>JACCDT011622953.1_pt1 | contig 12088 bp, 10 predicted proteins | sample 7446291 | NCBI WGS metagenome assembly JACCDT01 (sample SAMN15323446, study PRJNA562643) | freshwater metagenome | isolation source: river surface water | place: USA:Blue River Watershed | collected 2017-08-17
CAACCATAATTGATGTCCAACAAATCGGGTTTGGTTTCTTCAATGATTTTGGCGCATTGCACCATGGTGTCAATTTCGCTTCCAAAAATCTGAACGCCAATGGGTCGCTCGTATTCGAAAATATCGAGCTTCATTTTGCTTTTGACGGCATCTCTGATCAATCCTTCACTACTAATGAACTCAGTATACATCAGGTCCGCTCCGTTTTCCTTGCACACCAAGCGAAAAGGCGGATCACTTACATCCTCCATAGGAGCGAGTAATAGCGGGAAGTCGGGGAGTTCTATTTTGTCAATTTTCACCATAAAAAAAGCCGCCTTCCTCACGGAAAGCGGCTGCAAGTTAAAAACAAATCGGCGTTGGCTTACATCATTCCGCCCATTCCTCCACCTGGCATGGCTGGCATTGCAGGCGCATCTTCCTTAATATCAGAAATAACACACTCTGTAGTCAACAACATACCTGCGATAGATGACGCGTTTTCCAAGGCAACACGAACAACTTTGGTAGGATCAATAACACCGCTGCTCAACAAGTTTTCAAACTTCTCAGTGCGTGCGTTGTATCCAAAGTCATCTTTTCCTTCTCTTACTTTTTGAACGATGACGGCTCCTTCGCCACCTGCATTCGCAACGATTTGACGCAATGGCTCTTCGATAGCACGCTTGATGATGCTGATACCTGTATTCTCATCATCATTTTCGCCCTTCAATCCATCCAATGCAGCGCTAGCACGAATCAATGCTGTACCACCACCAGGAACAATTCCTTCAGCAATAGCAGCACGTGTTGCATGCAATGCATCGTCTACACGGTCTTTCTTTTCTTTCATTTCTACCTCTGTAGCAGCTCCGACATAAAGAACAGCAACTCCCCCGGCCAACTTCGCCAAACGCTCTTGCAATTTCTCGCGATCGTAATCCGAAGTGGTTTTCTCAATTTGAGCTTTGATTTCAGCTACGCGAGCTTGAATACTTTCTTTATTTCCAGCACCATTAACGATGGTAGTATTGTCTTTGTCGATGGTGATCTTTTCTGCGCGACCCAAATCTTCTAGGGTAGCGGCATCCAATTTCAATCCCATCTCTTCGCTGATGACGGTTCCACCAGTCAAAATGGCGATGTCTTGCAACATGGCTTTTCTGCGGTCACCGAAACCTGGAGCTTTGACAGCTGCAATGCGTAAAGCACCACGAATTTTGTTGACAACCAATGTTGCCAAAGCTTCGCCGTCTACATCTTCAGCGATGATCAATAAGGGTTTTCCAGTTTGAACGGTCTTCTCTAAAACAGGAAGCAATTCTTTCATGTTGGAAACCTTCTTGTCATAAATCAAAATGTAAGCATTCTCCAATTCCGCTTCCATATTTTCTGCATTGGTCACGAAGTATGGAGACAAATATCCTCGGTCGAACTGCATACCTTCTACGGTTTTTACATCCGTTTCAGTTCCTTTTGCTTCTTCAACAGTGATAACACCTTCGATACCTACTTTAGCCATGGCATCAGCAATCAAAGTACCTACACTCTCGTCATTGTTGGCAGAGATAGTAGCGACTTGCTTGATTTTGTTGTTATCTGAACCAACTTCTTTTGAAATTTCTTTCAAAGAAGAAACAACAGCAGCAACAGCTTTATCCATTCCGCGCTTTAGGTCCATTGGATTGGCACCTGAAGCAACGTTTTTAAGACCCGTACCTACAATGGCTTGCGCCAAAACAGTTGCAGTTGTGGTTCCGTCTCCTGCGATATCCGCAGTTTTACTCGCCACCTCTTTCAACATTTGCGCGCCCATATTTTCGATGGGGTCTTTTAATTCAATTTCTCTAGCTACAGATACACCATCCTTGGTTATATGAGGTGCTCCAAATTTTTTGTCGATTACGACGTTTCTTCCTTTTGGACCTAGGGTTACTTTTACCGCATTGGCCAATTGATCAACTCCAGACTTTAATTTCTCACGAGCTGCGACATCAAATGTGATTTCTTTTGCCATGTTTTCCTAGTTTTTTAAATGATTGCTAAAATATCTGATTCGCGCATGATCAAATAGTCCTTACCGTCCAAAGCGATTTCGGTTCCGGAATATTTGCCATACAATACAGTGTCGCCGACAGCAACAGTCATGGGCTCGTCTTTCTTGCCATTTCCAACTGCAACTACGGTTCCACGTTGTGGTTTTTCTTTTGCGGTTTCTGGGATAATGATTCCGCTTGCTGTAGTGGTTTCAGCCGCAGCAGGCTCAACCAATACGCGATCTGCAATAGGTTTTACGTTCACTGACATAATTTTAAAATTTTACGTTTGGGTAAGCACTAGTTGTGCCAATTGCTGAAATGAATTTTTCAGACGAAAAATTGGCAGGTATAAAATAAAAAATGTCAGTGAGTGCGACACACTGACATTTTCATAAAAAATATTTTTTGAGTATTACTCTTGTGGAGCTTCTTGCTCTGTAGCTGGAGCTACTTCTTCACCAGTAGAATATTGTGTAGTTGTGCTGAAGCTCGCGCTGAACATGCACAATACGAACAAAGCAATTACCAAATACCATGTTGCTTTTTCCAAGAAGTCAGCAGTTTGCTGAACACCTCCAATTTGTGTGGTCTGAAAACCACTGGTTAATCCACCGCCTTTTGGGTTTTGAATCAATACAACTACTGCCAACAACAAGGCTACTACTACGGTTAATACAATAATTACGTTTTCCATTGAATTAGTTTTTCTTATTCAGATTTTTTAATTGCCCTGCAAAGTAAACACTTTTTTCGGGATATAGCTCAATTAACTTTTTGTACGCTTTTCTAGCCTTGTCCAATTTGCCTTGTTTGACATACAATTTGGCCATGGTTTCAGTTACCAAATTCACATCTTCCTCCAAACTTTCTTTGGCCATATTGCCCGCAGCATATTCAACAGCTTTGCCGCGATTGATTTGCGGTTCATTTTGAATGAACTTTTCGATGATTGGATTGACAATGGAATCAGCTTGTTTCTCTTGGGTGTCGGGTTCTTTCCATCCGGTATCCACTTGGCCAGATTCTACCAACTCGCCGATGCTGCTCGCAATGAAATTTAGGAAGTCATCGTCGTAGTTGGTTGGTTGATTTCGGGGTTGTGATTCAATTTCTTCTTTCTCACTTACCTCCAATTCTATTGAACTACTGATGGCCTTGTTCATAATCTCTTGACCCAACTCACCCAACTCAGAAAATTCAACACTTTCAGGAAGTGACGCTCTCTCTATTTCATTTTCACGTACACTCTCGCTCTGTTCCTGTTCCTCTTTTTCTTTCTCTTTCTCTTTCTCTTTCTGAACTTCTTTCTCTTCCTCTTCTCCAAATTTGATGTCCACCCAATCTTCATCAACAACAACTACGGATTCATCTTCAAGGATGACATCCACCCAATTTTCTACTGGAATGGTTTCATGAATTGGTTCATCTGCGGGTACTTCAACATCAATTTCGTCCGGAGTAATAGGAATATCTACAGATAATTTCTCTTCCTTTTTCTCCAAAAGATGGTAGATAAATCTTCTGTCAGGCGCACGCAGAGCGGCCTGATGTAACTGAGTTTGAAAATCAGGTGCGCCACTATTCTTTTTGGCGAGTGCTAGTAACGCATGCGCTTGGGCAAACCAAGGATACTCGGTAATCAGAAACTCTAATGCGGGTATACAATTGACGTCGACCAATTGAGGAGACTGCAGCCAAGCGACCAATTGGTCTTTCGATATGTGATTACCAATTCCCGACACTGGCGTTGAAAATTTCTTGAATCAACTGATCATTGATGCTTCCCCAAAGTTCTTCTTGAACACTAAAAAAATCTTGTCCCGCAGGAAAGTCGGCATACTTGGTGAAGGTTTTTTCAAATCCCAATTCTTTCTCAAGTTGATTGGTGTATTTCATTTTTACAGTCACCGTAAGTCTTGTGAGCGAGGCTGTTTCATTTCCTCTTGCTGCAATTGGAGCAACGTTGTATTCTGTGATAACCCCTTCATATTGCAAATCCCCACTGCTCGTCACCAGACGCAAAGGACTTTGTGCCAACAAATAGTCTTTTAATCCTTCTGTCAAATTCTGCGCATATACTTGTGAAGCTAACGCAGTTTGTGGACGAATAAAATTGACTTGAAAACTTTCAGCACCGCTAAATTGCCCACCTGTAAACGAATAATTGATTTGGCATCCTGAGAAAATCAGGATGATTCCAATAATCAAATATGTCAGATTTTTTTTCACAGATCGTTTAAATCGTATTCTTTGATTTTTCTGTACAATGTTCGCTCAGAAATACCCAATTCTTTGGCGGCATTGCGTCTTCTGCTTTTGTGCTTAAGCAATGCTTTCTTGATCATTTCCTTTTCAGTATCCATCAAAGATAATGTCTCTTCGATAATTTCATGAGAAGGAGGAGAACTCACCAAAATGGGTGTATTGCTCGCGTTTGGATTGGGCGTGACTGTGATAAGCGGAGAGTTATGACTTTCAAAATCATGAACATTCCTACTCAAATTCACGTTTTCCAAATCGACATTGCCTTGCATCAATCCAAAAACGATTTGTTTGAGTTCATTCAATTCATTCTTCATTTCAAACAACACCTTGTACAATACTTCTCGTTCACTAAAATCTTGCGGTTGACTTCCTTTACGCACTAGTCCGTTGGTGGCAAAACCTTCTGTTGGAAGATAAGCGCGCAGAGCCTCTGGTGATATGATTCTGTTTTCTTCCAACAGACTCATTTGTTCGGTGATGTTCTTTAATTGTCGAATGTTTCCAGGCCAATAGTAATTCAGTATCAAGGACTCACTTTCTGATGGCAATTGTAAAACAGGGACTTGGTATTTTTCTGAAAAGTCACTCGCAAACTTTTTAAACAAATGCACAATGTCTTGACCTCTTTCCCTCAAAGCGGGCATAGCAATGGGGACTTGGTTTAAACGATAGAATAAATCCTCTCTGAATTTGCCTGAGCCGATGGCGTCATTAAAGTCGACATTGGTAGCGGCAATAACGCGCACGTTGGTCTTTTGAACCTTAGACGATCCCACTCGGATAAATTCTCCTGTTTCCAAAACGCGCAACAATCGAACTTGAGTACTGTGCGGAAGTTCCGCTACTTCATCCAAAAAAATGGTTCCATTGTTGGCCTCTTCAAAATACCCTTTTCTTGCTTCGTGGGCTCCGGTGAAAGATCCCTTTTCATGGCCAAATAGCTCAGAGTCGATGGTTCCTTCTGGAATTGCCCCGCAGTTAACTGCGATATATGGTCCGTGCTTCCTGCTGCTCAAATGGTGTATGATCTTGGGAATATTTTCCTTACCAACGCCACTTTCTCCATTGATCAAAACAGAGATATTGGTAGGTGCCACGTGCATAGCTATCTCCAACGCTCTTATGAGCAGAGGGGATTGTCCTATAATTCCAAATCTTTGCTTGATACTTTGCAGTTCCATGTCTTATTTTTTTCTTGGATAATGCGCCACCACTTCACCATTCAAAGTGATAGAGGTGCATTCTTTCATAACAACATCAACATAATCTCCAATCTCAATATTTCCTTTTGGAAATACAGCTACAACGTTCTGGCTGTTTCTTCCATAAAGGTGCTCTGTAGATTTTTTAGAAACACCTTCGACCAATACACGTTGCGTTTTACCAATGTGTTTTTTCGTGCATTCCGCACTTTTGATCATTTGAGCGTCGATGATTTCAGTTAAACGACGTCCTTTTACTTCCTCTGGAACATCGTCTTCATATTTTCTTTCGGCCAAGGTTTTTGGACGTTCACTGTATTTGAACATATACGCCATGTCATATCCTACCCAGTTCATCAAAGAGACCGTAGCCTGGTGTTGTTCTTCCGTCTCACTACAAAAACCAGCAATGACGTCAGTACTGATGGCACATTCAGGCATGATGTTTCTGATCGATTCAATACGACTCATGTACCATTCACGGGTATAGCCACGATTCATTTTTTTCAGCACATCGGTATGACCACTTTGAACGGGTAAATGGATGTATTTGCAAATATTCTCGTACTTGGCCATGGTCAACAAAACCTCATCGGTCATATCCTTCGGGTGTGATGTCGAGAATCGAACGCGCAAATCAGGATTGACCAAAGCTACCATTTCCAACAGCTGAGCAAAATTGGTTGTGGGCATATTGGGATCTTCAATTTCACCTTTGTTGTTGATGTTCCATTTGTAACTATCAACGTTTTGTCCCAACAATGTGACTTCGCGGTATCCTTGTTCAAACAATTCCGTAGCTTCTTTTACAATACTCTTTGGATCACGACTTCTTTCGCGACCTCTTGTAAACGGTACCACACAAAAAGAGCACATGTTATCACATCCACGCATGATAGAAATGAAAGCCGTAACACCATTGGTGTTCAAGCGAACAGGAGTAATCTCTGCATAAGTTTCCTCACGACTCAAAAGCACGTTCACCGCTTTTTGACCCGTATCGATTTGCTCCAATAAGTTAGGAAGATCACGATAGGCATCAGGGCCTACTACCAAGTCAACCAACTTTTCTTCTTCAAGTAACTTTTCACGCAGGCGCTCAGCCATACAGCCAAGAACACCCACTTGAAGGTCAGGATTTTTCTTTTTTAAGGTTTGAAAAAATTGCAGTCTTCCGCGTACACGTTGTTCCGCATTATCGCGAATAGCGCATGTATTTAAGAGCACCAGGTCTGCTTCTTCTGCATCACGGGTGGTTTCATAACCTTGCTGGGTCAAGATGGACGCGACAATCTCACTGTCTGAGAAATTCATCTGACAGCCGTAGCTTTCCAACAATAATTTTTTTGCTTTGCGATTCTCGGGCAGTGGCGCGGTCGCTTCAACCATCAAGAACTCCCCTTGACGATTTTCATCTAGTGTTTTTTCCTCCACAGTGTTTGGCTGTTTTGAATGATTATTATATAGTGCAAATATATGCCGTTTTGTCATGGTGTTATGTGATTTTTGGTGAACCGAAATAAAAAACTATACATTTGTCGCCGACTAAAGAAATTGAGATGAGTAAAAATTTGGTGATCGTGGAGTCCCCTGCAAAGGCAAAAACCATTGAAGGGTATTTGGGAAAAGACTTTATTGTAAAGTCGAGTATGGGGCATGTGAGAGACCTTCCTAAGAAGGACCAAGCCATCGATATGACCAAGGATTTTGAGCCGGCGTATGAGGTGACGGATGATAAAAAAGACATGGTGCGAGAGCTCAAAAAATTGGCGACCAAAGCAGAAGTGGTGTGGTTGGCAACGGATGAGGACCGCGAGGGAGAAGCCATTTCATGGCACTTGATGGAGGCGCTTGGAATTCCTGAAAGCAAAACCAAGCGTATTGTGTTTCATGAGATTACCAAGAAGGCCATATTGAACGCCATTGACAATCCAAGAAAAGTAGATATTGATTTGGTAAACGCACAACAAGCACGCCGAATTTTAGATCGTTTGGTAGGTTTTGAGTTGTCTCCGGTTTTGTGGAAAAAGGTTCGTCCAAGCTTGAGTGCCGGTCGTGTACAGAGCGTTGCCGTTCGTATTATCGCAGATCGCGAAAAGGAAATTGAGGCATTTGAATCTACTCCTTTTTACAATGTAAGAGGTTTGTTTGATGCGGATGGTTCAAATCTTAAAGCCGAACTAAGCAAGCGCATCAGCACTTCTTTGGACGCGATGTCGTTTATTCAGTTGTGTAAGGATGCAACATTTACAGTTTCTAATCTAGAGACCAAGCCATCTAAACGCACACCATCAGCGCCTTTTACGACATCAACGTTGCAGCAGGACGCTTCAAGAAAATTGGGATTCAGCGTTTCTGGAACCATGAGCTTGGCGCAGCGATTGTACGAGGCGGGAAAGATTACCTACATGAGAACGGATAGTGTGAATCTATCTGAATTTGCTCTGCAAGCTGCCAAGGATGAAATTTCGAAAACTTTCGGTCCGCAATATTCAAAATCTCGTCAGTTCAACTCCAAATCAAAAGGAGCACAAGAGGCCCACGAAGCCATTCGTCCTACTGACATGAGCGTAAGGACAGCGGGAGGAGATGAGAGAGAGAAGAAGTTATATGATTTGATTTGGAAACGCACGATGGCCAGCCAAATGGCAGATGCGGAATTAGAAAGAACCACAGCAACAATTGCCATTTCAACCACGCCAGAGGTGTTGGTTGCCAAAGGAGAGGTAATTAAATTTGATGGTTTTTTGAAATTGTATATTGAGTCAACCGAAGATGATTTGAGTGAAGAGAATGATGAAGGCATGTTGCCTCCATTGCGTGTAGGTCAGGTGTTGATTCGCAAAGAAATGACGGCGATTCAGCGTTTCACTCAGAAGCCAAGCCGATATTCAGAGGCAAGTTTGGTAAAGAAATTAGAAGAGTTGGGTATCGGTCGACCTTCGACTTATGCACCCACCATTTCTACCATTCAGCAACGTGGTTACGTTGAAAAGAAAGAGTTGGATGGGGTTTTGAGAAGCTATGAGGTCATTACTCTATCTGGAAATGAAATCAAGTCTGAAGTAAAAACGGAGCGTACAGGAGCAGACAAGGGAAAGTTATTTCCAACTGATATCGGCGTGGTTGTAAATGACTTTCTGGTGAATTATTTCCCTACGATTTTGGACTATAGTTTTACGGCCAATGTTGAGGAAGAGTTTGATATCATCGCAGAGGGCAAATTGGATTGGCGCGAGATGTTGCGCAAGTTCTATTCACCATTTCACCAAACAGTTCAATCCACCATTGAAAGTGCATCTCGCGCTTCAGGTGAGAGAGAACTAGGCACTGATCCTGCAACGGGTAAGCCTGTGATAGCTCGTATCGGAAGATTTGGTCCCATTATTCAAATTGGTGCATCTGACGATGAGGAGAAGAAATTTGCTTCATTGCGACCAGATCAAAGCATCTCTAGTATCTCCTTGGAGGAAGCTATGAAATTGTTCTCATTTCCCAAGGTATTGGGTGAGTGGAGTGGAAAGCCTATAGCTGTCGGCTTGGGAAGATTTGGACCTTATGTAAAATGGGACAAGACATTTGCGTCTTTGCGCACCAAGGAAGGTGATGATCCACATACAATTGAATTGGAAAGAGCGATACAATTGGTGGAGGATAAAATCAATGGCGTCAATGCCAATTTGATCAAGTCTTTCGAAGAACGTCCAGAAATTCAAGTCATCAAAGGCAGATTTGGTCCATACATCAAGGCTGATTCAGATAATTACAAGATTCCAAAAGGGGAAGATGCAGCGGCATTGACTTTAGAGAGAATTTTAGTGATTATGTCAGAAACTAAGCCCAGCGGTAAAAAGAGCGCAGCTAAAAAAGGTGCATCCAAGGTGGCACCCAAGAAAGCCGCTCCCAAGAAGGCTGCCACTAAAAAAAGTGCTGCTAAAAAGTCCGCCAAGAAATAGGTCTTCAGCAATCATGTGTTGATAATGTTTTTCGAAATAAAGGCGCCCGTCAAGGGCGCTTTTTAATTTCGAGCAATGGATTTTTCAGTATTTCTCTCCCCCTCTCAGATCTTGGAAAAAGATAAATCAAGTTTTTCTGAGTCTTCTTTGATTCATGACGTTGCCTTTTTCCATGAGCAAGATGAGTGTGATTGGAGTGCTTATAAAATGGCCTTATTGGGCGTTGAAGAGGATAGAAGGTCTAATACCAATCAGGGCGCCTCACAGGCTCCAGACGAAGTGAGAAAGAAATTTTACGAGTTAACCAAATGGGATGAAATTCCAGGAATCATCGATTTAGGCAACGTCAAGGAGGGAAGTGAAATAGAGGATACGCTTTATGCGGTAAGAACCATCTGTGAATTTCTCATCAAAAAAGAGATTGTGCCCATAATCATTGGAGGAACGCAGGATATCACGTTTGCCAATTATCTGGCTTATGAGAATTTGGAGCAAACGGTTAATTTGGTAACGGTAGACAGACAATTGGATTTTGCAACTAGGCATGATGACGATTCAGCATCGGGCTATTTGAATAAAATAGTACTGCATAAACCCAATTATTTATTCAACTTCTCCAATCTGGGTCATCAGCGTTATCTCACGGAAAAGGACTTGGTCGTGTTGATGGAAAAAATGTATTTTGAAGCAACGCGACTTGGCGAAATTCAGGGCGATATTCGGGTAGTAGAGCCAGTAGTTCGAAATGCCGACATAATTTCCATTGATATGTCCAGTGTCCGACAGTCTGAGTTCCCAGGGGTGTCTAACCCATCGGCCAATGGATTGTATGGAAATGAACTTGCTCAAATTAGCCGATATGCGGGTATGAGCGATAAGCTCACTTCCATTGGTTTCTACGAGTACAATCCAATTTTTGACATTAGAGAACAATCGAGCGGACTTTTGGCGCAATGTATTTGGTGTTTCGTTGAGGGTTTCTTGTACAGGAGAGGAGATTTCCCCAAAGCGGATTATATGGATTACACCCGTTATTCCGTTTTGATGGATGATAGCGGTGATGAATTGGTTTTTTATAAAAGCCCACTAACAGATCGTTGGTGGATGGATGTTCCATATCCTGCGGGAACCAAGGAAAAGTATGAGAGACACCATCTTGTGCCATGTAGTTATGATGACTATGAAACAGCGCTGAGACAGGAAATGCCGGATAGATGGTGGAAAACCTTTCAGAAGTTAGTCTGACCTAGATCATTCAAATCCAAGGAACAAAGGTCGTTTGAGCACCTTTTTTTGCTTTTTTTTTGTATTGTGAATAAAATTTTCTAATTTAGCAATTCTACGTAGCCGAACTCGAACTAAGTAGAGCACATAAGTTATGAAAATGAGAATTACTTTTGTTGTATTATTTGCAGTTATCATTAGCTGGAAGGCGAGTGCGCAGCAGGACCCACAGTTGACCAACTGGATGTTTGACAGAGTGTCTTTCAATCCGGCGTTTGCGGGGTCAGACAAGATGCACAATTTGACTTTGTTCTACCGCAACCAGTGGACGGGTTTTGCCAAGAGTCCGGTAACATCTTTGTTTAACTACCATGGATACGCTCCGGTTGGGGACCACATGATTGGGTTTGGTATTTCAACAATTAGTGAGACATTGGGTAATGAAAACAATACAATGTTTCGTGCCAATCTAGCTTACCATCACACTTTGGGTGCCAATCGCATCAGCATGGGATTGCAATTTGGAATGCTAAACAAAAGTTTGAATAACCAATGGGTTTACATCGATCACAACGATCCACTTTTGTTGGGAGACAATGGCCTGTTAAATCCACAAAGTTCTACAGCTTTTGATATGGCGCTAGGAGCTACTTTCTACAGACCAGATAAATATTATTTTGGTGTATCCATGACACATTTAACAGCGTCAGATTTGGAGGATTTAAACTACCAGATGGCGCGCCACATGTACATCGTTGGAGGATACAATCATCCATTAAACACAGATTTGGTTTTGCGTTCAAACTTGATGATGAAAACAGATTTGAAAGCATCGCCAGCTGTTGATTTGAATGCCAATGTTCTTTGGAAAAATATGTTGTGGGGTGGTTTAAGTTACAGATTAGGTGATGCCATTGCACCCATGATGGGATTCCAAAAAGTATTTGCTGAAAAAGTTTCAGGTCGTACAACATTCAATCAAACTTTCCGTATTGGATATAGTTACGATTTGACCACTTCAGATGTGCGTCAGTACAGCACTGGGTCACACGAAGTGTTCGTTTCATATTTATTCAATATTTCAAAGGAACCACAGAAGACATACCATGTCAATCCTCGTTTCTTGTACTAATTTGAATGGAATTGAAACAAAATGTGTTATTATTGCGTTGGAAATATTTGCTCAAGAAGAATAGTGGGGGAGAGAATTTAAAAAAGGAAATCATGAAAAAGTCATTTTTGTATTTCTTAATTGCCGTAGCTCTTTACGGTTGTTATGCTCCAGCAGGTGGAGAATTGGTAGGTGTTTATCCGAGAGATGAATGGTACCAAGCCAATCCTTATGGAATGAATTATATTCATTTCGGTTCTTACACGATGGGACCTAGCGATCAAGACGTTCCTTACGCTTTGAATAATCGCG
>JACCDT011891975.1_pt1 | contig 12086 bp, 17 predicted proteins | sample 7446291 | NCBI WGS metagenome assembly JACCDT01 (sample SAMN15323446, study PRJNA562643) | freshwater metagenome | isolation source: river surface water | place: USA:Blue River Watershed | collected 2017-08-17
AGGCTGATAGCCCGGAGGTCGCGCAGGAGCCCGTAGCCGACCGATTGCTGACCCTGACGGAAGGCGTTCAGCGACGAGTTCGTCGCGAAGCTCTCATCGTTCAGGTTGCAGCGACGCAGGATCGCGCGCAGGGCCTGTCGGCCGAACGCGTGCTGCAGCGTCTTTCGGAAGGCATCACGGTCACGATCGGCGAGCGAGCGCTGGGCTTCTGCCGCGGCGCTTTCGTCGGTCGTGAACAGGGCGGGATCGGTCACGCCGGAAACGCTACGCGTCCGGCGGACTGTCTTGTGGACGGTCCAGCCGTCGCTGCTGCTCGGTCGGCCCGCGCAGCTCCATCACCTTCGCGACCGCGTCCTCTTTGGCTGCGGCCACGACCTTCTTGGTGCGGAAGTGTTGGGCAACCATCGCGGCCAGGATGGCCCCACCGGTGCCGACGGTCTCTGGAGAGAACCCGGACCCGGCCTGCATGGCGAGCGCGCGGAGCGGTGCATACTGCTCCTGCGTGATCGTGCCCTGCGCGAGCATCTGGTCGAGCGCCGCGAGCGCGGTGAGCGCACCGGCCGCGATCGGGCCGGCCGAGGTTGCGCAGGCCGCGAGGCATGCAACGGCGACGAACAAGAAGGTCTTCATCGTTTGGTCAGCCTCTCCTCAAGGCGAGCGATGGCGACGCGGATCGCAGACAGCTCGTCGAGCATGCGCCGCTCCAGCTGTCCGCGGTCGTGCTCCTGCTGCTCGATGACAGCGATCCTCCGATCGTAGTCCTGCGATCGGATCTCGTTGCGGATCGCCGCGCCGCTGAGTGCCACACTCACCGGCACCATCACGCGGAACGCGTATTCCCAGACAGTTGAGGCTTTGATCGACTGTGGCGTCATCGTTCCATCACGTAGAAGGTTGCCTGCACGGTCGTGGCCGTGGTCGAGGACGCGAGGCATCCGAGCAGAGCGCACACGCCGTTGTAGAGCCGGACGCCCGGAGACATGGGCGCCTGGACGGTTTGGCCGACGTTCGCGAGCGTCACGGGGATCTCGTAGAGCGGGCGCAGCACGCACAGCGACACGGTCCCGGTCACCAGCGATGTGCCGAGCGTGCATGACTGGATCGACTGCACGCCCACGTCGCCGGCTTGCAGCTGGAACAGGACCAGCGTGCCGATCACAGGGGTGGCCGGGATGTTCAATCCACCTGACCCAGCCGTCAGCGTGGCCGTGCGGCCCGCGACCCCGCTGCTGTTCGTGTAGCTGACTGTCGCGTTGCTGATTGCAGCCGCGTTGGTCGCGGCCACGACGAACAGAAGCCCGATCCGACAGCCGACCCCGTTGACCGTGCCGTTCTGGTCGCGCGCCGGGAACGCCACGCTGTTGACCGTCTGGGCGGTCGTGGTCGTGACGACCAGACCGCTGTTGACCCACAGCATGTCGTAAAGCGTGTAGAAGTGCGCGACCGTCGCGGCGGCCACGCCGAGCGTCAGGTAGTTGCTGCCTGACGCCGCGTTCGCGATGGGCAGGCAGCCCGCATCGCCCGCGGATGTCCCGTCGGTCGCGCGTCCCGCGAGCCCCGGCGTTCCCGGCGCCCACGCGCCCGGGTAGCCCGCGTCCTTGTGGTGCAGGTATCGGTATGCGGCTGCTTCCGCCGCCGTTCCGGTCTTGAGCAGGCCGATCGCATTGCCTCCGAACCCGGCGCTCTGCGCGGGCGACTTCTTGGCCCAGCCCACCCCATCCGTGTAGGTCAGGCTCTCGCCGGGCCCGATCGTGTCGCGAATCATCACGATGTTCCCGCCGCCCACGTCGCGCTGCACCGTGACGGTCTGGTTGGCCGTGCCCGCGTTGTAGATCGTGACCTCTTTGACCTGCCGCTGGGCCGACGCGCCGGGAGCCGCCACCGCCGTGGTCGTCGTGGCGGTCGCGACGTTGCCTGACGCACTTCCAGGCTCTACCGCCGTGGTGGACAGATCGATCCAGCTGGCCGTCCAGTCGGTCGAGACGGCCGAGCCCGTCACGATCTCAAGCGATTGGTTCGTCGCGGTGAGCAGGTGCATGTCAGATCCGCAAAGCCGTGATTCGCTTGGTCGTGGCCAGCGACGTGCCGCCGCCTCCGCCGCCCAACGTCGCCGGGTCCACACCCACGATCCCGGCGAGCTGCCGCTGGAGCAGGTAGCCGTCCGGGATCGCGCCCGGCGTCAGGACCGTCGGCCCGCTGGTCTCGACGAGCGGGCGCGGGTCCCCGAGGCGCGAGTCGGTGCCCGAACACACTGTCCCGGCGGCGGCCCCGACAGGGATGCGCGCCACGTCCAACGTCCCGGAGGTGATTGCCGCGGCGTCGATGGTGGCGGCGCGCTGTCGCGGCGTCCGCGTTGCGTTCCCGGGTTGTTCGGTCCGAGCCATCAGTAGCCTGTGTCAGCTCCGAGGCCGCCCGAGAACTGCGCGATCGCTTGGTCGCCGGACACCGGCGTCAGCGCTTGCGCGGTGTCGCCGACGTTCTTCGCGGCCTTGCTGGCCTGCTCGGCGAGCAGCATCTGCTCCTTGGCGGCATTCGCGCGGTCGCGCGCCTTCGCGATCGCGGTGGCCTCTTCGTTCGAGACGAGCAGCTTCGGGTCTCCGCCGTAGCGATCGAACAGGTGGTCGATCAGCGCCGGGATGTTGATCTTGTCCCAGACCTCGATGCGACCGGCGTTGGCGAGTGCCATCACGGTGCCGAGGATGCGATCGGTAGACACGGTCTGGATTGCCTTCTGCGCCTGCGCGAGAACCGAGATGAACTCGATCTTCAGCGACGAGCCCGACAGCGCGTCGGGGATCGGCGGGAACTCACCCTCCTCCAGCAGCGTGTGGAACGCGAACTGCACGAGCGGCTCGTGGCACTCGTCGCTCAGCCGGTCGGACACCGGCCCGAGCAGCTGGAACTTCTCGTCGCGCCGCTCGCGGATCTCCTCGGCCGTGCGCTGCGTCGTGTCGCTGGAGCTGAGCAGCGACAGGAACACGTCAACGAACAGCGCGCTGTGGATGCGGTCGTGCAGCGAGCGAATCACCTCGTGCACTTCTGCGATCGACAGGTTCGGTTGCCACATCGGCTGCGCCGGCGTGTTGCCGGGCACGTAGTTCTTTGCGCCGGGCAGCAGGCTGACCTCCTTGCCGCGCATCGCCGTCGGAAGCGCCATCGGCGGCTTCGTCATGTAGTCGAACGACTGATGCAGGCGCAGCTGCGTCTGCTGCAGCGACTGCACGTCGCCGAGGCAGTCCATCGCCGGCGACACGCCGTAGACGTCGGCGCCCTGGACCTCCCACCGGACGACGAGCGCCGGGAACCGGTCGAACCCGCCCTCGCTCAGCACCGATTCGTGCGTGTCGCCGACCGCGATCTCGACGTAGACCGAGCGCCACTTCTTCTGCTCGGGGTCCTCGATCGTCGGGTCGTAGGCGTCGTTCGGCTCGATCACGTGCAGGATCTTGTGCCACGTGTGCCGCTCCTGGTTCCTGAACTGCGCCTGCACGACGTGGCTGCACTTGTCGATGCCGAACCGCTTGACCATCTGCCCGGTGGTCATACTGATCTCGCGGTAGAGCGTGTCGACGCGCCCCGATGGCGCTGCGTCGATGCAGTATTCGCCGAACGTCAGCGGCGACATCCGCAGACCCTCTTCGAGGTCGTCGCTCAGCAGCGCGGCGCCGGTGCCGTAGAGCACCAGCTCCAGGTAGAGCTGGTGCAGCGACTGGTAGACGTTCGACTCCTGGAACTCTTCGAGGATCTTGTTTCGGACCTCGTCGAGCCACAGCCGCACGCTGTGGTCGTTGTCGATCTCGCGCTCACCGGTCGAGATGCGGAACCACGGACGCGCCGGCGAACTGGTCGTGCTCTGCAGCGACGCTGCCGTCGTGCGCGCGGCGCGCGTCGCCGTGCCGTCGTAGATGCCCGAGTTCTTCGTGCCCGCGCGGTGGTTGGGCAGCTGCTCGAAGAACTTGCCGGTGCGCGGCATGAACAGGGTGTTGATCTCGCGGCAGTGACCGAGGACCGGGAACCGCTCCTGCTTCATGCGCTCGTAGTTCGAGAGCAGCAGCTGGCGCGGGCTCTTGCCGTTGATCGTCTCCACCGGTCAGTCTCCGAGAAGGGTGCTGTCGCCTGCGAGCGGCTTGACGCCTCGCGCGCCGCTCAGAACGGTTCCCGAGGTCTTGGCCTGCTGCGCGTCGAGCAGCAGCGCGGCGATGCTCGGCGACTTCCGGTTCGCCTTGGCCTGCGCGTCTTCGACGCGCTTCTGCTGCGCCACGCTCGCGGCCTGCGCGAGCGCCGACGCCTTCTTCTGCTCTTCGAGCGCACGCTTCTGCAAGCGGCTGTTCTCGGCGGCTTGGTAGGCGCCGATCGCAGAGGAACCACCGGAGCCGATGGCGAAGATCGCAGAGATGGGGTCACCCATGGGGAGTCGCCTCGTGGAAGCACAGCTCGCGCGGCGGTCCGCAGCGCCGTTCGAAGACCACCGCGGCGGCGGACCCCGCCGGCGCGGCCCAGACGATGCGCGACGCTCGGGGGAGTGCCTCGGCGCGCACCGCGGCTGCGATCCGGTGCCACAACGCGTCGGTCCGGTAGTCGGGGTCGACGAAGACAGCCTGCAGGACCAGCGACTGCTCGGACCTGCACAGCGGGTTCGTGATGAACGTGGCGATCGAGTAGCCGACCGGTGCGTCGCCGACCCATGCAACTAGGCAGACAAGCCGGTCGGCGGCCTCGATCGCCGCGAAGAGGTCCCAGTCGACGTCGACGCCGCCGGTGGACGCGCGCAGCTCTGCCAGCTCAGCGTGGTGCCGGAGGAACAGCGGGCCGCAGTGGCGGCGCAGTTCCTCTACGGTCGCGCGGTGCAGGGTCGCGTCAGGCATCGAGCGGGACCGTAGCCCCGCTGCCCGGCGTCTTGTGGACGCACACGCACCTGATCGGCGGGTCCGAGGACCACGCGAAGATCAGCGCCGAGGCGCCGCCGTGCGCGATCAGCCGGAACGCCGAGTAGACGGCGAGCGGGTCCCGCGACTCGCGCCGCAGGATGACCCGCAACGCGTTGCACCGATCGGTGAGGAACGCGAGCGGATACGACGGCAGCGGCGGGCTGACGATCAGCTCGCACGTATAGACGCCGCACTTCCTGCAGCTCCCTTTGGCGAACTCGGCGGGGTCGATGCGGTGGTGCGGCTGATCGCCGAACACCGTGCGCGCCGAGGCCTCGGCGGCGTCAATCCAGTCGCGAGCGGTCACAAGCGTCTCCGTGGGTCGTAGTCGCTGACCTCCCTATCGTCGTCGCGGATGTCCTGCAACACGTCGAGCGGCCGGTGCTCGCGGTGTTCGACCTCGGGCACGGCGAGGGCCTTCGCGACCGCGAACGACGGCGTGTCGATCAACGACAGCACGTAGGCCGTGCCGACGTCCGGGGACCGGCCCAGGTCTTTGATGATCTCGTCGCGCCCGAGCACGTAGATCGCGCCCGATCGGAGCTTGTAGGTCGGCGTCGTCAGGTCCGCGAGCAGCTCGGGATCGTCGGGCAGCGCGACGCCCTCGTTGTTCTTGGGGTCGAGCAGCTCGCGCATGCGCCACCACAGCTCGCTGCGCAGGTTGAAGAACCGGATCGAGCCGCTGCGGTCCGAGCCGGTGGCCTTCACCGACACGTCGACGCCGACCACGTTCTGTTGCGCGTTGCGGAGGAAGTCGAACGGAGACGACCCGACGCCGATCGAGTCGATGTGGATCGGCGCGCCGTCGCGCACGGAGCCGATGCACGCAGCTGCGACGCGCGGACCGTCGACGGTGGCCTCGCCGCGGTAGCGCAGCGGCTCGTCGAACCAGTAGCCGGCATGGCGCCGCGCGATCACCGTCTTGTCGCGACCACCGCGGGCGACGTCGACGCCGAGCGACACCATCGGCGGCTTCTTGCCCTCGATCGGCGACCACCGCGCCATCGCGGCCTCGACCCACGCGGTGGGGATCACCTGGAACGCGCCGTCCTCGACGCCGGCCTGGAAGTCGCCGTAGAGCATCTGCGAGCGGAACGGCTCTTCGAGGCTCTGCAGCACGGCTTCGTAGTTCGTGCCGAGCAAGTAGGGGTTGTCGGAGATCCGGCTCGGGATGAACGTGCGCGACTGCGGGAGCACGCGCTCGTTGCCGACCATGAACGGGTTGCCGTTGCGCACCTCGACCTCGCCGCGGCCCGGCACGTGCGCGAACCAGCGGATCTCGCCGGGCTTCGCGCGCACGCGCGGATACTTGGGGTCGATCCACGGCGCGAAAAACCGGAGCAGCCAGCGGCCCTCGACATCCGACGGTGGATTGAAGGTGAGCAGGGCCTGCACCTTGAGTCCGGGCGTCGTGGTGCGCAGCCAGCCGAGCAGGAACCGCACGGCCTTCTCGCGCATCGACTGCGCTTCGTCGAACACGAGGAAGTCGTGCGGGCGACCGCGGTGCTTCTCTTCGTCGCCGGCGTTCGGGAACGAGCCGAACTCGATCTGGATCGGCCGGCCATCGCGCTGCAGCCGCCAGATGTTCGCCTGCCCGTTGAAGCCGTCGCGGTCGCCGAGGATCTTGGTGAGACGGTCGTGGAAGCCGACCAGCTCGGTGCCGTTCTGTCGGAAGATGCCGGTGACCTCGTGCCGCGTGAGTGCGAGGCCGAGCGCCAGCTCGCTCTTGCCGCCACCGGCGGCGCCGCCGTAGCCGATAATGGTCGCCTCGGACGTGTAGGCCAGCGACTGCGGGCCGGGCAGCGGCGTCCACAGCTGCGTGGGGCCAGAGAGCAGCGCGTCGAGCTGGGCCCGCTCCTCGGGCGTCATCCGGTCGAGCAGGTCGTCGACGTCGTCGGTCACGCCTCGCCGAGCGTCTCTAGGGCGTTCTGCACCGCAGTGCTAAGGTCCGCGTCCCACACGACGAACCACGCGTCGCCTGGGCGGTGCTGCACGAGTAGCACGTAGACCCGACCGATGTTCAGCGCGTTCTGCAGGGCTGTGGTGTCGATCTCGGCGTCGTGCAGGTTCACCAGCTCTTTGATGTTCGCGCCACCGCGCGTCGAATGGATCTCGATGCTGTCCACCGCGTCGATCAGTTGCTGGAGATCGGTCACGTGATGATCCTCCCGCGCGGCGGCTCCGGTGGCAAGTCGTGCGCGACGATGATGTCGCTGGGCAGCGGCTGCTGCAGCAGGTGGTGCGCAGCCGACCGGAGGAACGCCTCCAGCTGGTGCGTGTAGGCCTCGGCCTCGCCCATGCCGGGGACGCTCTGCAGCGCGCTCTGCAGGATCTTGGCCTCTGCCGTCAGGCCGGAGAACGACGCGACCATGCGCACGACGACGCCCTCCGCGCTGTTCTCGCTGAACGTGCGGATGCTCAGCGGCCCGCTGCGCATCAGCACGGCGAGCACGCTGGCGAGCGGGACGCGGGTGTCGCGGATGTCGGGCTGCTCGGGTTGCTCAGTCATGGTGGAGCCCTTCGTCGTCCATCTGCGCCCGGATCTTCGCGCGCTCTTCGCGCTCCTCGTGCCAGACCCCACGCGGCCTGCCAAGAGGCGGCATCTTCGTCGTCAACGGCGGCAGCGGCTTGGTGGGGTCGACCTCCACCATCGGCAGGTCTTGCAGCAGCGGGTGAGGCGCGACGAGGTCCCTGATCTCCTGCGCGGCGGCGCGCAGCTCGGCGTCCCGCTCCTCTTCGATCAGCTCGGCGTTCCTGGCGTAGCCGCAGAGGTCCACGAGGTTGTCGTGCCTCGCCGAGTGCGCGTCGCGGCTGACCTTCTGCAGGATGTTCAGCATGCACACCTGCCGCGCCGTGATCTTCACGCCGAGGTAGGCGGACCACATCGCAGCCGTGCGGCCGTGGTTCTCCGCCGGCGAGCCGTAGCTCGCGCGGCGAGGGCCATCGACAACGGCACCTGCCTCATCGAGGACGCTCACGGCTGCGGCTCCTTCGGCGCGTCGAACGCCGACTCGGACAGCTTGTGGTCGCCGCACCAGTCGGTGCGGAACACCGCGGGCCAGCCATGACCGGCGGCCACCGGCGAGTGGCGGCGGCACCGGCCCAGCTGGCTATTCGCCTTGGGGACGAACCACATGCAGGTGCGGCACTGCATGCCAACGGATCGGTGCGCCCAGTTGTCGTTCGCGTTGTCGTCGGGCTTGTTCATGGGTTTGGTCCTCTATCGGTCTTGGGGTCAGGGTCGGTGTTGCACTTGTCGCAGGCCCCGATGTTCCGGCAGTCCGCGCCGCACTCGCACGCGTTCTCGCGCTCGCCGCAAGTCCAGCAGTAGACGCCGTCGTCGCGGCAGCGATCGCAGTCTGGCAGGTGCCTCGGCTGGGGTCTCACGGTGTTTGGATCGGGTAGACGAGCGGCGAGCCGAACAGCAGGGCGAGCAGGTAGATCAGGATCAACCAAGCAATCGAGGGCTGCACAGCGGGCTCTCCGTCGAGGAAAGGCCGCGCGGATGCGGTCACACCCGCGCGGCCAGAGGGAACATCACTCGGAAAGAACGAGCGCCGCCGATGCGAGACGGCGCGGGGGTCCTGTCAGCTACCAGCGCACCGCCGCCGCGTCAACGCGGCAGCAGCCACGCCGAGTCGTTGAGCGACGGGCTCGAACTGACCAGCTGCTGGAAGATCAAGCCAGCAGCGACCGCTGCGTCGTTCCGCGGCCCGGCCTCGCCCTTCGCATCCATCGCCGGCGCGAGCGCCATCGACATGCCGAAGTAGTTGAAGCTCTCGTCGGGCACCTTGTGCTCCCAGTTGGTGCTCTGCGCGACGGTCTTCCATCGACCATCGACCAGGAACCAACCGAAGTTGACGCACCGCACGGCATGATCGACCGCGAAGTCTCGGACGACTTTCGCGCTGGCCGGCAGCAGCCCGACGAGCCACGCCACCGCGGGCTGCGAGACCCACCACAGCGCACCGGCGAGCAGGCTCTCCTGCCACGTCAGGATGCCCATCCCCACACCGATGCGCGGATCGTCGAAGCGAGGGTCGGCCCAGCCGAACTGCGCGATGCGATCGCGGTAGGTCGGCAGCACGACGTTGAGCAGCCGGTTGCGGAAGTGCGTGGCGACCACCGCGGCCTCGTCTGCCGGCAGCGACGCGCACAGCAGCGCGGCGTTGATCGCCTCGTAGCCGGCGGCGCGAGCCGCGTAGGCCTGCGTCGTCGAGAGGCCCGGCTGCGTCGTCCACTGCAGCATGTAGATCACCGCCTGCTGGCGCAGCAGGTAGCGCAGCGCCGGCGATCCCGTGACCTGATGCGCCGCATAGAGCGTGGACAGCAGCCAGTGCTCGACGTCAGGGCCCCACCATCCGCCGGGGACTTCCTCGCGGGTGAGCGAGACACCGTTGTAGCGGTCCGGGCTCACGCCGGCGTGGAAGTGCACGCGCCCGTCCCACAGCCGCAGGTCCAGGTGGTCGAGCGGACTGAGCATGCGGCCATCGATCTCGCGCATGTTGTTCGGCCTATTCGCCATCTTCAGCGCCGACATGTAGGCGATCTCGATGCGACGCACGTCGGCGAGCATCTCGGCGCCGCGGAACAGCTGGTCACCCTGCGCACCGGTCGTGCCCGAGAACGGCGCCGGACCGAGCACCGGCGGTTCGGTCGTGCCCGCCCGGCGGTAGGCGAGATCCCGCTGCTCGGTCCGGCTGGGGAGCGACTCGACGGCCACCGGCGCCGGGTTGCCCGTCGGGTAGAGGCGCGCGTCCGTGGCAAGGCCCCAGACCATCTGCGCGTAGTCGCGGACGCCGAACGCGAACGCGACGCCCTGCCCGTCGGCGAGCTCGACGCGACCGGTGAGGCCACTGATGTAGAGGGGCACGCCCCCGAGCCTCAGCACTCCGCCGAGCGCCACCGACTGCGTCTTCGGTCCGTTGGCGGACGGCGCGCGATAGACGACGAGCGCTTCGCCGTAGGCGCGGTGCTCGTTCGGATACCAGCGCAGCCAGACATCACAGACCACCGCGCCGGCCGCGAACGTGCCGCCCGAAGCCGGCACGACCTGCCGCAGGTGGCCGACCACCGCGGCGCCGTCGATCGACGGGGCCTCGACCCACTCCATCGGCACGCCGAAGAACCGGAGCGGATCGGTGCCGAACACGTCGTGGTAGGCCACGAGCGGGCGCACGACGACGGGCCCGTCGAGCAGCGAGACAATCGTCTCGTCGCCGCCAGCGACCTTGCACTCGACGTCGCACACCGCGCGCTCGTCGCCGGCGCCGAATCGGCCGCCAAGACGCCAGTTCGGCCCCTCGCCGCCAGCCTGCTCCAGAGCCTTCAGCGTGTCGCCGGCGACGGTGAGGCGCACCCAGCCGGAGTGCGCGACCGGGCTGCTATTGCCGACGCGGATCTTGGCCAGCGTGCGCGGTGGCGCGATCGGCGCGGGCTCGACCGGAGCGGGACGCGCCGGCGTGTCCGTGCCGGCGGTGGGGCGCAGCGGCGTGTTGACTGCAGGCTTCGGAGTCGAGCCGGCGATGGTGTTCGCGAGGCTGGTCATCTGCTCGGCCAGCGCAGCGAAGGGGGAACGAGTGTTCGGGCCGTAGCCCGAAGGTGACTGTGATGTTGCCATGGCCCGAGCGCTACCCGCGCCAGCCGGGCCGGTCAATCGACGGGCCCGTTCTCTTCGTGCGCGTCGACCACCGTGATGCGCTGCTTCGGCCGCGCGCCTGCGGCCTCCAGCAGCTGCTGCACACGGTGCACGCGCTCGACGTCGGTGAGATCGCGCTCGGCGGTGGCCAGGTCATCGGGCGTGCCGGTGATCGCCATCGGCTGGCGCCAGACCGACGGCGCGACGCAGGCGAGGTATCGCCACCGCGCTTCCATGCGGAGCTTCGCTCGCGCGACCGCTTCGGTGAGCACGAGCTTGCCCTTGTCGTTCAGCTCGTAGTCGCCTTCGCTGTCGTCGGCGATGCGCAGGATCTCCTCCGCCGTCACGAACGAGCCGGCGAACTGCGCCTCGCGCACGCGCTGTCGTATCTCCGGGTCCTTGGCCATCCAGGAATAGACCGCGGCCCACGTCGCGCCGATCGACGTGAGGAACGCGATCATCCGACCCAGGCCGTGCGTCGTGAGGTGGTCGCACAGCTGGTCGATGATCTCGGCCTTCTCCTGGTCGGTGTAGAACTGATGCCACCGGCGCGACGTCGTCGCGCTGTCGCGCAGCGTCGGCGTGTTGCGCCGATTCATGCGCGCGACCTGATCGCGCGGCTTCCGCGGCGGCGGTGTGCTACGGCCCATTCGGCGGAACCCACGCGGGCCCAGGCGTCACGAGGAAGCGCGTGCGGTAGGTCACGATCGACCAGACCGTGCTGCGCGTCGTGGGCGTGCCGGCGCGCTGCAGGACCTCTGCGATCTCGCGCAGCGACAGCAGGCCAGCGTCCCACTGGTCGCGGATCCAGGTGACCTGCGCGTCGGACAACCTCGCGCGCGGGTGCGCCGCGCCGGCGCAGCGACGCGTGTCGTGCGTCCTCACGCGACGGCGAGCGGCCCGAGCAGGCACGCGACCAGGGCGAGCAGGAGCAGGACGACGCAAGTCTTTTTCGGTCGAGGCATTTTGGGGATTCTGGCGTAGACACCCGTCACGTCAAGAGGGGTGAGGAAAAGTTCCTGCTAGAACGTGTTGACAGACGATAGACGAATGTCTATTACCGGGCCTTCTGAATCACACGGAGACACACGACCATGAACACGAACACGAAGAACCCCCGCTGCTTCAACTCGACCCACGAACTGGAGGGCAGCGACCACGCCGGCGCGCGTTGCCCGGACTGCAACGTCTGGTGCGGCGCCGAGCACGACACCGACCCGCGCCGCCCCGGCACGTGGTATCTCGCCCCCGACAACGATCCGGCCGACGAGTTCGCGGCCGGCTACGACGGCAACTCGTTCGCGACGCGCGCCGAGGCCGAGCGCGAAATCCCCGCCCTGCTGAGCTACCTCAGCGACCGCGGGTGGGACCCGACCGACGACGAGAACGCCCCGCGCGTCAGCTGGATCGCGGTGCAGCGCCAGGGCCCGGAGGTGACCAAGTGAGCGCCCCCACCAACCTGGAGACCCTCGCCAGCGTCATCCGCAAGCGGGGCCCGATCCCGTCCGTCCGCGTCAGCA
>JACCDT010617131.1_pt1 | contig 12083 bp, 13 predicted proteins | sample 7446291 | NCBI WGS metagenome assembly JACCDT01 (sample SAMN15323446, study PRJNA562643) | freshwater metagenome | isolation source: river surface water | place: USA:Blue River Watershed | collected 2017-08-17
ACTAACTATGGTCTTCATGCTGCGGGAATCAAAAAACTTGGAAGCCAAGAAATTGGCGAAAAACATCCGGGTAGCTCAATCGGCGGAGATATCTGCGATGAAGAAGCTATTGCTGGAAGTTTCCAAGTAACTGGAGTTAAGGAGTTTGAGAATGAAACGACTTAGCGCAGCATTTGTAGCGACTATATTCGCATTACAACCGACCGTAGCTTTGGCAGCCCCTTCAGTGACATCTGCCCAAAATGAGGTAAATAGGTTGCGCACATTGGCGGCTGAAAAGTATGAGTCAGCCAATGAAGCGACAATCAAGATTGCTGCACTCGAGCGAGAGACAAATGCTTTGAGAAAGCAGGAGTCTTTGGTCAAGACTGAACTGGCTGTGGCCGGTGAAGTATTAGGAAGAATTGCCATTCAAAATTACCAAGGCACTGGTTTTGGAACCGGTCTTGAATTATTGCTGAGCTCTGACCCATCAAAATATCTCTCAGATGCGTCACTGATAGATGTTGTTGGTAGTCGATATTCGGCGGAAATCCGAAAGTACAGAATAACTAGGCAGAAGGTGCAGTCGTCACAGTTAGTAATTTCAGATCGAGTAGCACTACTCAAAGCTCAGAAAATTAGATTAAATAAGGAAGTTCTTTCGGCAAAGGCGGCCTTAACGAAAGCGACTCGAATTCTTAATTCCCTCAAAAAAGAGGACAGGGAGCGACTACTTAACCAAGAAGCGGCAAAAGAAAATAAGATTTTAAAAAATTCGCAAAAGTATGCGTCAAGTTATGTGGGAGATAATTCCAGGGGTTCTATCGCGCTGAAATACGCCTTGAAACAAATTGGCGATATCTACGTTTGGGCGGCTGCGGGTCCTACCCGATGGGATTGCTCCGGACTTACGATGCGCGCATACCAAAGTGCGGGTGTATCGCTTCCACACTCTTCCAGGGTCCAAGTTAATTACGGGAAATCCATTTCATACTCTTCCCTGAAGCCCGGTGATCTTCTCTTCTTCGGCAAGCCGATTAGCCATGTCTCCTTGTATATGGGTGGAGGAAAGATGGTTCAAGCCCCTCGCCCAGGTAAAAGAGTTGAGGTTGTCCAATTAACCAGAATGTTTGGTCAGAAGCCATTTGTCGGTGCTAGGCGACTATGAGCAAGAGCCGATTATTTCGATTTTTTACAACACTTCTGGTTTTTTATTTCTCGGTTTCTACATCACCGCTTGTTTTTGCGAGTAAGCACAAACCAACTCTGGCTCAGATTGAAGCAGCCAAGAAATTAGAACAGGATAAGAAAGAGAAAGCAGTTAATTCAGCAAAGAAACTTGCTGCTGCAGTGGGAAACCTTAGGAAATTGGCAACCCTTGCGGCTGAAGTGAATAAAAAATATGTCTCTGCAAGGAATGAACTTGCTATTGCGGTCGGGGAGCTCAACTCGGCAATAAAGGCGGTCAAAGTGGCTGAAGCCGAAGTGTTTGAGACTCATCAAGATATTGGAAAATTGGCGATTGCTGCATACATGTCGGGAAGTAATCTTGGTGGCTTAGAAACAATCTTGAGCGCCAATGGACCACAAGATGCGATTGATACTATTTCTTCGCTTGAGAATTTAGGTTCAAAAAATAAAGTTGCTTTGGAAAGATTCAAGGCGGCGGAACTAGCCGCTAAAGCGGCGAAGACAAATGCAGCCTTAGCCAAAGAGCGTCAAGAAAAAGTTACAGAAAAAGTTGCAGTTGCGAAGAAGGAAGCAGATGCAGTTCGAGACGCTCAACAGAAGGAAGTAGATAAACTTCAAGCGGTCCAGGACAAATTGCAAAAAGAGTTAGCTTCGGCCAGAAAAGTACGTGTAACTCTTGAACAGAGGCGTCAGTTGGCTCTGCTGGAAGAGACCAGAGCAAACGAAGCCAGTAAGGTCCCTAACCAGTCAAAAGTCTGGAAGGGTGGTGGACCCGGAGGAGTCTCAAGTTCCAGAACCACAATCAATCAGCGCTTAAAGGCGGTTGAATTCGCTAAGAAGCAAGTTCTTGCACAAAAACCATATGTGTGGGGAAGTGAAGGACCAAACTCTTTTGATTGTTCAGGGTTGGTTTATGCTGCATATAAACACGCTGGGCTTGGCTGGCCAAATTGGGATCGCCTTAATTCAGGTTTGTTTTATACCTACACCAAACAGATTCCAATAGCCGATATGCAGCCGGGTGATTTAATTTTCTATTCTTATAAAGGAACTCAAAACACTATCCACCACATGAGCATTTATGCAGGCGGTGGAATGATGTGGGAAGCCCGATCAACGAAATCAGGTCTCAGATATTCAAATATATACAGCATGCCCGGAATGATGCCTTTTGCGGGCAGGGTATAGCAATCAAACCGACAATAAAGATGGGAAAAAATGAAGACATTAACTAAAAAGAGTCAAAGGGGTAGATTTCTATTCCTTGCTATTGCTTCACTTTGTGGGATGAGCGGGGTAGCAAATGCTGCAACTTTCGATTCAGTTTCACACATTCATCACATAAAAGTTGTTGAGAAACGAGTGCTTGTCTTAACTCATGAGGGTCTTTACGAATTAGTTGGTAAGAACAATATGAAGTTGATTAGCAAAGAAAAAACTGATGTGATGGGCATGGCTTCTTTAGGAAAGGCGCTGCTAGCTAGTGGACATCCCGCTCAAGGGTCAAAAATGCCAAACCCCATCGGCCTTATTCGTTCTACTGATAATGGGTTGAGTTGGAAAGCAGTCTCTTTGGTAGGAAAAGTGGATTTCCATTCTTTAGAAGGTGGAGGGACTGATCTTTACGGTACTGATTCACAAAGCGGCAAATTGCTTTACTCAAATGATTCTGGAGAAACATGGAAATCATTGGGAACAAAGCCCTTCCAGGATATTGCTGTCTCACGTGATATTTCAGGAACAGCAATAGCATTGAAAGATTCTCAACTATTTCTGACTAAAAATTCATTCGAGACGAGTACTAAGATCAAGAGCGCTCTTAAATTTACTCAACTCGAATGGCGTAAATCAGGTCTCTACGCGCTGAGTGGCAAGGCACTTTACAAGTCAACCAATCTTGGAAAAACGTGGACAAAGCAGAGTACATTGAAAGGTGCTCCAGGAATTCTCAGCGCTAGCGATCAGTTAATGATGGTTACAGTAGGCAATGAAATTTATACATCCACAAATTCTGGGAAAAATTTCAAAGGGATTGCTTAATGAAACTCTGGTCAAATCCAGTAACTGTTTTTGCATTACTTGGGTTATTGGTTTATCCAACTTATGCAGGTGCAACTAACCTGAATCAAAGTTCGCAAACGAGATTGGTGAAAGTTTTATCTGACCATCCCGGCGCTGCAACTGCCCTAACCTCTAGGCAACAATCCGAAATCAGAGAGTTCTTGGTCAAGGCCAAGGGAAATAAAAGCATTATTTGTACTGGCACAAGTCTGGCTGGGCAACGCGAGTCAATGTATCGATTAGTGCTACTTCGAGCCCAGCTAGTTTGCGAGTATGCAAAATCTGTTGACCCTTCTGTCATAACCACCGTGAAAGAGAGAGCAACCGCGGCAGTGAGACTAAATGGGCGCGTTGAAGTGGTGAGCAAGTAGTGTAGAGCCAGAGATTGAAGCGATAACTGATTCGACTGCACAAAGATGCAGCGATGCAGGAGTTAGTGGAATAGGACAGCAAGGCGCGTATTGGTTAGCTTGCTTTAACTTTATTGACGTTTGATAGAGCCCAAAGCACGCACAAGACGATTCCGATTGCCGATAAGACCATAGTCAGAGTGACAGCTTCACCCAACAAAAGTGCAGACCAACCTAAAGTCATAATTGCTTGAAGCTGTTGCACTTGTGATCCATGAGCTACGCCGAAGTCGCGAAGTCCGCGGTACCAGGCGAAGAAGCCGAGGTACATAGAAGATAAACCAATGCCGAGCATTCCAAGAACTGCATCCAACTGAAGTGTGTACTGATCTGATGTGGCGACGTGAACAGCGATGGCACCGGGAATTGCGATGGGAAGACTGATTACAATTACCCACGAGATAACTTGCCATCCAGGCAAATAATTGGTGAGCCCTGCGCCTTCAACGTAACAATATGAAGATGCAATAACCGCACCAATAATTATTAAGTCTGTGAGTAGGTCGGCACTTGATGTACCACCCCGGCTAAGTGAGAAGAAAATCAAAAGTGCTGTGCCTAGCGTCGATGCAATCCAGAAAGATTTGCCAGGATGTTTCTTATTCATGATTACCGCAATAATCGCGGTTACTAAAGGCATGACTGCAGCAATTACCGATACGTGTGCTGATGTTGTTCTATGTAGCGCAATTGCAATCAAGATCGGCCAACCAAACACTGCACCAAGTGCCGTGAAAGCTGTTGGTCTCCAGAGATTGCGGGGTAGCGCTGGAACTTTGAAGATGAACATGAGTGGGATTGCTAAGAAGGCGGCGATTATTGGGCGAGCAAAGGCGGTGAAAAGTGGATCAAAACTCTTAAGCGCCAACTTCGTAAAAGGAAGAGAGAGTGAGAATGCGAGAACTCCTAAGAAGGCAAAGAAAAGGCCACTTCGCTGAGTCTTACTGAGTGAGGTGGTCATCTGAGTACTTTAGTTGAGAATAACCAGCATCCCTAGCGGGCTTGATAATCCTGAGCCGACATTTCATAGATCAGTTCTAAACCGTCTTCCTCATCTATCTGCTCGCCGACAAGTGCGAATCCTGCACTTTTAATGATGTGCAGTGATGGTTCATTTGTAGGGGAGACCGTGTAACGAAGAATCTTTACATCAGGTCGTTTAACGATTTCACTCCACATGCCATGAAGTAGTTCTTTTCCAAAACCTTGCTTCTGCTTCTCGGGAACTATTCCGAATCCAATTTCGATCATTCCATCTTCATTGGGAAAGTCATGAAAACCCGCTGATCCAATGATTTCCTTCGTCGCCTTTTCAATGGCAAGAACGATGGCAATCTCGGCAAATTCTGGATTGAGTTTTACTCGAGGAATTCGGAAACGGAGCGGAGAGGGACCTTCAATGAGGTGGTTATAGGGATTGCTAAATTGAGACCAGTCAGGGTTGCGACCTTCTTCAAAATCAGAGTAATCCTGCAGAGAAAGTGGTTGACACAATAAGCGATTGGTCTCAAAAATTAACATCAGCGCATTCTCTCATGCCATGTGAATAACTCAGAGCCCTCAGGGTAAAATATTGATATGTCCAAGAAGTTCATCATCTTTGTAATCGACGATTTAACGAATTCAGGTACGCCTGCAGAGATGAAAGAGATTGATGCGTTTAACGATCAATTGCGCGCTAATGGACAATGGATATTTGCGGGTGGTTTAGCGGCGCCAAGTACAGCAAATGTTATAGATAATCGGGATGGTGCCGGAATTGAAACGGGCAAGCCACTATTTGGTGCTACTGAAAATTTCAGCGGTTTCTGGTTAATCCAAGCCACTGATGAAGTTATCGCTAAAGAGTTAGCGCTTGCTGGCTCAAAAGCGTGCAACCGAAAGGTTGAGCTTCGTCCACTTCTTGGATAGTTGCTGATTAACCCAAGATTGCAATAATTGCTCCAGCAACAGTGAGGTTTATTCCATCGCTTGCGGTCTCGATAATCCAGACTTTAAGACTTTCTCCACCAAATAATCTATGTGAGAGAGATGAGAACATCGAGATTCCAACCCCAAGAGCTAATCCAACTGTTGCGCCTTGAAGCGCAGTGACTTCTCCTTGGCTAGCAAGTGAATTAATCATGAGAGCCAAGACAAAGAGTTGAATCAGAAGCCCTAGAATTGTTCCGCCAAATAAAAGTGCGGGCTTGTTCTGCTGCACATTCAATTGGCCAGATGCGATGCCGCGCTCTTTCATCCAGATCGGATAGAAAGTCTTTGGACCAAACCAGATGGCGCCGCTGACAAAGCAGAAACCGAAAGCTGCCACGATTGCGAAGAAATTAAGGCCCGAGAAAGTTAATTGGAATGAATTCATTGGAAAAGGCTAAGTCGGAGGGGTTCTTTTCTCGGGTATTGGCGCTAGGCCTCCTTTCGAGACCAAAGGTGATTGCCATTCGCCAGCGAGGGGAGTACCGTCACCTAAATGGCTATGGGAGCGATGGGCGCGGAAACTGAGGCGCCCCTAGGTCAGATACTGACCAGTAGGAGCCCACGGCAGCTGGCCTGGCGGCGATTTAAGAAGAACAAAGTCGGTATAGCTGCCCTTATCTCATCTCTATTCCTTGTCTCTATGGCGGTATTTGCGCCCATAATTTCGTGGGCAATAAATATCGATCCAAATGAGCGAGATGGAGATGCCATCACTGCGCGCGGAGAAACCATCGGTCGCTTCGGTGGAATGAGTTGGAATCATCCACTTGGTGTCGAGCCCGGAATTGGTTATGACCTGCTTGCGCGACTCATCTACGGTGCGCGAATTTCATTCTTGGTTGCAGCGATTGCAACGTTAACTACAGTCTTCGTTGGATTAATGATTGGTGTAACGGCCGGTTATTTCCGAGGCCGCACCGATAACGTACTTGGACGATTTACCGACTTCCTTCTCTCGTTTCCATCATTCTTCATGATCATCGCACTAAGTGCGCCAATGATTGCGCGAATCGAAAAATCTGGAATTGCCCGCGATAACTCAGCTCGAGTTATTTATTTGATTTTAGTTCTGGCTCTCTTTGGTTGGCCGTACTTCTCTCGCATTATGCGCTCGCAAGCAATGTCACTGCGAGAGCGAGATTTCGTGCTCGCATCGCGTGCACTTGGTGCAAGCCACCGAAGAATTATTTTCAAAGAGCTTCTTCCAAACTTGTGGACACCAGTGATTGTTTATCTCTCACTCGCTCTTCCTGGATATCTCGCGGCAGAAGCGGTGTATTCGTACCTAGGAATCGGTGTTCAACCTCCGGCGGCGACATGGGGTCTATTGATCTCGGATTCAATTAAGTATGTCATGAGCGAACCTACATACTTCTTGATTCCATCACTATCTTTGATTCTCGTGGTGCTCTCCTTCAACTTGCTTGGAGATGCAATTCGAGATGCCCTCGATCCAAAGAGTGAGCACAGCTGATGTGCACACTATCTAAGAATTCCTTGCTTTCATGCATGAAGCAGGGATGCAGTACCCCAATCAAAAGGAGAACTCATGTCTAAACTCAAAGGCAAGAACGGTAAGTTAATTGCAGCAGCAGCTGTGGTTGCTCTACTTGTCGGCGGCTTTGTCGTGCGTTCAGGTTCAGGTGCTTCAGAAGGTGGAACAATCACTTATCTGACCCACTCTGAGTCATGGACTCACGCAGATCCAAACCGTAACTACACCGGCCAGCACATCGCTTGGTTCGGTTCATATATGCACCGCACATTGACTGCATATGCACGCGCTGAAGGAAGTGCAGGATCTGCTGTTGTTCCTGACCTTGCAACTGACACAGGTCGCGCCTCAAATGACAACAAGACATGGGAGTTCACACTCCGTGACGGCGTTACATTTGAAGATGGCTCAGCAATCACTTGCGAAGATATCAAGTACGGTGTTTCTCGTACATTCGCAACAGATGTAATTACAGATGGCCCAACATATGCAATCTCTATGCTTGATATTCCAAAGGCAGAAGATGGTTCATCTGTTTACAAGGGTCCATACGCGACAGAGAACAACGACACTGCTGCATATGACAAGGCTGTTACATGTTCAGAAGACAACAAGACAATTACATTTAACTTGTCTCGTTCAGTTGGTGACTTCAACTACACAGTCACATACCTATCATTTAGCCCAGTTCCAAAGGCTAAAGACACAGGCGATCAGTACGACCTAGCTCCAGTTTCATCTGGACCATACAAGATCCAGAAGTACAAGGCTAAGGACGAGATGGTTCTTGTCCGTAACGACAAGTGGTCAAAGGACTCAGATCCAATTCGCCAGGCTTACCCAGATAAGATCGTAGTTCGCTTCGGTCTTGCTGAGGAAGTTCGCGATCAGTTGATCCTGAGTGATTCAGAGAAGAACGCATTCTCACTTGACTCAGTCCTTCCTACCAACCTTCCAACAGTCTTCGATGATGCTGGAAAGCCAAAGGCGGCATGGGCAGAGCGCGCACTTAACGTTTACGACCCATATGTTCGTTACGCAGCATTTAACGTAAAGAAGGTTCCTTGCCTTGAAATCCGTCGCGCGGTTTACTTCGCGAAGGATGCAGCAGGACTTCTACAGCTCTCAGGTGGAGCAGCATTTGGTGGAGATCCAGCAGATGGTGCAATCAAGCCACTTATGGGTCTTGACTACAAGAAAGTAACTGGCCTGGAAGATTACAAGCCAGCCGGAAACGCAAAGGCTGCAAAGGCGCTCATGGAGAAGGCAAAGACAACTTGCCCTGCTGAGTACGCAAAGGCAACTGATCCAAAGCGTGGTCTTGTATTCGACACAGCTGACTCAGAGACAAATAAGAAGGGTGCAGCAATCTGGATTGACTCAATGATGAAGAATGCTGGCATCGTAATGAAGTTCAACTTCATCGAGCCAGGTTCTTACTACGCAGTTGTTCTTGATGCTACAAAGCAATCAGATCTATCTGCTGGTGGTTGGGCTCCAGACTGGGCTAACGCATCAACAGTTATCCCTGAGCTCTTCACAAAGGAAGGCGGATTCCCAATGTCACAGAACTGGGATGACCCTGCCTATGCTGCATTTAAGAAGAAGTCAGATGCAGCTCTCTCAGAGCCAGATCGCAAGAAGCAAGGTCAAATGTGGGCTGAACTTAATCAGTACGTAGTTGACCAGATGTGGATTGTTCCTGGCATCTTCTCGAAGACACAAGAAATCTGGGGTTCAGGCCTCGGTGGAGTCTTCTTCTGGGAGCCACAGGGTGCACCTTCATTCGGTGACATCTACATCAAGTAATAAGTAAATAAGTAAGAAATAGCTGCGTAGGTCTGGGCGAGAAAATCGTTCAAGCCCAGACCTACGCAGTACTTAACTAATTATTTAAATGAGAAAAAATGAGAAGGGATGAAAAATGTTTGCATATATTTCTAGACGTTTAGGCGTCTCTCTGCTCATCCTTCTCGGAGTCAGCTTTACGGTTTATGTCATCTTCGCATTTCTACCATTCGATCCAGCAGCGCTCACTTGCGGTAAGAATTGCAATGACCCTGGAATAATTGAAGCTAACCGCAAGCGGTTAGGTTATGACTTACCTTTCCTAGTTCAGTACTGGGTATTTATTAAGGGCCTCTTTATGGGCCGTACTTATGGAGAAGGCGCAGCAATGATTAATTGTCCTGCTCCGAGCCTTGGTTACTCATTCCAAGAACACTCTTGTGTGACAACTCTTATCGGTGAAGCACTTCCTGTAACTCTCTCACTTGCACTCGGTGCCTTAGTTCTATGGCTCGTGATAGGTGTAGGACTGGGAGTTCTAGCGGCTCGTTATCGTGGAAAAATTGTCGATAGCGCAAGCACAGTGTTTGTTCTTATCGGAACATCACTTCCAACATTCCTTACAGGTTTGATGCTCTTGGTTTTCGTTGTTATTAAGTGGCGCATCATGCCGTTCCCGGCGGGTAACTACACGCCATTCTTCGAAGACCCTTATGAATGGGCGCAGATTTTATTCCTGCCATGGATCACTCTGGCATTTGCCTATGCAGCTCTCTACACACGATTTGTGCGAAGCGCCGTAATTGAAACGTCTAATGAAGATTACATCCGCACAGCGCGTGCAAAAGGCTTACCTGAAGGAACTATCTTGGGTAAGCACACACTTCGTGCAGCACTTGCTCCAATCGTCACTATGGCGGGCCTTGATTTCGCTGGTTTGCTTGGCGGTGCGATTCTTACTGAATCGGTATTTAATCTTCCAGGTTTGGGTCGCCTTGCAATCGGTGCCGTTATTGAATATGACTTGCCAATTATTGTTGCGACAACTTTGCTTGCTGCAACTATTGTCGTGGTAATGAATCTGATTGTTGATATCGCTTATGCATTTATCGATCCGAGAGTGCGAGTCGCATGACACTTCTAGAAGTAAAGAATCTCAGCGTCGGCTTTCCAACTCCCGATGGAGTCGTGCACGCAGTTAATGACATCTCTTTCTCCGTTAATCCGGGTGAAACCCTGGCAATTGTTGGCGAATCGGGTTCTGGAAAGACTGTAACTAATTTAGCTTTAATGGGTCTGTTGAATAACTATACGGCGCAGATCTCAGGAACAGCAAAGTTCCAATCGCACACCGGCGAAATGGATCTTCTCGGAATCGACCGTAACGAGCTACAGAAGTACCGTGGTCGCGATATCTCAATGATCTTCCAAGATCCCATGTCTTCGCTCCATCCATATTTTTCTATCGGTGACCAAATCATTGAGGCGCATCAAGTTCATAATGAAGTTGAACCGGAGGTCAGTCGCGAGCGAGCAATTGAACTTCTAGGTTTGGTTGGAATTCCAGATCCAGGATCACGTATCGATTCATTCCCGCATCAATTCTCAGGGGGAATGCGCCAACGTGTAATGATCGCCATGGCACTCGTTAATAACCCTTCACTTCTCATTGCTGACGAGCCAACAACAGCCCTCGACGTAACGGTGCAGGCTCAGATTCTTGCCTTGCTGAAGGATTTGCAGAGTGAATTTAAGATGGCGATTATCTTGATTACCCATGATCTCGGTGTAGTTGCAGGAGCCGCAGATCGTGTGAACGTTATGTATGCCGGCCGCGTTGTTGAAAGTGCCAGCGTCTTTGATCTTTATGCAAAGCCATCAATGCCATACACGCAGGGGCTCCTTGATTCGATTCCACGCCTTGACCGTCCACATACAGATCGCTTATCTGCGATTCCAGGACAGCCACCATCCATGATTTCACTTCCACAAGGTTGCTCTTTTGCCCCACGTTGTTCACGCATTAATGAAGTATCTGGCAACAAGTGCCTTACAGCACTTCCTGAACTGACAACTCGTACAGATGGCCATGTTGCTCGCTGCTTTATCGGTGAAGGAAAGGGCGCATAAATGTCTACGCCAATTCTTGAAGTCAAAGATTTAACTAAATTCTTCCCAATTCAATCTCAGGGAATCTTCTCGAAGGTTAAGGGTGATAACAAGGCAGTTAATGGGATTTCATTTACTCTCAATGCAGGTGAAACTCTCGGCCTTGTAGGCGAATCTGGATGCGGTAAATCAACAGCCGGGCGAACAATTTTGAAGCTTTACGAGCCAACATCGGGCACAATTAAATTTGAAGGTGAAGATATAACAAAGCTTTCACCTTCCAAGATGAAGCCACTTCGTACACAGATGCAGATGATCTTCCAAGATCCTTATTCATCTTTGAACCCACGCCACACCATTGGTTCAATCATCGCTGCCTCTTATGAGATTCAGAAGATTTCTCCTGACCAAGGTGTGAAGCTGGCAGTACAAGAACTAATGGAGCGCGTAGGACTTAATCCAGAGCATTACAACCGTTACCCACACGAGTTCTCTGGGGGACAGCGCCAACGTATTGGAATTGCTCGCGCACTTGCGCTGAAACCTAAGTTCATCGTTTGTGATGAACCGGTTTCAGCACTCGATGTATCTATCCAAGCGCAGGTAATCAATCTCCTTGATGATTTACGTGATGATTTCGGACTCTCTTATCTCTTTATCGCTCACGATTTATCTGTCGTTCAACATATTTCAAATCGCGTGGCTGTGATGTATCTCGGAAAAATTATGGAACTTGCTCCAACAGAAGATCTCTATAAGAGCCCGCATCATCCATATACAAAGGCTCTGCTCTCTGCGATTCCGTTGCCTGATCCAATTCTGGAACGTAAGCGCGAACAAATCATTCTGAGCGGTGATATTCCAAACCCAGTTAATCCACCAACTGGATGTGTCTTTAATACTCGTTGCTGGAAGGCGCAAGAAAAGTGCCGCACAACTGAGCCAACTTTGGTGCAGATTGGCGCATCACAAGTGGCATGCCACTTCCCAGATTAACTGCTCCGTTTGTAAATTTGGCGGATTAAAGCGAGACCTTAACGCTCTTACCTGTGCGCGCTGATTCATGTGCTGCA
>JACCDT010991082.1_pt1 | contig 12080 bp, 15 predicted proteins | sample 7446291 | NCBI WGS metagenome assembly JACCDT01 (sample SAMN15323446, study PRJNA562643) | freshwater metagenome | isolation source: river surface water | place: USA:Blue River Watershed | collected 2017-08-17
CGTTGGCGTCGATCTTTGCGTTGCGCATGTTGGGCTTGTTTTTGGTGTTGCCCGTGTTCGCCTTGGAGGCGCGCAAATATCCTGGCGGCGATGACCCGGCGTTGGTCGGCATGGCCATGGGCATTTATGGCCTGACGCAAGGCTTGCTGCAAATCCCGTTTGGTGTGGCCTCGGACCGTTTGGGCCGCAAGCGCGTAATTATTTTTGGTTTGCTGGTCTTTGCTTTGGGCAGTTTGATGGCGGGTAACGCAGACACGCTGGCAGGTTTGTTGGTGGGCCGCGCGTTGCAAGGAGCGGGTGCGGTCTCTGCTGCGGTGACGGCGCTGCTGGCGGATTTGACGCGCGACAACGTACGCACCAAAGCCATGGCCTTAGTGGGTGCCAGCATTGGGCTGATGTTTGCGTTGTCTTTGGTGTTATCGCCCCTCATCGCCGCGCAGATGGGCTTGTCAGGCTTGTTTGTGTTGACGGCTGTGCTGGCGGTGATGGGCATTGCCGTGGTGGTGTGGCTGGTGCCTGCTGAGCCTGAAGCGCACAAAGACGCGGCACGCGGCGGCTTGCGCCAAGTGCTGTCCAGCCCCGCGTTGTTGCGCTTGAACATTGGCGTGTTTGTGTTGCACGCGGTGCAACTGGCCATGTGGGTGGCGATCCCCGCGTTCTTGGTGCAAGCCGGATTGGGGAAAGATGACCATTGGCATATTTATTTGCCCGCCGTACTGGGTTCGTTCGCGGTGATGGGCGTCGTGTTCCCGCTGGAGCGGCGGGGCTTTTTGCGTGCCGTGTTTTTGTCTGCCATTGCTTTGATCGCTTTGGTGCAAGTGGCGTTGCTGTGGGTGTCGTCGGGCGCGCCCAGCATCACATGCTTGGCTTGGTTGTTGTTTGCTTTCTTTTGCGGTTTCAACGTGCTGGAGGCGACCCAGCCCAGTTTGGTCTCGCGCATTGCGCCCACCTCCTCCCGCGGTGCGGCCATGGGTGTGTACAACACTTTGCAGTCGCTCGGTTTTTTTGCGGGCGGGGTGATGGGCGGTCAATTGGTCAAAAGCTATGGCACGCAAGGCCTGTTTCTGACGTGCGCCGCCTTCATGCTGCTTTGGCTGGCGGTGGCCTGGCCCATGGTGGCGCCCGCACGTGCCCCCCGTGCTGCAAAGACCCCATAATTAGCCCCTATCTGGAGGAATTTACCCATGGCATCCGTTAACAAAGTCATCCTCGTCGGCAACTGTGGCCGCGATCCCGAAGTGCGCTACTTGCCCAGCGGCCAAGCTGTGGCCAACGTGAGCGTGGCGACTTCTAGCCGTCGTAAAGACAAGAACAGTGGCGAGATGATTGAAGACACCCAGTGGCACCGTGTCACGTTTTATGACCGCTTGGCAGAGATTGCTGGCGAATACGTGAAGAAAGGTCGCCCGATCTACGTGGAAGGCCGTTTGAAGTACGGCGTTTACACCGACAAAACCACGGGAGTGGAGAAGAACACGGTAGACATCATCGCCACCGAGTTGCAGCTCTTGGGTGGCCGTGAAGGCATGGGTGGCCCCAGCGGTGGTGGGGAAGACGGTGGTTACAGCCGTCCTGCGGCGCAACGCCCAGCAGCGCCTGCCGCACAGCGCCCCGCGGCGGCTGCGCCTGCCAAAGGTGGTTTTGACGACATGGACGACGACATCCCCTTCTGAGGATGCGCCTCAAACGCGGCATCGCGTGTTCGTACCCAAAGCCAGCAGTGAAAACTTGCTGGCTTTTTTTATGCGACGTGTCAGGTTTCGTGGGCTGTGGCGACTACGTCATCAGTAGCCTCAACGGTGAGGCTGCATAGACCTTCACCATCTCAGGAGAGACCTCATGAAACTCACATCCCTCATCGCCTTGGCCGCCGTATTTGTTGCCAGCGCTGCGTCCGCTCAGGCGGCCCCCGATAAAAAATGCGGCGCAGGCTCATGTTCTAAAAAAGAAGCCTCGCAAACCATGGAAAAGGATGCCAGCTGCTCTAAAAAAGACGCCAGCTGCTCGAAGAAGTAAGTCCATCATGGCTGTCGGAATAGGCTACCGCCGTGAAATGACGGCGTGGGATTTGTCACAGGTCGCCGCCTCATTTTTCGAGGTGTGTCCAGAAAACTGGATTCGCCGCGACAGGGCGCGCTTGCATGAAATGACCGCAGCTGGCCGAGACGTGCGCTTGCATGGTGTGTCGCTCAATCTCGGTGGCACGGGGCCTATTTCGACATCGTTTTTGTACCAGGTGCGTGACTTGATGCGCGAGCTGGGCACGGCGCATTACTCCGACCATTTAGCGGCCAGTGGGGACGCCCATCAGCTGTATGAGCTGTTTCCAATTCCCTTCACGCGGGTGGAAGCTCAGCGTGTCGCGGACCGAATTGCGCAGGTACAAGATGTGCTGGGTTGTGCGATGGCCGTGGAGAACAGCACCTACTACACCAATGTGGGTGACTTGCGTGAGTCCGAGTTTTTACAAGAGGTCGTGGCGCGATCCAACTGCCGCGTGTTACTTGATGTGAACAACATCGTGGTCAACTGGAAAAACCATCAAGTGGAATCGCCGCACGATTACTTGGCGAATGTCGACTTGTCCAAAGTCAGTTACTTCCATGTTGCCGGACATGAGTACAACCCGCGCTTTGAGATGTACGTGGATACCCACAGCACCCATGTTGAACCCAAAACCGCCAGCATGGCCAAGGCTTTGTCGCAGATCAGTGGCAAAGATATTTTGTTGGAGTGGGACAACGACGTGCCTGCGCTTGAAGAGATCAATCGGGGGCTTGCATGTCTGAATTCTTTGATTACGTCAGAGGTGTGAGTGACCTTGTCCCCGCGGGTTACGACCTGCGTGGCATGCGGGTCTACCGGCACCATGTATTCCTCGGCGTGTCGCAATTGCTCCAAGGCGCCTACCCAGAACTCCGTGTGGAATTAAGTACCGACGATTGGGCGTTGTTATTGGGTGATTTCATCGCGAAATCCAACTGGTCTTCGAATTTCTATGCCGACTTGGATGTCCAATTCAAACTCTATTTGAACGATGAATTGAACAGGCCGCCGAATGACATTGGAAGTTGATGCGCAGCTCTTAGAAAGTTTGCGTTTGCCCATGCTGCGGTTTGCGCGTGTGCACCTGAGTCACACCGAGGACGCAGAAGACTGCGTACAAGACACACTGCTGGCCTATTGGGCCAAGCCCGGCCAGTTTGATGGACGCGCCAGTTTGAAAACTTATTTATTTGGCATCTTGAAAAACAAGGTGGCAGACAAATTGCGCGCTCGCTACCGCGATAAGTTTGAAACCCCTGATTTGGTTGAAGACGATTTTGATGCCTGGTTCACGCCGACTGGCGCCTGGCAAGAGGACGCGCGTTTGCCGACCTGGTCAGAGCCAGACGGCGCACTGGCAGCCCGTCAATTTTTAGAGGTGTTGGATATTTGCCTGAACCACTTGCCACAAAAAATTGCAGCCGTCTTCAGCATGAAGGCGTTGATGGAGATGGAGTCGCTTGAGATTTGCCAACACTTGGGTGTGTCCAAAGACCTCTACTGGCAATGCATGAGCCGTGCGCGCAAAAGCATTCAGCTGTGTTTGACTCAGCGGTGGTTCCACGGAGAGGCGCATGCGCTGTAAAGAGTTTGTTCTTCTTCAGTCTTCTGGGCAGATCCCCGCCATGGGGTGGTGGCGTCGTTCGTCTACCTTGGCGCATGTGTGGATTTGTCGTCACTGCCGAAGTTTTCGTCACAACGATGAGCTGCTCACGGCTTACGTGGCGCAGCTCCACGCACATTGGGATGCCGCCGATCAACAAGCCAAATGATCGGCCCGTGTGCAGACGTGATCGACCGAGAAACGTCCCGGCCCTTGCGAAACGATGGTGAACAACATCAAACCCAACATCAACGGGACTTTGAATCCCAAACCCTGGTCCGTGTCGATTTGGTTCCAGCCCGCCCAGCCCAAGTCAAAGTGCACGGTGTACACCGCCACATAGGTGACGTACAAGAGTGCCCAGCTCGCCAGGCGGCTATAGACGCCGACGATCAGAGCTAAGCCCAACATGCTTTCCATCAAGCCGGCAGCGCCCCAGTTGAGTGACGGACTGAGTAGTGAGTTCGGAAACGGAAAGTGCAAGTTGATAAACCACTGGGGCGGCGTGAGGTCTTGCAGTTTGATCCAGCCTGCATTCGCGAATTCATAGCCCACCCAAAGGCGCACCAACAAAAGCCCTGTGCCATGGATGCGCGCGTGTATCGATTGAAAGAGCCGATTGAAAGAGGAAATCATGATGCGTCCTAAGGGTGAGTGATCATGATTCGTCGAACCGACAAGTAAAACCTGACAGGCCAGCGCGTAACGACATGCACATGATTCAGGTTGACCGAAATAATTAAATATTCGCGTCAACAGCTACACCAGACGTGCCGTTGTAGATGAACTCCGATATTGGAGTTGTTCACTCACCGTAAAGGAATTTATATGAACAAGCTGATTGCCACTTTGATCGTTGGTGCATTCTCTACTGCTGCATTTGCCGTGACACCGGCGACACCAGCTGCACCCGCGACAGCACCAGCAACCAAGATGGATGCAACGCCCGCGGCGAAAACTGAAGCCAAAGCCATGGTGCAAGATAAAAAAGCCGCTGCGCCTAAAGCAGATGGCGCTAAAAAAACGGTGACGGCACCGAAGGTCGAGGCAGTTAAGTAACTGCAGTGGCGCGGTCGATCACGCCGCCGCCTAAGCACACCTCACCGTCATAAACAACGGCAGATTGGCCGGGTGTGACGGCCCACTGAGGTTCATCAAAGGCGAGCACCAGCTCGCCTTTGTCGTTGTAGTGCAGCTGGCAGGGTGCACCGGTTTGGCGGTAACGCGTTTTCGCAGCGTAACGACCGGGTGCGGGTGCATGGGGTGCGCACCAGCTCACATCGTTGGCTTGTAGGGCGTTGTAAAGCAGCCAAGGGTGGTCATGTCCTTGCACCACATACAAGGTGTTGGTGGCCACGTCTTTGCGGGCTACAAACCAGGGGTGGTGTTCGCCGCTGCCGCGTTGCGCGCCTTTTTCTTTCAGACCGCCAATGCCCAACCCTTGTCGCTGGCCCAGTGTGTAAAAACTCAAGCCCACATGCTGACCAATTTTGCGTCCGCGTTCATCCTTGATAGGGCCAGGCTCGTTGGCAATGTATCGGTTCAAGAACTCGCGGAAAGGGCGCTCCCCGATGAAGCAAATGCCAGTTGAGTCTTTTTTCTTGGCGTTGGGTAAACCAATTTCATCGGCGATGCGTCGCACCTCAGTTTTGTGTAGCTCGCCGACAGGAAACAAAGTTTTCGACAGCTGTGCTTGATTCAAGCGGTGCAAGAAATAACTTTGGTCTTTGCTGTTGTCGATGCCTTTGAGCAGCTCAAAAGAGCCGTTGATTTCGCGCACGCGCGCGTAGTGGCCGGTGGCAATTTTTTCGGCGCCGAGCCGCATGGCGTGGTCTAGAAAAGCTTTGAACTTGATTTCGGCGTTGCACAAGATGTCAGGATTGGGCGTGCGGCCACCCTGGTACTCGCGCAAGAACTCTGCGAACACGCGGTCTTTGTATTCGGCGGCAAAGTTGACGTGCTCAATCTCGATGCCGAGCACATCAGCGACAGCCGCAGCGTCGACGAAGTCGATATTGGACGAGCAGTATTCACTGTCGTCATCGTCTTCCCAGTTTTTCATGAAGATGCCGACGACGTCGAAGCCCTGCTGTTTGAGCAGGTAGGCGCTGACCGCAGAATCTACGCCGCCACTCAATCCCACCACCACGCGTTTGTTGTTTCCCATGGGTCAACTAAGCCTGCGAGAGGGCGGTCACACTGGGGTCGGTGTAGATCAGATTCAATGGGAACCGTTGACCTGCCAAGTGGTCTTCCATGCAGCGCAACACCAAAGGACTGCGCAGCCGGTGTTGGTTGGCGCGAATTTCATCTGGCGTCATCCACAGCGTGCGCACGATCCCGTTGTCCAGGGTGGCACCTGGTACGGCATCACCCAATTTGCCTGCAAACGCGAGGCGGAAGTACGTCACATCTTCAGCCGCGCGACCATCACGGGCGGGGCGTTGCAAGCGCGAGATATAGATGCCCACCATCTCGGTGGGTTCAAAGGTATGTGTTGTTTCTTCCAGCGCTTCACGCGCGCACCCGTCTGCGGGCGATTCACCTGGATCTAAGTGTCCAGCGGGGTTGTTCAGGCGCAGCCCTTCCGGTGTGTGCTCTTCGATCAACAAGTAGCGGCCCTCACGCTCAATGATGGCGGCGACCGTGACGCTTGGCTTCCAACGTTTATTCATTCGCCGATTATCTTTCGGGTAAGTCCGTCTCAGAAAAAGGCGCTTTCTGGTGTAACCTTTCAGTGATCTGACAGGGCAAATTATTCTGACGAGGAGTCTCCCATGCTGATTGGCGTACCCGCCGAAACGACGAGCGGTGAAAGTCGCGTATCCCTCACGCCCGAGACGGCGAAGAAGCTGATCGCGCAAGGTCACCAGGTGCGGGTGCAATCGGGGGCTGGCGTGGCGGCCAGCGTGCCCGATGCCGCCTATGCCGCCGTCGGCGTGACGGTGGTGGATGCCGCCGATGCCTGGGCCAGCGATGTGGTGTTGAAAGTTCGCGCACCAGAGCCCGCAGAGGTGCCGCATATCAAACCCGGCAGCACGGTGGTCGGCATGCTCGAGCCCTTCCATGCGGAAGGTCTGCAACGCTTGGCCTCAACGGGCGCCACTGGGTTTGCTCTAGAGGCCGCGCCGCGGACCACGCGGGCGCAAAGCATGGATGTCCTGTCCAGCCAAGCCAACATTGCAGGCTACAAAGCCGTCATGCTGGCTGCCGATAAGTACCAGCGTTTCTTCCCCATGTTGATGACCGCTGCGGGCACGGTGAAAGCCGCTCGTGTGGTTATTTTGGGCGTGGGCGTGGCGGGTTTGCAAGCCATTGCTACAGCCAAGCGTTTGGGGGCGGTGATTGAAGCCACCGATGTGCGCCCCAGCGTCAAAGAGCAAGTGGAGTCTCTCGGCGCCAAGTTCATCGATGTGCCCTTTGAAAGCCAAGACGAAAAAGATGCCGCCGAAGGTGTAGGTGGTTATGCCCGCCCCATGCCGCAAAGCTGGTTGGATCGCCAAAAGGTCGAAGTGGCCAAGCGCGTGGCCTTGGCCGATGTCGTGATCACCACAGCGTTGATTCCAGGGCGCGCAGCGCCTGTGTTGGTCACCGAGGACATGGTCAAGGCCATGAAGCCGGGCGCTGTCATCATCGATATCGCGGCTGGCAAAGGGGCCAATGGCACCGATGGCAATTGCCCGCTCACCGAGGCTGGAAAAACAGTCATCAAGCATGGCGTGACCTTGGTTGGAGAAACCAATTTGCCAGCGTTGGTGGCGGCGGATGCCAGCGCGCTGTATGCGCGTAACGTGCTCGATTTTTTAAAGCTCATCATCAACAAAGAAGGTGTCTTGCACATTGATTTGGACGATGACATCGTGGCAGCGTGCTTGGTCACGCGCGATGGTGCGGTGGTGAAGAAATAAAACACAAGAACCTATCAAGGAACTCAACCATGGATGCCGTCTCTCCCACCCTCATGAACCTGATTATTTTTGTGTTGGCCATTTACGTGGGTTATCACGTGGTGTGGACCGTCACGCCTGCGTTGCACACACCGCTGATGGCGGTGACCAATGCGATATCTGCCATCGTCATCGTGGGTGCCATGCTCGCGGCGGCGATGACCGAAACCACCCTGGGCAAAACCATGGGCGTTTTGGCGGTGGCCTTGGCGGCAGTCAATGTGTTTGGTGGCTTCATGGTCACCCGTCGAATGCTGGAAATGTTCAAAAAGAAAGACAAACCAGCAAAGACGACAGCAGGAGACGCCGCATGAATTTCGACTTCGTCTCTATGAACCTGGTGACCTTGTTGTATTTGGTGGCCAGTGTCTGCTTTATCCAAGCACTCAAAGGTTTGAGTCATCCCACCACGTCCATCCGTGGCAATGTGTTTGGCATGACCGGCATGACCATTGCGGTCTTGACCACTGCCGCGTTGATCGTCAAGTTGTCTGGCTCCGGCGCCGGCATGAGCTGGGTCTTGATCGGCCTGCTGGTAGGTGGCGGTGCTGGTACCTTGATGGCGCAACGCGTTGAAATGACCAAGATGCCCGAGTTGGTGGCTTTCATGCACAGCATGATTGGTTTGGCTGCGGTGTTCATCGGCGTGGCTGCGGTAGCCGAGCCGTGGGCGTTTGGCATCACGCCCCCTCCCCAGGAGGTGGTGACCAAATTGCAAACCGATTCGGGTTGGGTGATCACCGAGTTGATGCAACGTTTCCCCATCCCCGCCGGTAACCGCTTGGAGCTATTTTTGGGTGCTGCCATTGGTGCGATCACCTTCAGTGGCTCGGTGATCGCGTTTGGAAAGTTGTCGGGCAAATACAAATTCCGCTTGTTTCAAGTCGCACCTGTGAACTTCGCGGGGCAGCACATGCTGAACTTGGCCTTGGGCTTGGTCACCATTGGCCTGGGTTTGTTTTTTGTGACGACAGAGAGCTGGGCGGCCTTTTTTGCCATGTTGGCGCTGTCGTTTGTGATGGGTGTGCTCATCATCATTCCGATTGGCGGCGCAGATATGCCCGTAGTGGTGTCCATGCTCAACAGCTACTCGGGCTGGGCGGCTGCTGGCATTGGCTTTTCGTTGAATAACAGCATGCTGATCATCGCGGGCAGCTTGGTGGGCAGCTCTGGCGCTATCTTGAGTTACATCATGTGCAAGGCGATGAATCGCTCGTTCTTCAGCGTCATCTTGGGAGGCTTTGGCGCCGAGGCCGTCACCGCAGGGGGCGGCTCGCAAGAGCAACGTCCCGTCAAGAGCGGCAGTGCAGACGATGCCGCTTACATCTTGGCAAACGCTGAAACCGTGGTCATCGTGCCGGGTTACGGCTTGGCTGTGGCACGTGCACAGCACGCAGTGAACGAACTGGCGGAGAAACTGATGCACAAAGGCATCACGGTGAAGTACGCCATCCATCCCGTCGCCGGCCGCATGCCGGGCCATATGAACGTGTTGTTGGCTGAGGCCGAAGTGCCTTATGACCAAGTGTTTGAAATGGAAGATATCAATGGTGAATTCGGACAAGCCGACGTCGCCATCATTTTGGGAGCAAACGACGTGGTGAACCCCGCTGCGTTGTAGAAAGGTAGCTCCATCTACGGTATGCCGATCTTGGAGGCCTACAAGGCCAAAACGGTAATCGTCAACAAGCGCTCGATGGCCGCTGGCTATGCGGGCTTGGACAATGAGCTCTTCTACATGGACAAAACCATGATGGTGTTTGGTGATGCCAAAAAGGTGGTGGAAGACATGGTGAAAGGAATCGAATGAACGCCTCACAAAAACCCTGGTTGAGCGCCTACCCCGAAGGCGTCCCTGCTGAAATTGACACGCAAGCCTACAGCTCCTTGGTCGACTTGATGCAAGAGAGCTTTCGCAAATACGGCGATCGGACGGCATTTAGCTTCTTGGGCAAAGGCATGCGCTACAAAGACCTTGACCGATTGAGTCAAGTATTTGGTGCGTACTTACAAAGTCTGGGTTTGGCATTTGGCGACCGTGTGGCCATCATGCTGCCCAATGTGTTGCAGTACCCAATTGCGGTGGCGGCAGTGCTTCGTGCGGGTTTTGTGGTGGTCAACATCAACCCGCTTTACACCTCGCGCGAACTAGAGGCGCAACTCAAAGATTCGGATGCCAAAGCCATTGTGGTACTCGAAAACTTTGGTGCCACCCTGCAAGATTGCTTGGCACGCACTCCTGTCAAGCATGTGGTGTTGTGCGCTATGGGCGACCAGCTTGGGTGGCTCAAGGGCACCTTGGTAAACCATGTGGTGCGTAAAGTTAAAAAAATGGTCCCCGCGTTTGACCTGCCAACTGCTGTGCGTTTCAATGACGCCTTGACTGTGGGCCAGGGGTGTACGCTGACCGCCCCTGAAATTCATGCGGGCGATTTAGCCGTGCTCCAATACACAGGCGGCACCACAGGGGTCGCCAAAGGTGCAGAGTTATTGCACCGCAACATCATGGCCAACATGCTGCAGGCGTCTGCTTGGTTCCAGCCTGCACTCAAGCGCATTCCAGCCAATGAGGTGCCCACTTTCATTTGCCCCTTGCCGCTGTATCACATCTTCGCGTTCACGCTCAACATCATGGCTTGCATGCGCATGGGCGGCTGCTCGGTGTTGATTCCCAACCCGCGTGATTTGCCGGCCGTGTTCAAAGAGCTGACCAAGCATCGCTTTCACGTATTTCCTGCGGTCAACACACTGTTCAATGCGTTGGCCAATCACCCTGATTTCAACAAGGTGGATTGGTCGCACTTGGTGGTCTCTGTCGGCGGCGGCATGGCCGTGCAAGGCCCTGTGGCGCGATTGTGGTTGGAGAAAACCGGTAATCCAATTTGCGAAGCCTACGGCTTGTCAGAAACCAGTCCCGCTGCCAGTGGCAACCCGGTGACCAACACGGCGTTCAATGGGTCGATCGGCGTGCCTTTGCCCAGTACCGAAATGAAGATCATCGACGACGAAGGCAATGAAGCGCCCATTGGTACTCCCGGTGAAATTGCCATACGCGGCCCACAGGTGATGGCGGGGTATTGGCAGCGCCCCGATGAAACCGCCCGCGTCATGACGGCCGACGGCTTCTTCAAGTCTGGTGATATCGGCGTGATGGACGAGCACGGCTATTTCCGTATCGTCGATCGCAAGAAAGACATGATCTTGGTCAGCGGCTTCAACGTCTACCCCAACGAGGTAGAGGAAGTGGTTGCGGGCCTGGCGGGGGTGATGGAGTGTGCCGTCATCGGCATTGCAGATGCTCACTCAGGCGAAGCCGTGAAGCTGGTGGTCGTCAAGAAAGACCCGGCGTTGACGGAGGCGCAAGTGTTGGAGCATTGCCGTCAAAACTTGACGGGGTACAAAGTGCCGCGCGTGGTGGAGTTCCGAGCGGAGCTTCCCAAAACCCCGGTGGGCAAAGTGCTGCGTCGCGAACTGCGCGACCACAAGTAATCGAGAGTAATCGAGACTTCGATGCGTTTGGGCTTGGTCAGTGCCATGCACGAAGAGCTGGCCGCGGTGCTGGCACGTATGCCCGACGAGCAAAAAACAGTGGTCGCTGGCCGCGAGTTTTGGGTCGGGCATTGGCACGGACACGAGGTGGTGGCTGTGTTGTCACGCATTGGCAAGGTGGCGGCAGCGACCACGGCCACCACGTTGATTGAACGATTTGGCGTGAGCCGCATGGTGTTCACTGGCGTGGCGGGTGGATTGGCGCCAAACGTTCAGGTGGGCGATGTGGTGGTAGGCCGAGCCTTTGTGCAACACGACATGGATGCCTCTCCCTTGTTTCCGCGCCATGAAATACCACTCACGGGGATGACGCACTTTCCTGCCGATGCAGGCTTGACGGATGCGTTGTCGCAGGCCGCCCCCCTCGCTTTGCAAGACATGACGTGCGCATTGCCCGAAGACGAATGGCTCAACTTGGATTTAGCACATGCACGCGTACACCAAGGCTTGATTGCGAGCGGTGATCGTTTCGTGTCGCAAACGACAGAGAGCCAGGCTTTGATGCGCGAAATCCCTGACGCCTTGGCTGTGGAGATGGAGTGCGCGGCGATGGCCCAGGTGTGCCACGACTACGGCGTCCCCTTGGCAGCAGTTCGGATCATCTCGGACCGTGCCGACGACGCGGCGCATGTGGATTTTCCGAGGTTCATCCAAACCATTGCCAGCCGCTACAGCGTGGCCGTGTTGGACCGTTTGTTAGCCGCCTTGCCTGTGTAAGGGGTTTGTGGTTTATTGGAGCCAACCGCGCTTGCGGAAGTACCACATCGGCACCAAGGCGCTGGCAATCATCAGGCCCAAGGCCAGCGGATAACCCCAAGTCTTGTCGAGCTCTGGCATGTACTGGAAATTCATGCCGTAGATGCTGGCAATCAAGGTGGGCGGCAGCAAGGCCACGCTGGCCACCGAGAAGATCTTGATGATCTTGTTCTGGTTGA
>JACCDT010851247.1_pt1 | contig 12076 bp, 8 predicted proteins | sample 7446291 | NCBI WGS metagenome assembly JACCDT01 (sample SAMN15323446, study PRJNA562643) | freshwater metagenome | isolation source: river surface water | place: USA:Blue River Watershed | collected 2017-08-17
GAGGCCGGCGTGCGCTCGCTCGAGCGCGAGCTCTCCAAGATCTGCCGCAAGGTGGTCAAGGGCCTGCTGCTCAAGCAGATGCAGCCGCAGGTGCAGGTCACGCCGGAGAATCTGAACGACTTTTTGGGTGTGCGCAAGTACACCTACGGCCGTGCCGAGCAGAAGAACCAGGTGGGCCAGGTGGTGGGGCTGGCCTGGACCGAGGTGGGCGGCGATCTGCTGACCATCGAGAGCGCGCTCATGCCCGGCAAGGGCGCGATCACCCGCACCGGTTCGCTGGGCGACGTGATGAAGGAGTCCGTGGAAGCCGCTCGCACCGTGGTGCGCAGCCGTGCCCATGCCCTGGGCATCAAGGACGAAGTCTTCGAGAAAAAGGACCTGCACATCCACGTGCCCGACGGCGCCACGCCCAAGGACGGTCCGAGTGCTGGTGCCGCCATGACCACCGCCATGGTCTCGGCCATGACCGGCATCCCGGTGCGCGCCGACGTGGCCATGACTGGCGAGATCACGCTGCGCGGCGAAGTCACCGCCATCGGTGGCCTCAAGGAAAAACTGCTGGCCGCCCTGCGCGGTGGCATCAAGACCGCGCTGATCCCGGAAGACAACGTCAAGGACCTGCAGGAGATCCCGGACAACGTCAAGAGCGGTCTGGAGATCGTGCCGGTCAAGTGGATCGACCAGGTGCTCGACATCGCGCTTGAATCCAAACCGGTGCCCCTGACTGAAGAGGAGATCAGCGCCTCTCTGGCCGCTTCCCTCAAGAAGCCTGCGGACGAAACCGTCAAGCACTGAGCAGGAGATGCTGAAAATCAGGCTATAATTTAGGGCTTGCAGCACACGAGGAAACTCGCGTGCGATACGCGGGATTAGCTCAGTTGGTAGAGCGATACCTTGCCAAGGTATAGGTCGAGAGTTCGAGCCTCTTATCCCGCTCCAAATTCTGGAAGAAATTTCATTTCTTCCAATTCAAAAAGGGAAGCATCCGCTTCCCTTTTTTGTCACAACACGGCGCGGTAGCAAAGCGGTTATGCACCGGATTGCAAATCCGTGTAGGTCGGTTCGACTCCGGCCCGCGCCTCCAGTTTTGGGTCTCAGTCCGGCACCACCGCCGTGACCTCGATCTCCACCTTGGCCCGGTCTTCCACCAGATCGGCCACCTGGACCAGCGTCATCGCCGGGAAATTCCTGCCCATCACTTCCTGGTACACCTTGCCGAGCTCGCGGCCGTGCGCCAGGTATTCCTTCTTGTCCTTGACGTACCAGGTCATGCGCGCCATGTGTTGCGGACCGGCACCTGCGCAGGCCAGGGTATCGACGATGTTTAGCAGGGCCTGGCGGCATTGGGCGATGAAATCGTCGGTCTCGAACTGGCACTGGCCGTTCCAGCCAATCATGCCCGCCACGAACACCATGCGGCCACGCGCCTCGATGCCGTTGGCGTAGCCTTTGGCCGGTGCCCAGCCTTCGGGTTGCAGGATGTTGAACATGTCGGTCCTTTCTAGTGTGTTGGGGTAGAGCTGAAGATCTGTCCCGCAAATTCTTTCAACTCATTTGCCGCAGCTTGAAGCGTTGCAGCTTGCCGGTTTCGGTGCGGGGCAGTTGGTCCAGAAAGACCACCTTGCGCGGGTATTTGAAGGGCGCGATCGTCTGTTTGACATGTTCCTGCAGGGCCTTTTCCAGCTCGGCGCCTGCGGTGTGCCCGGGCTTGAGCACCACAAAGGCTTGCACGATCTGCCCACGGTCCTCATCGGGCATGCCCACCACGCCGCATTCGGCCACGGCGGGGTGCTGCAGCAGCGCACTCTCCACCTCGGGTCCGGCGATGTTGTAGCCGGCCGAGATGATCATGTCGTCGTTGCGCGCCTGGTAGCTGAAGTAACCGTCGGTGTCCATGACGAAGGTGTCGCCCGGCAGGTTCCAGCCGGCCTTCACATAGTCCTGCTGACGTGGATCATCCAGGTATTTGCAGCCGGTGGGGCCGCGCACCGCGAGGCGCCCCACCGTGCCGGGCGGCACGGGCTGCATGTCTTCATCCACGATCTGTGCCACATAGCCGGGCACCACCTGGCCGATGCTGCCGCGTCGCACCTGTTTGCCCGCGCTGGAGATGTAGATGTGGATCACCTCGGTGCCGCCAATGCCATCGGTCATGACGATGCCGGTGGCCTGCTGCCAGAGCTGGCGAGTGGCGTCGGGCAGGGCTTCGCCGGCTGACACCGGGTGTTTGAGGCTGGAGAGGTCAAAGTCCTTGGCCATGCCCGCCATCTGACGGTACATGGTGGGCGCGGTGTAGCACTGGGTGGCCTTGTATTGCGCCACGGTCCTCAGCAGCGTTTCGGGCGTGTGCTTTTCCAGCAGTACGGTGCTTGCACCGTAACGCAACGGAAAGGCCAGCAAGCCGCCCAGCCCGAAAGTGAAGGCGATTGGCGGCGTGCCACAGATGACATCGTTCTCGCTCATCTGCAGGATGTGGCGCGGAAACAGGTCGCACATGGCCAGCACATCGCGGTGAAAGTGCATCGTGCCCTTGGGCTTGCCGGTGGTGCCGCTGGTAAATGCAATCAGGCACACATCGTCGCGGCTGGTCGGGTGGGCTGCGAATTGACCGCTGTGCTGCTGCATGCGCTGCTCCAGCCCGTCGGCCGCGCTGCTGCGGAATTCGACCATCTGCTGCAGGCTGGGCGCGTGGTGCGCATGGCCGGGCGTCATGCAGTGGCGCAATTCATCGGCCAGCAGGCTGTCGCACAAGGCTGCGCTGACCTTTGCCTTGTCGAGGATGGTGGCCAGCTCGCCTGCACGCAGCAGCGGCATGGTGGGCACCGCGACCAGCCCGGCCTTCATCGAGGCCAGCAGGCACGCGGCCATCATCGGGCTGTTGCCGCCGCGCAGCAGGATACGGTTGCCGGGCACCAGCCCCATGTCCTGGGTTAACACCTGGGCGATGCGGTTGACCTTGTCCTGCAGTTCGGCATAGGTCCAGCGGAAGGGCCCGTCGTGCCGTTCGATGTCCGTCACGCCGTGCACCGCGATGCGTTGGCCTTGTCCCGCCTGCACATGCCGGTCCACCAGTTCGGTGGCGGCGTTCAGCGTGTCCGGGTAGTCGAGTTCAGACCGGTCAGCGATGAAGACTGGCCACTGGTCCTTGGGAGGCAGGCGGTCGCGCGTGAAAGTGTCGGTGTGGCTGCTGGGCAGCAGGTCGTTCCAGTTGCTCATGTCTCCTCCGTATTCTTGAATATCAGTGCCTTCGGCTGGGGGCGTGATCGCTCAGGGGTTCTGCAGCCTTTGCCTGATCACGACCGCAGTCGGCTGGTGCCCTGCGCGGGCTGACGATTTCTGCGTACCCGCAGCATGAGGAAGCGCGCGCAGGGCACCAGCCGACGAATCGCAGGCTGCACGCACAAAACGCATCGAACCCCACACGGTCTCACCCCTTGAGCACGTCTTTGCCAATGATCAGCTGCTGCACCTCGGTCGCGCCTTCGTAAATGCGAAGCGCCCGAATCTCCCGGTACAGCGACTCCACGATGTGCCCCTTCTTCACCCCGATGCCGCCGTGCATCTGCACCGCCATGTCGATGATCTGCTGGGCGTTTTCGGTCGCGGTCATCTTGGCCATCGCTGCCTCGCGGGTGATGCGTTGCCCCTGATCGCGCAGCCAGGCGGCGCGGTAGGTCAGCAAGGTAGCTGCATCGAGCATCGTCGCCATCTGGGCGATCTTGGTCTGGGTGATCTGGAAGTCGCCCAGGCTTTGGCCGAACATCTGGCGCGAGCGCGCCCAGGCAATCGCTTCGTGCAGCGCGCGGCGACCAAAGCCCAGTGCAGCGGCCGCGACCGAGGTGCGGAACACATCGAGCGTGGCCATCGCCACCTTGAAGCCTTGCCCGGCTTCGCCAATGCGCTGTGCGGCGCTCACGCGGCAGTTGTCGAACTTCAGCGTGGCCAGGGGGTGCGGGGCCACCACGTCGATGCGCTCTTCAATCGACAGACCGGGCGTGTCGGCGTCGACGATGAAGGCCGTGATCCCGCGCGCACCGGGCGCCTCGCCTGTGCGTGCAAACACCACATAAAAGTCGGCAATGCCACCGTTGCTGATCCAGGTCTTGCGGCCGTTCAGCACATGACCGTCCGCGGTAGCTGTGGCGCTGCACTGCATGGCGGCTACGTCGGAACCGGCTTCGGGTTCACTCAGGGCAAAGGCCGACAGGGCCTGGCCCGAGGCCACGCGCGGCAGGTAGCGTTGCTTTTGCTCGGGCGTGCCAAACAGGCTGATGGCGCCGGTGCCCAGGCCCTGCATCGCAAACGCAAAGTCGGCCAGGCCGTTGTGGAAGGCCAGCGTCTCGCGCAGCAGGCACAGTTGGCGTGTGTCGATGGCATCTGCGGCGGCGCCGTAGGCCGTGCCCGCCACCGCATGGCGCAGCCAGCCACCACTGCCCAGCAGGCGCACTAGGCGTACGCACTCGGCATCGACCGCGTCACGGCTCTCGTCGTGGTGGGCATGGGTCAAATGTTCTTCACACCAGCTGTCCAGCCGCGATTTGAACTCGCGGTGGGCATCGTCAAAGAAAGGCCAATCGAGTTCGGCAGGATGGGTCATGGCTCAGTCCCCCCCAAACACCGGCGTCTGCTTGGCCACAAAGGCGTGGTAAGCGCGGTGGAAGTCGTTGGTGGCCATGCAGATGGCCTGCGCCTGGGCTTCGGCTTCGATGGCTTCATCCACACCCATGCTCCACTCCTGCTGCAGCATCTTTTTGGTGATGCCATTGGCAAAGGTCGGTCCGGCTGCGATCTGCGCGGCCATGGCCTGCGCTTCAGGCAGCACCGTCTCGGGCGTGCAGACACGGTTGTAAAAGCCCCAGCGCTCGGCCTCTTCGGCGCCCAGGCCGCGTCCGGTGTAGAGCAGTTCACTCGCCCGGCCCTGGCCGATGATCCGCGGCAGCAGCGCGCAGGCACCCATGTCGCAACCGGCCAGGCCCACCTTGTTGAACAGGAAGTAGGTCTTGCTGCGCGCACTGCCGTAACGCAGGTCCGAAGCCATGGCCAGGATCGCGCCGGCGCCGGCGCAGACGCCGTCAATCGCGGCAATGATGGGTTGCGGGCAGGCGCGCATGGCCTTGACCAGATCACCCGTCATGCGGGTGAAGGCCAGCAGGCCGGGCATGTCGAGCTTCGTGAGCGGGCCGATGATCTCGTGCACATCGCCGCCCGAGCAGAAGTTGCCACCCTCGCCGGTTATGACGACCGCATGGATATCAGGTGCATAGGCGAGCGCACGGAAAAAGTCGCGCAGCTCGGCATACGAATCAAACGACAGCGGGTTCTTGCGCTCGGGGCGGTTGAGGCTGACGGTGGCCACACCGTCCTTGACACTCAGCAGGAAATGTTCGGGCCGGTAGCCGGCCATGGGGGCGTTGTGGCGGGGCAGCTGGTGGGGCTGGCCGGGCAGGTAGCGCTGGTGAGTCTCTGAATTCATGGGGTCTCCTGTTTGGGGGGCTTCTGGGTGCCGGACTTGAGCGTGCCCAGAAGCTTGTGCAGCTGCTCCTGCTGACGCTCGCTCAATGCGGACAGCAGTTCCACCACCCAGCCTTCGTGGGCCTGCGCCATGGCGGCAAAGGTTTGGCGGCCTTCGGGCGTGAGGCTGACGCGAAAGGCGCGTCGGTCGCCGGGCAGGTTCTGGCGCTGTACCAGTTGTTCCTTTTCGAGCTGGTCAACGATGGTGGTGACGTTGCCGCCCGTGACCATCATGCGGCGCGAGAGCTCGCCCATCGACAGGCCTTCGGCCTCGCGTTCGAGCTGGGCCATCAGGTCAAAGCGCGGCAGGGTGATGCCGAATTGCTCGCGCAGGCGCTGGCGGATGGTGTCTTCGATGCGGGTGGTGGCCGACAGCAGCCGCAGCCACAGGCGCAGCGATGCGTGGTGGTCTGCGTGCGCGCGCACTTCCATGTCGACAGATTCATGGCTCATCCCGCCTGCTCCCCGCCATCGATGGCAATCGCCTGACCGTTGATCGCTTCACTGCCCGGCGCACACAGCCAGACCACGCTTTGTGCGACCTCGGCCGGTTGCACCAGGCGCTGCTGCGGGTTGCGTGTCGCCAAGGCCTGCCGCGCCTGATCTTCACTCTGGCCGGTCTTGGCCACGATGTTGCGCACGGCGTCCTGCACGATTTCTGTTTCGGTGTAGCCCGGGCAAAGGGCATTGACGGTGATGTTCTTGCGCGCCATCTCCAGCGCCAGCGCCTTGGTCAGACCCACCACACCATGCTTGGCGGCCACATAGGCGCTCACGTAGGCGTAACCCATCAGTCCGGCGGTGCTGGCGATGTTGACGATGCGCCCGGGCGTTCCACTGGCAGCGGCGTCCATCATGCCGGGCAGCGCAGCCTGCGTGACATGAAAGGTGCCGCTGAGGTTCACGTCCAGCATCTGTTGCCACAGCGTCGCATCGGTGCGCACAAAGGGCTGGCTCTTCGCCTGGCCGGCGTTGTTGACCAGGATGTTCACCGGCCCCAGCTGCGTCTGGGCCTGCTGCACGGCGGCCTGCACCGCATGCGGGTCGGTGATGTCCATGGGCGCGAGCACGACGGCTGCGTCCGGTACTTGCCTGCGCAGCTGCTCGGCCTGCTGCTGCAGTTTGTCCTGCGAACGGCCGGCCAGCGTGAGGCGGCAGCCCTGCTGCGCCAGGGCGAGGGCCACGGCAGCGCCAATGCCGCTGCCGGCGCCGGTGATCAGGGCGTGGCGGTTGCTCAGCACCTCAGTCCCCTTTGGTGGCGGTTTGCAGCGCGCGCTCGCGGGCAAAGCCGGCTTCGAGTTGCGACTTGCCCGACACATAGGCCCGCGGCCAGGCGATGTCGGTAAAACCGATGCGCGCGGCTTCGGTCAGGGTCCAGGCCGGGTTGGCCAGGTGCGGGCGGGCCACGGCGCACAGGTCGGCGCGGCCGGCGGCCAGGATGCTGTTGACGTGGTCGGCTTCACTGATGGCGCCCACCGCGATGGTGGCGATGCCAGCCTCCTGCCGGATGCGATCGGCAAACGGGGTCTGGTACATGCGCCCGTAAGTGGGTTTTTGCTTGGCACTGACCTGGCCGGACGAGCAGTCGATCATGTCTGCACCGGCAGCCTTGAAGGCGCGGGCGATCTCGACCGCATCGGCCGGGGTGATGCCGCCCTCGACCCAGTCGTGCGCAGAAATGCGCACCGACATGGGCAGGTGCTCGGGCCAGGCGACACGGACCGCAGCGAAGACTTCGAGCGGGTAGCGCAACCGGTTTTCGAGCGAGCCACCGTAGGCGTCGGTCCGGTGGTTGGTCAGCGGGCTGATGAAGCTCGACAGCAAATAGCCGTGAGCGCAGTGCAGTTCCAGCCAGTCAAAGCCGGCCGGCGCGGCGCGCTGTGTGCTGGCCACAAAGTCGGCTGTGACGCGGTCCATGTCTTTGCGACTCATGGCTTGGGGCACGATGCCGTGCGGCAGGTAGGGCTGGCTGGATGCGGCCAGCAGCGGCCAGTTGCCTTCCGGATCATCGGCGGCCATCGGCTGGTCCATGCCTGCGCCTTGCCAGGGGCGGCAGGTCGAGCCTTTGGGGCCGGCATGGCCAATCTGCAGGCCGATCTTGGCGTCGGACTGCGTGTGGACCCAGTCGGTGATGCGCTTGAAATCGGCAGTGTGTGTGTCGTTCCACAGGCCTGGGCAGCCGTGGGTGATGCGGCCGTCCGCACTGGGCGCGGTCATCTCGACCATGACCAGGCCGGCGCCGCCCATGGCGCGCGCGCCCAGGTGCACCAGGTGGTAGTCGCCCACACGGCCATCGACGGCCGAATACTGGGCCATGGGCGAGACCACCACCCGGTTCTTGAGCGTGACAGAGCGCAGGGTGTAGGGCGTGAACATCGGCGGCCGTGCGCCGGGGGTAGCCGTGCGACCGGCAAACCAGGCCTCATAGCCTTCGAGCCAGGCCTTGTCGCGCAGGCGCAGGTTTTCGTGGCTGATGCGCTGGCTGCGCGTCAGCATCGAATACATGAACTGCTCGGGCTCCAACTGGTCGCAATAGCGCTCGCCGCAGACTTCGAACCACTCCATCGCGTTCCAGGCGGCGTTCTGCAGGCGGATCACGTCGATTTCGCGCACGGCTTGGTATTTCTGCAGCACCTGCGGAATGCGGTCTGCGGTGTCACCCAGCGTCTTGAACTGGCGCACCAGCTCGATCGCGTCTTCGAGCGCCAGCTTGGTGCCCGAGCCGATGGCAAAGTGGGCGGTGTGCACCGCATCGCCCATCAGCACCACATGGCTGTTGCCGTTGAAGTGCGACCAGTTCGCACACTTGACGCGCTGGAAGTTCAGCCAGGCCGAGCCGCGCAGGTGGCGGGCATTGGTCATCAGCTTTTCGCCCTGCAGATTGCTGGCGAACAGCTTTTCGCAGAAGTCGATCGACTGCTGTTGATCGGCCTTGTCCAGACCATGCGCCAGCCACACATGCTCGGGGCATTCGACGATGAAGGTCGAGGTCTTCTCATCGAACTTGTAGACATGGGCCTGGAACCAGCCGTGCTCGGTCTTCTCGAACAAAAAGGTGAAGGCGTCGTACAGGCGGTTCGTGCCCAGCCAGATGTAGCGGTTGGGCCGGGTCACGATGTCGGGCTGGAACACCTCGGGCAGGCGGTTGCGCACGCGTGAGTTGATGCCGTCGCTTGCGATGATCAGGTCGGCATCGGGGTAGTCCAGGTCGGAATCGGCGTCCTGTTCGAAGGCCAGCTTGACGCCCAGCTGCTCGCAGCGCGCCTGCAGGATGTTGAGCAGTTTCTTGCGGCCGATGCCCACAAAGCCGTGGCCGCCCGAGCGGATCACGCGGCCCTTGAAATGCAGCTCGATGTCGTCCCAGTGGTTGAAGGCCTGCTGCACTTCGGCGGCAGTCTCCGCGTCCCACTGGCGCATGTTGTCCAGCGTCTGGTCCGAAAACACCACGCCCCAGCCGAAGGTGTCGTAGGGCTTGTTGCGCTCAACCACGGTGATGTCGTGGTGGGGGCCGAGCTTTTTCATCAGCAAGGCAAAGTAAAGGCCGGCGGGTCCGCCGCCGATGCACACGATTTTCATGCCTGTCTCCTGTTTTTTCAGGCCTTGATATTTCAAGCTTCAAATAAATTGTGCGGTAATCCGATGCCCAACCCATGAGGAGATACCCGCAGATGCCATCTGCCGGTCAAGCCCGAAAAAGCGATGGCGATCGTGTACAATGCGAACTTCAGCGCGGGAATAGCTCAGTTGGTAGAGCGCAACCTTGCCAAGGTTGAGGTCGCGAGTTCGAGCCTCGTTTCCCGCTCCAGATTCAGGAAGACATGCCAACATCTTCCAACCAAAAAGGGAAGCATCCGCTTCCCTTTTTTGTCCAACATGGCGCGGTAGCAAAGCGGTTATGCACCGGATTGCAAATCCGTGTAGGTCGGTTCGACTCCGGCCCGCGCCTCCAATATGGCTTGGCCATAAAAAACGCCCCGGTGACTTCGTCAACGGGGCGTTTTTGCTTTTGCGCTATGTGCCCGCCAGGATCGGGTGATCCGGGCGGGTGGGGCGGTGGGTTTACATCGAGTCGATGAAGCTGCGCAGCTTGTCGCTGCGGCTGGGGTGCTTGAGCTTGCGCAGGGCCTTGGCTTCGATCTGGCGGATGCGCTCGCGCGTCACATCGAACTGCTTGCCCACTTCTTCCAGGGTGTGGTCTGTGGACATTTCGATGCCGAAACGCATGCGCAGCACCTTGGCTTCACGCGGGGTCAGGCTGTCGAGGATGTCCTTGACCACGTCGCGCAGGCCTGCTTGCAGCGCGGCTTCCACCGGTGCGGTGTGGGTGGTGTCCTCGATGAAGTCGCCCAGGTGGCTGTCGTCGTCGTCGCCGATGGGGGTTTCCATCGAGATCGGCTCCTTGGCGATCTTCATGATCTTGCGGATCTTGTCTTCCGGAATCACCATCTTCTCGGCCAGGATGGAGGCGTCGGGCTCGAAGCCGAACTCCTGCAGGTGCTGACGTGAGATGCGGTTCATCTTGTTGATCGTCTCGATCATGTGCACCGGGATGCGGATGGTGCGGGCCTGATCCGCAATCGAGCGGGTGATGGCCTGCCGGATCCACCAGGTGGCGTAGGTCGAGAACTTGTAGCCGCGGCGGTACTCGAACTTGTCCACCGCCTTCATCAGGCCGATGTTGCCTTCCTGGATCAGGTCCAGGAACTGCAGCCCGCGGTTGGTGTATTTCTTGGCGATCGAGATCACCAGGCGCAAGTTGGCCTCGATCATCTCTTTCTTGGCTTCACGCGAGGCACGCTCGCCGGCGTTCATGCGCTTGTTGATGTCCTTGAGCTCGTCCAGCGGCACCACCACGCGCGACTGCAGATCGATCAGTTTTTGCTGGATGTCCTGCACGGGCGGGATGTTGCGGCCCATGACGGCGGCCCAGGGTTTGCTGGAAGCGGCCTGCTTCTCGATCCACTTGAGGTCGAGGAGGTGTGAGGCGACACGGTTGCCGTTCTTGTCACGGCCGCTGAACTCTGCGATGAACTGATCTTGCGGGTAACCGCACTTGTCGACAATGATGCGGCGCAGTTCGCGCTCTTTCTTGCGCACATCGTCCACCTGGCCGCGGACCATGTCACACAACTTCTCGATGGTCTTGGCGGTGAAGCGGATGGTCATCAGCTCTGCGGACAGTGCCGATTGGGCCTTGACGTAGGCGGGGGTACCCCAGCCTTCCTTGTCGTATACCTTGTGCACTTTCTCAAACAGCTGGGCGATACGGTCAAAACGCTCGAGCGCCTGGTTCTTGAGTTCTTCGAGTTTTTTGGTCAGGGCCTTGGAGCCGCCCTTGCCGTCGTCGTCATCGGCTTCGTCGAATTCGTCGAAGTCTTCTTCGGCCACATAGTCGTCGGCCTCATTGAGGTTGGAGAAACCGTCCACCACGGTGGAGATCACCACCTTGCCCTCGCGGATCTCGTTGGCCATCGACAGGATCTCGGCGATGGTGGCCGGGGAAGCGCTGATGGCCTCCATCATGTCCATCAGGCCGCCTTCGATGCGCTTGGCGATTTCGATTTCGCCTTCGCGCGTCAGCAGTTCGACCGTACCCATTTCGCGCATGTACATGCGCACCGGGTCGGTGGTGCGGCCGAATTCGCTGTCCACGGTGGACAGGGCGGCTTCGGCGGCTTCTTCTGCTTCCTCTTCGGTCGAGCCGGTGGGCGCGTTGTCGGTGATGATCAGGGTTTCGGCGTCGGGCGTCTGCTCGTACACCGCCACACCCAGGTCGTTCAGGGTGGCGATCACCACCTCGAGGGTTTCGGCATCCACCAGCTTGTCGGGCAGGTGGTCGTTGATTTCGGCGTGGGTCAGGTAGCCGCGGGTCTTGCCCAGCTTGATCAGGGTCTTCAGGCGCTGGCGGCGCTTGTTCATTTCCTCTTCGGTCAGGACGGTCTCGTCCAGTCCGAATTCCTTCATCAAGGCGCGTTCTTTCGCCTTGCTGATCTTCATGCGCAGTGGTTTGACCTTTTCGGTCGTTTCGGCGACGGGCTCGCCTTCGAGTTCGTCTTCGATGTCGCTCAGGTCTTCGTCAGCGCTGGGTTCGGCAATGCTGCCCTTTTTCTTGGGGCCGCGCTTGGCACCTTTCACAGGGGCTTTGGCCGGTTTCTCTGCAGCAGCCTTCTTGGCGGCGGGCTTTTTGGCCGGGGCTTCTTCGGCCTCAGTCACTTTGGCCTTGGCGGTTTTCTTCACTTCAGCTTCGACCTGCTCGGCCTTGGCTTTGGATTTGGTGGTTTTTTCGGTCTCGGTGGCCTTGGAAGGCGTCTTCTTGGCGGGCACGGGTGCGGCTTTCTTCACGGGCTTTGCTGGCGCTGCCGTCGCCTTGGCCGCTGCTTTGGCAGCAGCTTTCTTGGCGGGAGCAGCGGCCGCCTTGCTCACCGGCTTTTTGGCCGTAGCAGCTTTGGCGGCGGTTTTCGGAGCAGCCTTGGCAGCGGGTTTGGTTTTTGTGGCAGCCTGGACGGACTTCTTCGGCTTTTGAGCGGGCATGGGACAACCTCAGGACATCAAAAAACAGACAGGA
>JACCDT011721767.1_pt1 | contig 12076 bp, 9 predicted proteins | sample 7446291 | NCBI WGS metagenome assembly JACCDT01 (sample SAMN15323446, study PRJNA562643) | freshwater metagenome | isolation source: river surface water | place: USA:Blue River Watershed | collected 2017-08-17
CGCTTTAAATTGTCTGCGAACATAAGAAAAATCAGTCAAAAAGACAAGGGGAATGGGTGTATTTAGATTGAAATGTGGACAAAATCTACCCCTTTTCAACAAGGCGACCTCCCTCGGTGGTCAAGGTGCGTGCTGGGAACTTATTTACGACCATATAATCGTGGGTCGCCATGATGATGGCAGTTCCATCCTCTTTGGCAATTTGGAACAATAGATGCATGATTTCATCCGATGTTTCAGGGTCTAAACTACCAGTTGGTTCATCCGCAAGGATCAATTTTGGTGAATTTAACATAGCGCGAGCAATATCCACTCTTTGTTGCTCCCCACCACTCATTTCGTAAGTCATCTTGAATCCCTTATTCTGAAGTCCTACTTTATTCAAAACATCGTCTATTTTTTGTTGAATCAATTGTTCATCCTGCCAGCCAGTAGCTTTTAAAACGAAACTTAAATTTTCGTTCACATTTCGATCTGACAATAATTGAAAATCTTGGAAAACAACCCCTAGATTCCTTCTTAAAAAGGGTAATTTTTTCCAGTCCATCTCTTTTAAATTAAAACCTACAACATAACCTACCCCTTCTGTCAATGTCAATTCACCATATAAGGTCTTTAATAAGCTACTTTTACCTGTACCTGTTTTTCCAACTAGGTAAACAAATTCACCTTTTTGAACATTCAAGTTAACATCCTGCAAAATAAGGCTACCACTTTGATAAATATTTGCATGTTCAATTTGTACAACAATTTCACTCATATACTTCGTGTTAATAGATTAAAATTAATAGCTAAAAATTTCCTTTCCAAAACTTCCTTCTAAAATCAATTCCTTTTTTTCATTGGCTTCCACATAACCCACTACTTGCGCTTCTATACCTAATCCTTTTGCAATCTCAATTAAATGGTCGGCAGCACTTGAATCTGTGAAAATTTCTAAACGATGGCCCATATTAAATACCTGGTACATCTCTTTTGTATTCGCTCCAGAATTGGCTTGTATCAATTTAAAAATAGGAGGCGCATCAAATAAATTATTTTTTACAATACGCATATTGCCTGGCAAATATTTCATGCATTTTGTTTGACCACCTCCACTGCAATGGATCATCCCTTTAACTGCATCAAAGTGTTTGGTCAAAATTGCCTTTACAAGTGGCGCGTAGGTACGTGTTGGACTTAGTAATAATTTACCTACACTAATCTCTCCAAACCCTTCTATAAAAAGCATATCCGTCATCCTATTTTTTCCTAAATAAACAACTTCGTCTTTTAAGGTTGGTTCAAATGATTCTGGAAAAGCCGTGGCATAATGATGCGATAAGATATCATGTCTTGCACTGGTTAAACCATTACTTCCTAATCCACTATTGTATTCGGTTTCATAATTGGCTTTGCCAAAACTCGAGAAGCCCACAATCACTTGCCCAGGTGCAATTAGATCGTTGGTGATTAATTTTGATTTAGGCCATCTTGCAGTCATAGTTCCATTCACCGCTATTGTTCTTACCACATCACCTACATCTGCAGTTTCTCCTCCTAAAAAAGCAATCTGTACGCCAAAATCTTTTAGTGTATTAAAAAAAGCTTGTGTGCCATTGATCACCTGACTAATCACTTCTCCAGTGATTAATAATTTGTTGCGGTCAATCGTAGAAGAAAATAAAATTTGATCATAGATACCCACGCATAATAAATCATCCAGGTTCATTGCAATAGCATCCTGTGCAATACCTTTCCAAACAGAGGCATCACCAGTTTCTTTCCAATATAAATAAGCTAAAATACTTTTTGTACCTGCACCATCGGCATGCATGATATTAATATGGTCTTGACTGCCCCCTAAAAAATCGGCGTATAATTTACAAAAAGCATTTGGATACAAGCCTTGGTCTAAATCCTGAATGGCGGCATGAACTTCTTCTTTTTGAGCGGAAACGCCGCGCTGAGCATACAGTGACATGGCTATAAATTGATTTTACAACAAAGGTACAATTGTTTTACATTTGTACCTTATTTACAAGATAAAGATGAAGGTTCACTACGATTTAAGTTCCCTGCCCCAATTTAAGGACGCCATTGTAACAATGGGCGCTTTTGATGGCGTTCATAAAGGACACCAACAAATCATTCAAAGGATGAAGCTATTGGCTCAAAAAGTACAGGGAGAAACCATCATCATCACATTTCATCCACATCCAAGAAAAGTCATTTCCTCTGTACCTGGAGAAATAAAGCAGCTAACTAGTATCAAAGAAAGGATTCAGTTATTGGAAGCTGCCGGGATAGACCACCTTGTAATCATCAATTTTGATTACCAATTCTCCAATATGACTGCAGATCAGTATGTGGAAGATTTTTTATTCCATTATTTTAAACCCAATACTGTCATTGTAGGCTATGACCATCATTTTGGAAAAGGCAGAAATGGAAATATTGAATTATTGAAAACAATGGGTGCTAAATTGCATTTTCAAGTAGAAGAAATCATTGAGCAGCTTGTTCAAAATGAAATAATAAGTTCTACTTTGATCAGAAATTATATCTCTGAACAACAAATCAAAAAGGCCAATGATTTATTAGGCTATGCCTACTGCTTTGAAGGTTTTGTAGTAAGAGGAAATCAGTTAGGTAGAACAATTGGGTATCCTACCGCTAATTTACACATCAATGACGAGGAGAAGTTGATTCCAGCAAATGGTGTCTATGCTGTGAAAGTGAAGGCGGAATGCACCAACAATATGATATTGGATGGGATGATGAATATTGGGATTCGCCCAACAGTAGATGGTCAAAAGAAAGTAATTGAAGTCAATATTTTTAATTTCGATCAAGACATTTACGAACAATTTATTACAGTGATGGTCTATGAATTTATAAGAGGAGAAGTCAAGTTCGATGGTTTAGACGCATTAAAAAACCAACTACATCAAGACAAAATAACTGCTTCATCAATCTTAGCTAAGTACGAAGAAAATTAGATTAAGACATTATTTTAACCACCAATTCCTTTAATAAGTCTGCATCTGTATTACTTGCATCATTGATGCCTAATACACGCAAATTGTACTCATGGATCAACAAAAGTATTTGTTCCACTTTTGCATAATTATAATGCCTTGTGGCAGCAATGGTTGTTTTAATTGAAAAGAAATTCAACCCTACTTCCGCCATGATTCTTTTTTCGTCATTGGTTCCTAATCCATAAACTGCATATAATTTACTAAAAAAACCATATAGGGTAGGAAGAATCAACTGGATGGGCGCCGCTTTTTGATTAGATTCAAAATATTGAATCATTTGGATGGCCCTAGAGAATTTTTTATTTGCAATGGCATCCTGAAATTCAAAGGCATTGAATTCCTTACTAATGCCAATATATTTTTCGATATCGTCTTCGGTGATTTTTTTTCGATCCCCTAAATTCACCATTAATTTTTCTAATTCATTTTTAATCCTGCTTAAATCATTGCCAATATGATCCACAATGATCTGAACCGCCTTAGGATTAATTTGATAGCCATTGTCTGCCACCCACTGATTCACCCATTCAGGTAATTTATTATCGTACATTTTTTTTGTACTAACAACAACAGCTTTGGTTTTGAGTAATTTGGCCAAGGCGGATCGTCCATCTACATTTTTGTCCTTATGGGCCACCACAAGTATGGTTGAGTTCAATGGATTTTCAATATAGGAGACTAATTTATCCAATGAATTCATGTGTTGCGCCTCTTTAATAATTACCACTTGCTTTTCTGCAAAAACAGGATAACGTTTACAAGCATTGATTACTTCCGCCCAATCTGCATCTTTGCCATAAAAAACAGTCAAATTAAAGGCTTGTTCTGCCTCTGGTAATAATTTGTGTTCTGCATATTGTACCAACTGATCTATATAAAAAGTCTCTTCCCCCTCCAGCCAATAGACTGCGTCGAAGACATTATTTTTCCAATTGGATAAAATTTTGGAAATAGGCATCTTCAAAGATATACAGGAATGCTGTTTTTTTAATATATTTGCAAATAAATAAACACATTTTCTTATGAGCAACGAAACTTCAGGTAACGGAGGCAAAATTATTATTGGCTTATTGGCAATTGCCCTTATCGGTTCATGGATTTACTTTAGCACCTCTAAGACAGAAATTATTACGAATTACACCACACAGGTGAATAACTTAGATAGTGCTAAGAATGCGATTCAAGCAGATTTTATAGCCGCTTCTGCTAAAGCAGATTCTTTGACACAACAAAACACCCAATTACAAGGTGATTTATTGTCTAAATCAAATGATATTCAACAACTGAAATCAAATATCAGCAATATCTTACGTAAAAAGGAAGCGACTGATAAAGAATTAGCAGAAGCTAAATCTATGATTGCCGAATTAAATGGTAAAGTAGCTGGTTTATTCTCTGATTTAGCAAAAGCACAAGAAGAGAATAAAGTATTGACTGTTAAGAATGAAGTATTAACGACTGAAAATACAAACCTAAATACCAATCTAAATTCCACAACAAAAGAGAAGGAAAGATTACAAGATCTTGGTTCAACTTTACATGCTTCTTCTTTTAGCATTCAAGCTGTAAGAGTAAAAGATGACGGAACTGAAAAAGTAACAAATTCTGCAAAGCGTGCGAACACCATTCGTTTGTCTTTCCAAATTGACAAAAATAAAATCACCCCATCTGGTACTCAAGATTTATACGTTTGTATCACTGCGCCAAATGGTGTAAGCTTTACAGAAGGCGGTAAAATCAATACTAGAGAAGATGGCACTAAAGCGTATTCAAATAAAATTGCAGTACAATATGTTCAAAATGCTATATTACCAGTTAGCTATGATATCAAACAAAGTGCTAAGTTTGTTGAAGGCGAATACCTAGTAGAAGTGTACAATAATGGATTCAAAATTGGTGAAGGAAAAACAACTTTGAAAAAAGGTGGATTATTCTAAACCAATATCTACTTATAAAAAAAAGACCACTCAAATTGAGTGGTCTTTTTTTTACTTGAAACCCAACTATTTTAATAGGTCAATTCAATATTGTTGTCTTGTAATGTACTTCCAACATTCAATATTGAAAAATTATTATAAGACAATGCATAAAACCATAATTGAATTGCTGCAGGAGAAATATTTTCTACGAAGAAGTTTACTTTATTTAGATAAACAAAAAGTTTATCATTTAAAGCAGTCTCATGCTCTTCTGCAACCCATTGATTTAATACATTTTTGAAAATTGCCAACTCCGCATCTAATAAATGATCAAATGCATGTAATTGTATCATTTCTGATACTGCATCATACATTAAAGCTTTGTTACTTGTTTTCATAACACAGGGTTTGATTATGATACAAAGGTCCAACCCTTATTTAAACTAATTGTTAACTTATACCCAGATTTCCACAATGTGCAAAACTTACAATAAAATGTGCTTTACTTCAAAACAATTGCGGCTAATGGAGGTAAATCTAGATGTAATACCTGCCATTCATTGGTGCCATCTACCGATACGCCCTGTACATCCTTATTATTTATGTTACCTGTACCCCAAAAAGCTTTGGCATCCGAATTGAATATTTCCTCCCAATTGGTTTTGCCATATACATGAATCGGCACATGATACCTAGGAACAGGTGTCATATTAAAGACCACTAAAATTGATTCTTTGTGATCTTTCCCATTTCTTTTAAATGCAATAATCCCCTCTTGACGTTGATTCATTTCCACCCATTCAAATCCCCCCGTTTCATATTGTAGTTCATACAAAGCAGGATTTTCTTTGTATAAAGCATTTAATTGTTGCACACAATGTTTCATGCCACCATGACTTGGATATTGCAATAAGTCCCATTGTAATTCTGACTGAAAATCCCATTCTTTTGTAACAGCAAATTCATTCCCCATGAACAATAGTTTCGCACCTGGGTGCAAAAACATATAGGAATACATCAATCTAAGGTTTGCAAATTTTTGCCATTCATCACCTGGCATTTTATACAACATGGGGCTTTTCCCATGCACTACTTCGTCATGACTTAAAGGCAACATAAAATGTTCATCGTAATAATACATCATGGAAAAACTAAATTTATCCTGCGCTCCAGAACGCATGATAGGATCTAATTTAAAATAGTCCAAAGTATCATGCATCCACCCCATCATCCATTTCATTCCAAAACCCAATCCATCCATGAACACTGGCTGGCTTATGCCTGGCCAATCTGATGCCTCTTCGGCAATGGTTTGTATTTCTGGGAAATCTCGGTATAAAGTGATATTTAAATCTTTGATGAATTCAATGGCTTCTAAATTACCATTCCCTCCAAATTCATTGGGTTCCCATTGTCCTTCTTCTCTACTATAATCCAATCTTAACATAGAACTTACTGCATCCACTCTTAGCGCGTCAATGTGAAATTGATCACACCAAAACTTAGCACTACTAATTAAGAAAGACTTGACCTCGCCTCTTTTGTAATTAAAAATATATGAATTCCAGTCTGGATGAAATCCTTTACGCATGTCTGCATACTCATAGGTATTGGCACCATCAAACATAAATAATCCATGACTATCATATGGAAAATGAGATGGCACCCAGTCCAAAATCACCCCAATACCTGCTTGATGAAAAGCATCAACTAATGCTGCAAATTCTTGCGGATTCCCAAACCTAGAAGTGGGTGCAAAAAATCCTGCACCTTGATAACCCCAACTACCATCAAAAGGATATTCCATCACAGGCATTAATTCTACATGCGTGAAGCCCATTTCTTTTACATAAGGCACCAATAAATCGATTAATTGAATATAACTGTTAAACCTATCAGGATTGAATTTATCTGGTCGCATCCAGCTAGCCAAATGGACTTCATACACCGAATAAGGTTGGTCTATTCTATTCTTGATTTTTCTATCCTCCAACCATTGCTGGTCCTTCCATTGATAGGCAGTCTGCCATGTAATAGATGCTGTTTCTGGCCTTAACTCCCAAAAGTGTGCATAGGGATCTCCCTTATCTAATTTCACCCCTTTATAGCCATGAATATGGTATTTATAAACCTCCCCATGTCCAACATGTGGAATGAAACCTTCCCAGATACCAGAAGCATCTAGTCTTACTTTTAATGGATGCGCCTCATTGTTCCAATGATTAAAATTTCCGGTAACAAAAACTGCAGTGGCATTTGGAGCCCATACACTAAAATAAGTTCCATGTACACCCAATACTTCAATCTGTTTGTTGCCAAATAATTGGTATAAAGTAGAATGTGTCCCATGTTGAAAAGCATGCACATCTTCGTTAGTAAAGAGCGAATAGTTCCATACTGCTTGTGCAGTATCTACAAAATGTAATGCTTCGTATTTAGACATAGTTACTTAGTTAATTCTATTATTTGCATACTCATTGCAGGAATCGAAAATGATGTTCCAATTTGATTTCCAGAAATGATCTCTTTCCCACCTTTAAATCCAGTTGTTCTTTCAGCATATTTTAACAAGTTAACATTTCTTGATTTATTGTCTGTATTCATGACACACATGATGGTTTGGTTACTGTCATATCTAAAATACACATACAATCCATCTTCAGGAATATATTGCATCATATCCCCAGTCTTAAGTGCCGAAGATTTTGTACGAAACGAACCAAGTGCTTGTACATAATGTAAAAAGTCTGCTTCATCACTAGATAAACCAGTTTCTGTGAATGCATTTTTTTTATCTCCTTCCCATCCTCCCGGAAAATCAAGTCTTACCCAACCATCAGGATTCGAAATCCCTTTCATCAAAATTTCAGATCCATAATATAATTGTGGAATACCTCTACAAGTATACAACCATGCATAAGCCATCTTGGTTTTTGGAATACTTTCTCCCAAAGAAGAATGGATTCTTGTCATATCATGATTGTCTAAAAATGTGACATTGTTATTGGCTTTTTTATATAAAAAATCAGACGCCAAAGTATTGTATAATTTGATGACCCCAGTTGACCAACCATTGGCCTCATTCAAAGCTGGCATGATACCGCCAAAAAGCAAACTAAAATCTGAAGTTGCTTTTAAATTACTTTTAAAAGGGAGATTAAAATTGTTCTCCACGTAATATGCTTGTGATGCAACCCCATCCACCCAGCATTCTCCGAATGTAAATATTTTAGGATACTCGTCTAATAATGCTTTATTCAAACGATTCATCACCTCTACATTGCAGTACTTATAGGTATCTACTCTAAATGCGTCCACGCCAAAAGTTTCAACCGACCAAATGGCATTTTGCGTCAAGTATTTTTCGACCATTGGATGCTCATGATTGATATCTGGCATTTCTGTTGTAAACCAACCGTCTATCATTCGTTTCGCATCAGCTGCCGAATGGTATGGATCAAAAACGGCTTGTTCTCTATAATGTGTTTGAGTATAAGTTGGCCATTGATGCAACCAGTTTTTATCTGGCGCGTCTTGCACTAAAAAATGAAATCTTCCAAAATGATTGTACACAATATCTTGAATTAATTTCATCCCTCTTTTATGCAAACTATCACTTAATGCTAAATAAGCTTTGTCCCCACCAAATCTGGTTTCTGTTTTGTAGTTATTGGTTGCAGCATAGCCATGTTCAGTTCTATCAGGCATATCATTTTCTACAACGGGTGTCATCCATAAAGAAGTTACACCTAGCTTTTGCATATAATCCAAATGTTTGGCCACACCTTGCAAATCCCCTCCATGTCTTAAAAAGATTTCTGATCTGTTTAAGGACTGGTCTTTTAATCCAGGAATTTGATCATTAGTTGGATCGCCATTACTAAAACGATCAGGCATTAAAAAATAAATCAAATCGGCAGCACTTAATCCTTGTGCAAAATCAACACCTCTGTTTTTTCTTCTAGGAAGTAAAGGCCAATTAAAATTAGTTGTCTTACCAGTAGCTGTAATTTTTAATTGAATATTACCAGGTTTAGCCATCGCACCAATTTCTAAATCTACCGCGATATAATGTCCATTTTCAAAATGATGTATTTTTTGAACTTTTACTCCCGGATAATTAACTGCAATAGTTGCTTTTCTAAAATCTGCATCTGCTGATCTTAATAGAACTTGTACTTGATTGTACTTCATATTGACAAACCAATTACTAGGATAAGCTTCGGTAGCATTAGTCTGTATTGTCAATAATAAAAATCCAATAACACTTAAAACATGCACATATAATGATCTTTTCATAAAAATGATTCTTGAAAAATGAATTTAAAAATGTCTGCTAAAAAAACTATGCTTCTCGCTGTTCTTCCTTAATAATAATAGCACAAACCAACCCTGCTAAAATTAACAAGCACCCCCCAATTAATACAGCTATTAATCGATCATTGTTTAAATAGGTGGACATGATTTTTCCAAAAAATAAGGATGCTATGATTTCAGGTAATACGATGAAGAAATTAAAGATACCCATGTAGATCCCCATTTTATGTTCAGGAATGAAGCCTGCAAGCATTGAATAAGGCATAGATAAAATAGATGCCCAAGCAATACCTACTAATCCCATACTAACATATAAAAGATTAGGTTGATCTACAAAGTAGACTGAAACCAAGCCCAAGCCACCTATCATTAAACATAGAGTATGTGTATATTTTTTCCCGATACGACTCACCCAAAATGGTAGCGTAAATGAAAATCCAAAAGTCACCAAATTCAAAATTGCAGAAGTCGTATTGGCATGCTCTAATCCTAATGTAAAAACTTCGCTATTAGAAGCTGGGTCGCCATGAAAAATCTGGGTTGCCACACCTGTACTATAATAAAACCACATTAAAAACAAACCAGGCCAAGTAATGAAATTAACCAATGCCAACCTTTTCATTTGTATAGGCATGTGTTTGATAGAATGTATTATTTCTTGTACTATACCTAATTGAGGTGTTTCAGTATCTTCCTTTTTTGAAGGATTAGAAGGAGGATATTCTTTACTAGTAATAATAGTATATAAAACAGATACGAAAAATACTGCACCCCCAATATAGAAAGACATTAAAATATTCTGCGGAATAGATCCATTGATTTTATCTCTAGACACATCAAACCAATTCGCTAATAACTGAGGCAAGTAACCTGCAATGAAAGATGCCAATCCAATAAACATACTCTGCATAGCAAAACCAAATGAACGTTGTTTTTCATTTAAATTATCTGCCACAAAAGCCCTGAATGGTTCCATCGTAATGTTAATACTTGAATCTAAAATCCATAAGACCCCAGCCGCCATCCATACAGTGGGAGAATTAGGCATTACAAATAATAATGCGGAACTTAAAATTGCACCAATTAAAAAGAAGGGACGACGTCTTCCAAGTTTTGGATGCCAGGTTCTATCACTCAAATAACCAACGATCGGCTGCACAATCAAACCCGTCATTGGAGCTGCCAACCACAATCCTGGGATCTCATCGGGTGCTGCACCAAGGAATTCATAGATCGCACTCATATTGCCCATTTGTAAACTCCATCCAAATTGAATTCCGAAAAATCCAAAACACATATTCCAAATTTGCCAGAAACTCATTTTTACTTTCTCGCCGGTATAAGCTGTATTCATTGTTTTTCTTATTTATAATTGTTCGAATGTATTATTAAATTTTATACCCGTTAGGTATGATTGCACCTTTTTTTATGACAATAATGTGATCCTTAATGGTATATAAAGGATGATCCACTTTTTCTAAATGTGCACCCCCTTTAATATGTACATCATTGCCTATAGAACAGTTTTTATCTACAATAGCGTCTTCGATGATGCATCGTTCGCCAATACCTAAAATAGGTTTCCCGGACAGGGTTTTTTGATGAATTTGTTCAATGGTTTCATAATAATCACAACCCATGATATAGGCGTTTTTAATCACTGTCCCTTCTCCAATTCTAGATCTTATACCAATCACAGATTGTTTAATTTCTTTTGCATGAATGATAGATCCTTCTGCAATAATGGCTTTATTGATGATGGTTCCACTAATTTTTGCAGGAGGTAGCATTCTTGACCTTGTGTAAATTGTTTTTGCACTGTCAAATAGATTAAATGGTGGGATGTCTGCAGTTAAGGCAATATTTGCTTCAAAAAAAGAATAAATATTTCCAATATCAGTCCAATAACCATCGTACTGATAACTAATCACTTTATAATGCGCAATTGAATCTGGAATGATTTCTTTTCCAAAATCTGTTGCTTTGGCATGCACCTCATTTAAAAGTGTATATAAAATGTCTTTATTGAAAACATAAATACCCATAGAAGCTAAATAATTTCTGCCTTGTGATTGCATTTGTTCCCCTGTATCACTTGTCCATGCTGATAAAACATCTTTACTTGGTTTTTCAATAAATGAAGTGACCACATTTTCATCATTTGATTTTAGAATACCAAACTCTGGTGCTTCTCTTTCACCAACGGGAATAGTCGCGATAGATAATGCAGCACCACTTTTTTTGTGTGCTTCAATCATTTTGCTAAAGTCCATTTGATACAATTGATCCCCACTTAAAATAAGTACATATTCAAAGTCCATTTTATCTAAATGTCTCAGGGACTGTCTAACGGCATCAGCAGTACCTTGGTACCATCCAGGATTGTCTGGCGTTTGCTCTGCAGCTAGGATATCTACGAATCCAGAACTGAATGCACTAAAATGATAGGTGTTCTTAATATGTTGATTTAAAGAAGCCGAATTAAATTGTGTTAATACAAAAATGCGATTCAAATTGCTATTAATACAATTGCTAATAGGTATATCCACTAAACGATACTTTCCAGCAATAGGTACAGCAGGCTTTGAACGACTTGCCGTTAAAGGGGATAACCTTGACCCTGCACCTCCACCTAAAATGATGGAAACTGTTTCTTTAGCAAAATTAGACATATACTGGCATTTAATTTAAAACAATAGATTCATAAACAGATTGATACGTATTCACAACAGATTCCCAACTATGGTCAATCGACATGGCATCTGTGATCATTTGTTTCATCTTTGATTTATGCTTGTACACTTCGATCGCTCTTTC
>JACCDT010778260.1_pt1 | contig 12075 bp, 12 predicted proteins | sample 7446291 | NCBI WGS metagenome assembly JACCDT01 (sample SAMN15323446, study PRJNA562643) | freshwater metagenome | isolation source: river surface water | place: USA:Blue River Watershed | collected 2017-08-17
GCCCTGTTCAATCAGCTGAGTGCAGACTTACCAGGGGAGCGGTCACTCTCAAACAGCGCTGCGCTGTTGCGTCACGCCAGTGCGCCCGATGTCAGCGCCGACTGGGTACGTCCCGGTATCGCCTTGTATGGTGCTGCGCCAGACTACCCTGAGCACGACGCCGCGTTCTGGGGGCTGCAGCCCGCCATGAGTTTGCGCAGCCGGCTGATTGGCATGCAGACCTTGGTGGCCGGGGATACCGTGGGCTACGGCTCAACCTACACCGCCCCGGGTACGCGCACGATCGGTGTGGTGGCCTGTGGCTATGCCGACGGGTATCCGCGCAGTGCGCCGGCCGGCACACCGGTGCTTGTGCAAGGGCAGCGTGCGCCCTTGGTGGGGCGGGTGAGCATGGACATGCTGACGGTGGACCTCACGGATCTGTTGGCCAGCGGGACAGGGCTGGACATCGACAGCGAGGTCACGCTCTGGGGGCTGGCCTCCAGCGGCGAACGCCTCGACGTGGACGAGGTGGCGCACCGGGCCGGCACGATCGCCTACGAACTGTTGTGCGCGCTCGCGCCACGGGTGCCGGTGGTGGTGGCCTGACCCGGCCCATCATGGGGTGAGTCGGTGGGCGGCGGCGTGCTGCAGGGGGTGTTACTGAGAAGTGCTGCAGTGGAGAGCTGCAGGGGCCTGTTGCGGGGGAGCGCGCCGCTGCTCAGCCCTTGCGCAACCCCAGCCCCACCACGGCACCGACCACCAGCAAGGCGCCCACCAGTTGCAGCGGGGCAATGCTCTGATCCAAGATCAACCACGCCAGCACCAGCGCGAACACTGGTTCGACGTTCATGATGGCAGAGTTGCCGGCCACGCCCAGTCGCGGCAGTACGGTGAACATGATGGTGAAGGCGGTGCCATACAGAAACGTGAGGAGCGCCAGCCCCCACCAACCCGCCACGGCTTGCGGCCAGTGCGGCCCCCCTTGAAACCCGATGAGGGTGACGGCCATCAGTCCAGCCAGTGCCATGCTCGAGAGGGTGCGCACACGACCGTCCACTCCCTGGGTATGGTGTTGCGTCACAACCAGGGCGCCACCAAACACGGCCGCTGCGGTGAGGGCAAATGCGACCCCGGTGCCGATGCGTGCCCATTGGGCACTCGACCCCAGGCCCGAGGAGGCCCCCAATACATCCAGTGCCAGGGCCAGGCCGAGCAAAATCACGGGCATGGCCACGAGCAAACTGCGGTCCGGTGAGCGGCCGTAAAAGAGTCGATCCCACAACGCGGTCCACAACGGGTAGGTGTTGAAGGCCAGCAAGGCCAGCGCCACCGGCAAGCGGGCCACCGATGAATACAGGCACTGGCTTTGAACGCCAATCATCACACCCAGCGCCAGCAGGGCCTTGCGTTGGGCGGCGTTGGTTTGCAACGAGACCTTGTGTGACCACAGCAGCACGCCGACCACAGCGGCCGTGGAGAGACTGCGCACGGCCACGGCGGTGGCGACATCCAGACCTTGCGCAAACGCGATGCGGGCGGCCACATGGTTGGCCCCCATCATGAACGCGATGAGCAACAGGGTCAGAAAGGCCGTCAGGCTCAAGGCGCGGGTGGGGGTGTTCATGGTGATGTGAGACGATGACGAGAGGGTCGACGCAAGGTTCAGCCCTTCAAGCCAATGCCCGAGGATACAGCCCATGGACCTGCGAGTGCACACGCGACAGTCCCATGAGCGCCCGCGCGAAGGGCGTGGCCACGCCCGTCAATTCGCCCAACTCCAGCACGGCGGCCACGAGCGCGTCGAGTTCCACCGCCCGACCCGCCTCGGCGTCTTGCAGCATCGAGGATTTGAAGGCGCCGAGTTTGCGGGTGATCGCATGACGATCGTCGGGTGCCTGGTCAATGGGGATGCCCAGCCTTGCGCCGATGGCCTTGGCCTCGAGCATGATGCTCGACATGAACTCCCGCACCAAGGGGTCGTCCAGCAACAGATCGGTGGTGGCACCGGTCATGGCGCTCAAGGGGTTGACGGTCATGTTGCCCCACAGCTTGAACCAGATGTCTTTCTGAATATGGGTCGAGAGTGTGGTTTGAAACCCGGCCTGAGTCAGGCGTGTCACCAGGGCCTGCAGGCGCGGTGTGGTGGTGCCGTTGGGTTCGCCCACGATCAGGCCCTGGCCGAAGTGATGCTTCACATGGGCCGGCGCAAGCATGGCACAACTCGCATGCACCACGCAGCCGATCACGTGTGTCGGTGGCACCGCTTGTGCGATGCGCCCGTGGGGATCCACACTGTGCAAGGCATGACCGGCCCAGGCATCGTTGCGCCCATGCAGGAACCACCAGGGCACGCCGTTCATCGCGGGCATCACAAGGGTGTCGGCGCCCAGCAGCGGTCCTATGTTGCTCACCACCCCTTCCAGCGCCGGCGCCTTCACGGCAATGATGACCAGATCCTGCGGACCCAGCCGCGCGGGGTCAGCCTCGGCATGGACCTGAACGCGCCGCGAGCCCGAAGCATCGGTGAGTTGCAGTCCGTTGAGTTGCAGTGTTTGTAGAGTGGCGCCGCGGGCCACGGCACTGAGTTCGATGTCGGCCGCCTGGCCCAGCAGAGCGCCCATCCAGCCACCAATGGCGCCCACGCCCACGATACAGACTTTCATGTGTGCTCCTGCAAGATTGGGGGGTTCGAGTTGTGACTCGCGACTCAGTGACGGTAGCTGGGATCAAGGCGATCCACCTGCCGCACCAGGGCATCGAACACATCCTGACCGGCGCCGTGGTGGGGGTTGAACTGCAAGGCATCACGCGTGCACTTGGCCGCGATGGTTTCAGACACTTTGATGGGGGCACCCATGCTGAGAGTCGCCATCTGGATTTCGCACGCGCGTTGCAGCGTCCACAAAATGGCAAAGGTTTGCGGCAAGGTCTGGCCCCACGACAACAGGCCATGGTTGCGCAGAATGACCGCTTGTTTGCGACCAATGCTTTTCAGCACCCGCGGCCCCTCGTCCAGGTGGATGGTGATACCTTCAAAGTCATGGTAGGCCACCATGTCGTGTAACTGGGCACTGTAAAAGTTGGTTTGCTGCAAGCCGCCTTGCAGACAGGCCACAGCCACCCCAGCGGTGGTGTGCGTGTGCATCACACAATGCGCGCCCTCAATGCCGTCGTGCAAGGTTCTGTGCACCACAAAACCTGCCGGGTTGATGGGATGGACAGAGCCGTCCATCACACGCCCCTCAAGGTCGATCTTGACCAGGTTGCTGGCGGTGACTTCCGAGTAGTGCAGGCCAAAAGGGTTGATCAGAAAGTGCTTGTGTGAACCGCTGGCGCTCTCCGGTACGCGCACCGTGATGTGGTTGTAGATCATCTCGGTCCAGCCCAGATGGGCGAACACGCGGTAGCAGGCGGCGAGCTGCACCCGTGCGGCCCATTCGTCGGGGTGAAACTCGGCTTGACGAGAAGTAGGGGCAGAGGGGTTCATACGATCTCCCGTTTCAAGGAAGGGTGTGCATGGCGGGATGCAGTGGGCAAGGGTCTAAGGGCGAGAGGCAAAAAGCTCAAGGCAAAAAGGCTGCGTGCAAGATGCCGCTCAGGACTTGGCCTCAGGGTTCTTGAAACGTGCGGCCAGCGCCGTGGTGTGGCGGGCCAGCAGGTTGACATCCAGGCCCACCGCCATGAAGACGCCGCCCAATGCGATGTAGTGACGAGACAGGGCCTCGTCTGGTGTCAGAAAGCCGGGCACTTTACCCGCCTTGAGAATGCGGCGCATGGCGTCTTCGATGGCAGCGCGCACCACCGGGTGATCCGGTTGACCCACATAGCCCAGCGACGCGGACAGATCGGCCGGCCCGATGAAGATGCCGTCCACGCCTTCCACCGCCGCAATCGCCTCGATGTTGTTGAGCGCGGCTTGGGTTTCCACCTGTACCAGCACGCAGATTTGGTCGTTGGCTTCTCGGCCGTATTGCGCAATGCGACCCCAGCGTGACGCGCGCGCGCCCCCCATCCCGCGGATGCCTTGGGGTGGGTAGCGGGTGGCTTCGACCACGGCGCGGGCCTGCTCGGCCGTGTCCACCATGGGGACCAGGATGGACTGCACACCCAGATCCAGGTAGCGCTTGATGATGGTCACGCCCGCATGGCCATGGCCCACCGGCACACGGGCCACCGCGTGTGTGTTCGGGTAGCCCGCAATAGCTTGCAGTTGCGCCAGGATGGAGGGCACATCGTTGGGGGAGTGCTCGCCATCCACCAACACCCAGTCAAAACCTGCGCCCGCACAGATCTCGGTGGTGTAGGCATTGGCCAGACCCAGCCACAGACCGATTTGTAGACGCTTTTCGTGCAGGGCTTGTTTGAAGGGATTGATGGGATTGTGCATGGTGAGGGTTTCGTGAGGGTCAGTGAGTGAAGGCGATCGAAGAGGAGAGCCGCAAGTAGGACTAATCAGAGAAAGGCCGGTGCTGTTTGAGTGCGCAAGATCACACCATCGCGGCACCGTGATTCAGCGCTTAACCCGGGTTGAAATACGGGTGCAGGCTGCTGATGCGGCCATCATAGACAGGGGGTTGCTCGTCGATCTGCAAGGTGATGCCGATCAGGTCGCGGGCCAGGTGGGGATCGAAGTGCTTATGAAGAACCTCGATCAACGCATCGCCAGCTGCTTGTTTGACCGGTTCGCTGCGCCCGCCAGCCATGCGCAAATTGAGGTACAGGAACTGATAGTCACGACCTGGCGGCGGCTGGTCATCGCCCACAGCGTGATGCGCTGCTGGATACGCCAGCACCCGTGTTCCGCCTTTGGGGAAAACCGGCTTGTTGTGTTCATCGCGTTGCGCCAGCATGCAATTGGCCAGGTCTCGGCATAGCACGTCAAAGTCGGTGCGCTGTTCCAGCGCCGGGGTGTAAAGCAGAACCAGATGGGGCATGGGCGGTCTCGCGAATGTCTGTATGGGGTGGGAGGGCGTGGGCCAGGCTCAGGGGCTGCGCGGGTCACTCACCATGGGCTTGAGCCTGTGTCACGGTCCTCATAACCGACTGAATGCCTGGTAATTGTGCGCTGAACTTGCCTGGGCTGCCGGCACGTCGGTGCCCTCTTGCGGTGTCACCGGGAACACGGCGTTCACCTGCCCGGTTCCCGACGCGCCGAAGTAGGGCGTGATGATCTCCGCCTTTGCGCGATAGGCCGACCAACCCAGGGCGCCCAACATCATCGCGGTGTCGTGCATGAAACCTTCTCCGTGGCCTTTGGTGGCGTATTCGGGCAGCATCTCGCAAAAGGTGTCCCACTCACCACGCTGCCACATGCCCAGCACATGGTGATCGAGTTGCTCCAGGAACGGGCTCCAGATCTTGAACGCATAGTCGGGCGCCAACCCGTTTTGTGCAAAACGGTGCGAGAGCGATCCGCTGGCCAGAAACGCCACGGTGCCATCGTAGTGTTGTTCAACCGCCTGGCGCATCGCCCAGCCCAGCCGGGCACTGTCGTTCAGGTAATGCGCCATGCACAAGGCGGAGACCGAGACCACTTTGAAATGCTGATCGGGGTTCATGTAGCGCAGCGGCACCAGCGTGGCCTATTCGGGTGCCAGGGTGGTGGCGTCGTGCGCCAGGGTTTCCACGCCGTGCTCGTTGCACACCTTCGCCAGCAATTTCCCCAGGTCGGGGTTGCCGGGCGACTCGAAGCCCATGTTGCTGATGAAGTGCGGCAACTCGTTGCTGGTGTAGGTGCCTTTGAAGTGCGGCGCGCAGTTGATGTGGTAGTTGGCATTGACCAGCCAGTGCGTGTCAAACACCACCAGCGTGTCCACACCGGCCGCACGGCAGCGGCGGCTGATCTCGCGGTGACCCTCGATCGCGTCTTCGCGTGTGCCTTGGCGAGGCCCGTCGAGCTCGCTCAGGTACATGCTGGGCACGTGGGTGATTTTGGCAATGAGTGCAACGCGTCCCATGTTCAGACCCCCCAGTGCGGAATGTGGTGACTGCCCAGCGACACGGCCACGTTCTTGGGTTCACAAAATACCTCGTAACTCCAGGTGCCGCCTTCGCGCCCGGTGCCACTGGCCTTGGTGCCGCCAAACGGCTGACGCAGGTCGCGCACGTTCTGGCTGTTGACAAAGCACATGCCGGCCTCGATGGCCGCCGCCACGCGGTGTGCACGGCCCAGGTTTTCGGTCCACACGTAGCTGGAGAGGCCATACTGAATGTCGTTGGCCAATTCAATCGCGTGGGCCTCGTCCTTGAACGGGATCAGGCACGCCACCGGCCCGAAAATTTCTTCCTGCGCGATGCGCATGCGGTTGTGCACGTCGGCGAACACCGTGGGCCATACATAGTTGCCGCGGCGCACGCGCTCGGGCAGTTCGGGCGCGTAGCTCGGGCGGTCCAGGCCACCGCACACCAGGGAGGCGCCTTCCTGGGGGCCAAGCTCGATGTAGCTGCGTACCTTGGCCAGGTGAGCCGTGCTGATCATCGGGCCGACAATGGTGCGCTCATCCAGCGGATCGCCCACCGTGATCCGTTTGGCGCGTGCGGTGAAGCGGTCCACAAATGCGTTGTAGATCGATTGCTGCACCAGGATGCGGCTGCCTGCGGTACAACGCTCGCCGTTGTTGGAGAAGATCATGAATACGGCGGCGTCCAGCGCGCGGTCGAGGTCGGCGTCCTCAAAGATGACGAAGGGCGACTTGCCCCCCAGTTCCATGGAGAACTTCTTCAGACCCGCCGAGCGCACGATGCGGTCACCCGTGGCCGTGGAGCCGGTGAAGGAAATTGCGCGCACATCCGGATGAGCCACCAGCGGTTCCCCCGCCTCGCGCCCGTAGCCTTGCACCAGGTTCAGCACGCCCGGGGGTACCCCGGCTTCCAGTGCCAACTCGCCCAGGCGAGACGCGGTCATGGGTGAGAGCTCGCTCATCTTGAGCACCGCTGTGTTGCCAAACGCCAGACAAGGCGCCACTTTCCAGGTGGCCGTCATGAAGGGCACGTTCCAGGGGCTGATCAGTGCACACACGCCCACCGGGTGAAAGAGCGTGTAGTTCAGGTGAGTGGGAGTCGGGTAGGTGTGGCCATCCACGCGCGTGCACATCTCGGCAAAGTAGGTGAAGTTGTCGCTGGCGCGAGGCACCAACTGCTTGCCCGTCTGTGCAATCACCTGGCCGCAGTCGTTGGTTTCGGTCTGGGCAATCTCGGGCACATGACGGGTGATCAACTCGCCGAGCTTGCGCATGACCTTGGCGCGTTCGGCCGCCGGGGTATTGGCCCAGCCCGGAAACGCCGCCTTGGCGGCGGCCACGGCCGCATTGACCTCCTCGGTGCCTCCACGCGCCACATGGCCGATCACTTCCTGGGTCGCCGGATTGATGTTGTCGAAATAGTCCTCGCTCGCAACGCGCTGGCCATTGATCAGGTGGTCGATATTCATGCCATGGTTTCCAGTTGAGGGAGCGACACGTCAGCGGGCCCCTCCAGTTGAATCAGCTCATCCAGCAAGCCATACAGCTGGGCCAGCTTGTCCTTGCCCAAGGACTGTTCCAGCCAGACGTAGTGAGCTTCAATGGTGCGCGAAAGTGTGCCGACCAGACGCAGGCCTTGTTCGGTCGGGCGCACCACGCTGCGGCGCTGGTCCTGGGGGTCACGCTCGCGGGTGAGCAAGCCGTCACGCTCCATGCGTGACAACACGCCGGTGAGGCTGGGGCCCAGCAAAAACGCCTCACGCGCGACGCGCCCGGTTTCTACGCCCTGGCCGCCCTGGCTGTGGTCTTCGCCCAGGACTCGCAACACCCGCCATTGCTGATCGCTGAGGGATTGCTGGCGCAGGCTGGGGCGCGTATGGGCCATCACGGCCTCACGGGCTTGTAACAGCAGGCGTGGCAGGTTGCGGTGACTGAACGTGGGGCCCATGCGGAATTATTTAACTTGTTAAATTTTTGTCAAGAGGGTGAGCCCTGGCCGCCACCTGGCACGATGGGGGCCAATGCCGTACAAAGACTGTTGATTTGTCCAGTATCATGCGGCATGGCCAAGGACAAAACCCTCTACACCTGCTCCGCGTGCGGGGGCAGCACACCCCGCTGGCTGGGGCGGTGCCCGCAATGCGGCGAGTGGAACACGCTGATCGAGTCCGCGCCCAGCGCAGCGGGGGCGGGCAAGCATCGTTTCAGTGCGATGGCGGGCCTGGCGCCGAGCTCGGCGGTGGCTGTACTGGCCGACATCGAAGCGGCCGATGTGGCGCGGACCCCCACGGGTCAAGAGGAACTAGACCGCGTGCTGGGGGGGGGTATCGTCCCTGGCGCCGTGGTGCTGATCGGAGGAGACCCGGGTATTGGCAAATCCACCTTGCTACTCCAGGCCCTGGATGGCTTGCAGCGCAGTGGCTACCCCTGCCTGTATGTCACGGGCGAGGAGTCTGGCGCGCAGGTCGCGTTGCGTTCGCAGCGACTGGGGTTGGCGCAGAGTCAGGTGCAGGTGCTGGCTGAGACCCAACTTGAGACCATCCTGGCGACTGTCGAGAAGCTGAAACCGGCAGTGCTGGTGATGGATTCAATTCAAACCGTGTACACCGAACAGCTCACCAGTGCCCCCGGCTCGGTGGCGCAGGTGCGCGAGTGCGCGGCCCACCTCACCCGCATGGCCAAGGCGCTGGGCGTCACGGTCGTGCTGGTCGGGCATGTGACCAAGGAAGGTGCCTTGGCGGGGCCACGCGTGCTCGAACACATGGTCGACACCGTGCTGTATTTCGAGGGTGACACCCACTCCAGTTACCGCCTGGTGCGTGCCATCAAGAACCGCTTTGGCGCCGTCAACGAGATCGGTGTCTTTGCGATGACCGACAAAGGCTTGCGCGGCGTGAGCAACCCCAGCGCCATCTTCCTGAGTCAGCACGCCGAGCCGGTGCCAGGCAGTTGCGTGCTCGTCACACTCGAGGGCACACGACCATTGCTGGTCGAGGTGCAGGCGCTGGTCGATACCGGTGGGCCGAGCCCCAGGCGCTTGTCGGTGGGGCTGGAACGCGACCGATTGGCGATGTTGTTGGCGGTATTACACCGCCATGCTGGCGTGGCCTGCATGGACCAGGATGTGTTTGTCAACGCGGTGGGTGGCGTGCGCATCAGCGAGCCAGCCGCCGACCTGGCGGTGCTGCTGGCGATCCAGAGCAGTCTGCGCGGGCGGGCGTTACCACGTGGGTTCGTTGCCTTTGGCGAGGTGGGTCTGGCCGGCGAAGTGCGGCCTGCTCCACGCGGTCAGGAGCGCTTGCGCGAAGCGGCCAAGCTGGGTTTTTCCGTGGCGCTGGTGCCCAAGGCGAACATGCCCAAAAAGCCCATCGAAGGGCTCACGCTGTGGCCCATCGAGCGCATCGACGAGGCGATTGCGAGGGTGCGCGAACTCAACTGAGCGCCACCCCAAACCCTGGCCCGCTCGCTCGCCCCCCAACCCAGCAGCAGGGAGGGTTTGCAGGGTCGACGGGCCCAATCCACGGCCGCCTGCGCGACAATCGCCGCATGAATGTTTCGAAATGGATGATCCCTATCGCCGCGGGGCTGGGCCTGATCGGCGCTTATCAGGCCTACGGTTGGCCGGGGGTGGCCTTTGCCGTGACAGCGCTGGTGATGTGGGCCTTGATGCACTTCAACCGACTGGTGCATGTGCTCAAGCGCGCGGCAGACCGCCCCGTGGGCTATGTGGGCAGCGCGGTCATGCTCAACGCCAAGCTCAAGACCGGTGTGAACCTGATGCACGTCGTGGCGCTCACCAAAAGCCTGGGCGAACAACGCTCGCCCCAGGGCGAGGAGCCCGAGCTGTACCGCTGGACCGACGGCACCAATTCCCATGTCACCTGTCGCTTTGAGCGGGGGCGGCTGACCGAGTGGACCCTCGTGCGACCCCCGGCCGACGAAAGACCCCAGGACGGGTCGTAAAATCACACCCTGTTTGTGACGTCAGCCGGACCCAGGTCGGCTCGACTTCTTCTTCACCTGAAAGGATTCCCATGAGTGCAGTGCCCCCGTCGATGGCCGATCGTGACGGCAAGATCTGGATGGACGGCCAGCTGGTTGACTGGCGGGATGCCAAGATCCACGTGCTGACCCACACGCTGCACTACGGCTGCGGCGCCTTTGAGGGCGTGCGGGCTTACAAGACGGCCAACGGCACCGCCATTTTCCGTTTGCAAGAGCACACCGAGCGGCTCTACAACAGCGCCAAGATCCTGCGCATGAAGATACCTTTCTCACAGGAGCAGTTCAACGAGGCGCAAAAACAAGTGGTGCGCGAGAACCAACTTGAGACCTGCTATCTGCGCCCGCTGGTGTGGATCGGCTCGCAAAAGCTGGGCGTGTCTCCCAAGGGCAACACCATTCACGCCATGGTGGCCGCCTGGGCCTGGGGCGCCTACCTGGGCGAAGAGGGTTTGAAGCGCGGCATCCGCGTGAAGACCTCGAGCTACACCCGACATCACGTCAATATCACCATGACGCAAGCCAAGGCGGTGAGCAACTACACCAACTCCATCCTGGCCAACATGGAAGCCACCGATGACGGCTACGACGAGGCACTCTTGCTGGACGCCAGCGGCTTCGTGTCTGAAGGCGCGGGGGAGAACGTGTTCGTCATCAAGAACGGTGTGATCTACACCCCCGACCTGTCGGCCGGTGCCCTGAACGGCATCACCCGCAACACGGTGTTTCACATTGCCAAGGACCTGGGACTGGAGATCGTGCAAAAGCGCATCACGCGTGACGAGGTCTATATCGCGGACGAAGCCTTCTTCACCGGCACCGCCGCTGAAGTCACGCCGATCCGCGAACTCGACCGTGTCGAGCTCGGCAGCGGTTCGCGCGGCCCCATTACCGAGAAAATCCAGAACGCCTTCTTCGACATCGTCAATGGACGCAACCCGAAGTACGCGCACTGGTTGACCCAGGTCTGAAGCGGGAGTCTGGCCATGACACACGTTGTCGAATTGCGCGCCCAGGACCTCAACGGTCACGGCGGCACGTTCTGCCCCAACCCGCAAGCCCAGATGGCGCTGTGGAACTCTCACCCCAAGGTGTTCCTCGATGTCGCCACCACGGGTGAGGCCCGTTGCCCTTACTGCGGCACGGTGTACCAACTCAAGGCCGGCGAACACGTCGCCGCGCACTGACCGGGTTGCCCACTCCCATGGCGGGCATCCGCTCGCTGGTGATCGCCCCTCAGTGGATTGGCGACGCCGTCATGACCGAGCCTTTGATGGCGCGGTTGTGCGACCGTGGTGAACGCGTTTGCGTGGCGGCCCTGCCGTGGGTGGCGCCGGTCTACCGCGCCATGAGCAGCGTGACCGAGGTCATCGAGTTGCCGTTCCAGCATGGTGCTTTGCAGTGGGCCGAGCGTAGAGCCTTGGGACGGGCCTGGCGCGGACAATACGACCGCGCCTATGTGTGCCCCAACTCACTTAAAAGTGCTCTGCTGCCCTGGCTGGCCGGCACTCCCATCCGAATCGGTTATTGGGGCGAGTGGCGACTGGGTGTGTTGACCCATCGTCTCAGCAATCCGCCACGCGACCGTCGCCCCCCCATGGTGGCGTTTTACGCCGACTTGGCCTCGGTGGATGCGCCGTCGCGAAACCCCTCGATAGCTCCTGCCCCCACCTTCCCTTCGGACCTTTCTGGCCCATGGGATTCGTCTGCGACACTGGCCCGTACTCAGGTGGACGCGCTGCGGCCCCGATTGCACGTGTCTGCTGAGCAACTACGTGCCACGATGCAAACGCACGGCCTGCAAGCGCAAGGCCATGTGGTCATGGCCCCCGGGGCTGAGTACGGCCCCGCCAAGCGTTGGCCGGTGTCGCACTTTGCCGAGTTGGCGGCAGCGTTGCCGCAGGACGTGGTGTTGCTGGGCTCGGCCAAAGAGCGCGCGCTGTGCGAAGCCATTGCGGCGCTGGCCCAGCCTGGCAAGACTCAAGGTCGCTTGTTGAACCTGGCGGGGCAGACATCGCTCCCCCAAGCATTCGCCTTGATTGCCAGTGCTCATCGTGTGGTCAGCAACGACTCGGGTCTGATGCACGTAGCCGCCGCGCTGGATGTGCCGCAAGTGGCGGTGTTTGGTTCA
>JACCDT010669750.1_pt1 | contig 12072 bp, 12 predicted proteins | sample 7446291 | NCBI WGS metagenome assembly JACCDT01 (sample SAMN15323446, study PRJNA562643) | freshwater metagenome | isolation source: river surface water | place: USA:Blue River Watershed | collected 2017-08-17
AAAGATATTCAGATCAGAATTACTCTAAACAGTGAGGGTGTTGTTACTGGAATAAAGCAGCTTAATGAAGAGCTGAAAGAGGTTAAAAACGAGGCAGAAAGTGCTAGCGGTGGGTTTTCGTCATTCCAGAAAAATTTAATAAGCTTACAGGCAGGGCTAGGGTTAGCAAAAGAAGCTTTCTCGGTGTTATCTGGCGTTGCAAGTAGTGCTATTGAAGCAATAAAACGCGGGTCTGATATTTCTGACGTAGCGGAGACTTTCGACCAACTATCAAACAGCGCGGGAACAACGGCCAAGGTCTTTATCTCTGAACTTGGTAGAGCAACGGGTCAGACAGTATCTAATTTCGATGCAATGCGCGCGGCGAATGAAGCGCTTAGAGCAGGAATAAAACCCGACGAGTTTATAAAGCTAACTGAAGCGGCTCGGGTCTTAGCTGATCAAACGGGCGCAGATCTATTACCTACAATCGAGAAATTATCAAACGCATTTGAGACAGGGCAAGTAAAAGCACTTGGTGCTGCTTTGGGTGGCGTTATAGATCTAGAACAAGCCCAAAAGAAACTAGCACAGCAGCTTGGTATTAATATTTCTGAGCTAACAAAAGAGCAACAGGTTTATGTAGCCAGACAATCGATTTTAGATGCTGCCACTAGGTCGGTAGAAAAGTTTGGAAAAGTAGAAAATGATGCGGCAGACTCACTCGCTCAAGTCTCAGCAGCATTTACTAATGTTAAAGATGAGATTCTTAAATACTTAGCTAATAGCCCAGAGGTTATTCAATCACTTAAGGACATTGCAACCTTCACTAGTCAAATAACAAAAGAAATAATTGATAAGATTCCTTCGGCAATAAAGGTAATCAAAGAATTAGGGAATGCGATTGCATTCGCGGCCAAGTTAGCGACAGGGCAACTAGGGGCAGATCTTGGTAGGCAGTTAGGGGAAGATCTCGGAAAATCTATATTCGGAAGTAGTGATGCACTTAAGCCGCTAGTAGATCCCAATACATATCTAGGCTTAGATATCCTAACGAAGAGGCTAAGCGAAAATAGGGATGCGAATAGATCAGTAGCGCCAGCAATCGCACTAACTAATGAGCAATTGAGGAATCAAGCAGAGGCGATTGAAAGACTCAACAGCCCAGCAGGCATTGAAGAGCTGTACAACCAAATAGATCGACTCATAGGGATTTATCGAAATAAGCTAATTAAGATTAATGAGCTTAATGATGCGATTAATAAACAAGAAAAGGCATTTACTAAAGCAGGCGGCTCCGTGGAGGTATTCGGAGAAACTGTTGACAAGGCACTAGGCAATAATCTTAGTGATATCGATGGAAAATTATCAGAAACAGCATCCCAGAACGTAGGTACTTTTGAATCCATCTTAGGCGCAGTCTTCGGTTTTCAGCCAGGGACAACAATCGGGGCTCAGATTGCAACCGGTGCGGGATTTGTTGCGAATCTAGTTGAGAAGTCGGTAACTACTGGTCTAACAAAGAGGGACACAGGCGCATTAATCGGTGCCGCTGTTGGCGCGATAATAGGTGGTTATATTGCCGCGGCCGTGTCTTTCGGCGCAGGTACAGCAGTGGGCGCAGCACTTGGCGCTTCTGTCGGTAGTAGTATCGGTAGTTTAATCGGAGCGCTATTTACTGACGGCACGCCAGGCACAAAGAAGATAATCGACAAATACTTTGCTGATATATTCAATAAAGATCGTCTTACAGTAGTAATCGGCGATCAGCTTAAGGTCATTGACGATCTAGTATTCGGTAAGTTTATTAATGGTTTTGTTAATACCGCAAATGGAGAAACTACAGTAACAGAACCATTTAAGGAGGCGTTAGCCGGATTACCGGAAGAAATACGCGCCTCGTTTGTTGGTGTAGGCACAGCACTATCTGAATTGATAAATGATACAGGTGAATTTGGTGAGAAATTAGCGGCGGTATTCTTAGGTAACTTAGAGAATCTTAATAACTTAGGCATACTACTTAGGCAGGTTGGAGCTAGCGCCGAAGATCTACAAGATGCGCTGCTAGAAACATTCTTAAGCGGTGATATTAGCGCTGTAGAATTAGTAACAGGGCTACAGGGTATTCAAACGGCATTAGCTGAAGGTATCCCCGATGGCATTGGGTTAGTTGAAGAGGCATTCAATAACCTATTCGCCGCCGGTAGTAAGGGCGGTGCTGCATTAGTCGATGCAATTAGAGACGTGGCAATAGAGGCCAAAGAGCGCGGTGTTAATAGCCTTGATGCGTTAAGGCAGGAGTTGTTAAAGACATTTGACGCTGCAACAGTTGACGCATTTTTCCAAGCCTTAGCACAAAACGGAATAGACTCAATTGAAGAGCTAGGGGAGGCATCCGACATTACCGCCGCGAATATTGCAGCAGCACTAGAGTCAGCGGGATTATTAGCAGATCAATCGATTAAGAAGGCTGAAGAAATTGCAGCAAAACTAGAAGAGCTAGAAACACGAGCATATGAGACTAGCTTGACTATTAAAGTGCGTACCGAATTCGAGGATGGAAACGCGCAACAAGCTCTTGGCCAAACAGGGCAATCTCTCCCTGGGATAGCCTCATAAATGGCAACTAATCTACTAATTAGCCATCCCGATATTTGGTTTAGAGCTAATGGCTACAATTGGAATATCGCTGCATCAAGCTCTAATAGATATCAAAGCGGAAGCACGGATCTACACCGATTAAACGCAATGACAGGGCCGCGATCACAGTATTTTAAATGCTCAACAGCAATCGATGAAGTTCGATGGGATTTTGCGCTACCAAGCGGCATTACCTCAAGCGTAGATCATTTAATCATTGCGCGAATGGATTATCTACTAAATCTAGCAGCGACAACATATAATGTTGAGGTTAGGGGCGATAGTAGTACAACCTTTGGTGGTGCTGCATTATTATCAGATACCACTATAGGCGCAGGGGATTTGATTGATTTTGATTATATCCTTTATTCGAGCACGCCTACATCTGCATTTCGATATTGGCAAGTTAAGCTTTACGCAACAGGCACTCCAAGTCTAAATCATATTTTCTCAAAAATGTATTTAGGCTCAATGCTAGACCTTGGCAAAGATCCAGAATCAATAGAGATACAAAGAGTACCAATAAGTGAATCTCAATACTATCCCGCATCCGGCGCGGTGCACTTAGGCAGAATAGGGCAATCTATTTATAAAATTAAAATAGATTGGATAGGAATCAGTGACGAGAAGACAGAAGAGTTTAGTAATAAGATCGAGCGCTATAAGCACTGGCATACTTACTTCTTGTACACAAAAACAAATCACGAAGTTTTAGATAATAAAAGGTTACTACATTGCAAGCTTGTATCGTCAAGCACATCAAACCCTTTCAAGGGGACTGATGGCAATTCAATAAGTGCAAGTTTTGAGGAACTAGTAGGATAGTGGCAACAAATCTTTTAATTTTAACTGCACAACACTTATTTAATCCTACCGTGTTAGCCTCTCCAACCGCAGCCAGTGGGTATGGACTGAATGAGCTATGGGTAGGGCGTAGAGGCGAAGGGTACAAGATAAATGCAGCGGCTACTACCACAAGCATCGATTTGGATTTAGGTGCTAGCTATAGCCCTACATTAATCCACTTTGTTATTAGTGGCGCACAGATTAATAGGTTGCAAGACACAGCATCCACAACGGCTGAAGTGATAGCATCTAATTCTAGTTTGTTTACATCACCCGAGCAGGTGACATACTCCTATGATCTAGATGATCTAGTAGGGCCGCGAGGCGAAGAAATTACAAGCTCATTTGTGCCTAGCACCGCATTTCGCTACTGGAGATTAAAGCTAACTACTACCGCCAGTTTTAAACATGAGTTTTTAAAATGGCCATTTGGACAACCCTTCGACATGGGGAGAGATCCGCTACATGGCAGGCGCATAGATAGAAATATTATCTCAGCAAATAATAGAGAACCAATAAGTCAAGTAACGTTTGAGTGGTTAGGCGTTACTAATGCTAAGACAAATGAGTTTATTGATAAGGTAGTTAAAGATAAAGACATAGCACCCGTGTGGCTACTAACTACTGATTACCATGATGTATTATTTGATTATCAAGTAATGCATGTATGGCTAAAGTCAGCGCTGATCGAATTTACTAACTGGGATAGCAATAGAATTTTATGCACATTTGAGGAATGTATTTAGATGCCAGCACCATATTTAAGTTATTGGTATAGGGCAGACATTACCTTAAAGAATAAAATTGATTTTACTACCGTAACCTATGCTTTAACTTCAAGGCCACCATTTAGTGAGGCATTTGGAGTTATTGACGATTATTTCCCGATACTAAAGTCAATCAGAAATATCGGCACAAGGATGGATCAGTTCTTACCGAGATCGGCTACTGGCACAGTTAATATTATCAACACCGCTGGAAGTTTTGGGTTTGAAAGAAGATTCTCGGACCTATTTGATCGTTATACCCCTATCGATCAAACGATTAAGCTTTACTATGCAGATACAACCTATAACGCTAGTAGCCCAGCCGGATCGGGGGAGTGGACACAGTTCTGGGAGAGTAAAGTTATTAGCTACCGGCTAACAACTGGAAGCCTTGCAGAAATACAACTAACACTAGCTAGCGATCTAATTCCAAGAAAGCCCACTGTTTTTATTATCGACTCAACCAATACGCCAAGCGCACCGCAAGAGGCATTAGGTAAGGCATTGCCTATTTTGTTCGGGTCCGATGTCCAATGCAAGGGCATCAGGGTTAGCGCAGATGGTAGCGCGACGCCTCGATATGCTAGTGCTACTACATTGTCAAATCAATTCGTGGCTTCTGGCCTTAATAGTATTTTAGTTAAGGGAAGAGACGGAAATTATATTGAAGTAGCAGATGGTGGGGCAACTACAGCTAGCATCGATGTTGCTGCAAATTTCCTACTCAATACCTCTTCCACAGTAGGACATTTTGGTACAACCACCAACGCATTCAATGAAATCTGTTATAGAATTTATGCAGACCCTCAAAACTATCTAATCACACACGTTAGATGGAAGGGTAAGGGAATAGCAACAGGCGGCGCTGTATATACCGGCAGGTTAATCTGTACCATATACGAAGAAGATCCGGTAACGGGATTGCCAGGGGAAAGTTTAGGTACTGCATACCGCGAGAAATCGGACTTTAACCCAGAATTGAATTCCACAACTGAATTCGATGTTGATTTTGTATTCCAGCGGCCAATACCATTAGATGGAAATAAGCGCTATCAGTATGGGATACAAGAGACTGTTGACGCATCCGGTGATCCATACAAATTCAGTTGGAATGTATACGAAGATAATATAGCAACGAGCGATTATCGAACGGTTCTTGTGAATGATAAGATATGCGGATTCGGTGGGCCGGTAGGACATTTCTACAAGCTTACAACTACATTTTTAAATCCCAATGTTAAATTCTACGCAGTTAAATTTGATCAAGGAACACAAGCGCCAGGAACATTAACCGAATCTGCTACTGGCTATAGCTACTGGTATTATGATCTTACTCAGCAAACCGCAATCAGTGGGATTGATAACCCAAGCTTAGATGATTTAGATCTTATCTTTAATCATGGTGGCTTTAAGGATGATGGTAGCGGGACTATCACCGGTAGTGCAGGCAGCTTTATTACAAACCCTGTCCATGCATTGAAGTTACTAAGTTACGAGTGGAATGGATCGACTTGGGCTTCAGCAAAATATAATTTCTCTAAATTCTCGGCTACGCACGCACCATTAGCAAGTACCTCAAGTATCTACTATCGGAAGATTACGGGAAGAACTCGGGGCAGGGTTTTACTAAGGGAACTCGTGCAGGAGATTTGCAGAAATGCAGGGCTTAGAGTCGTGCAATATAATAATGCGACTACACCGTTAGCGGTTTGGGCATGGGGCACTAATCAATCTGCAACGGTTACAATTACAGACGAAGACGCATTAATCATAGATATTACACAAGAAGGCTCAGAAAAAATAATCAATCTTGTTGAAATGTACTATGCAAATAGGTTGAACGACTTAGATATTACAAAGGGCAGCGCTACAGGACAGTTTAAGGATTATTTAAAATCTAAAAAAGGTTATTATCTAACAGCGGGTGATACCTTAGCAGCCGAACTTAGTACTGTTAGCACCCAACTATTTGGGCCTAGATATCTAGCAGATCCGACTTTTGATTTTATAGATGATGAAGATAGCGCGAATACAATATATAGATTCTTCGCTTCCGTCTATGGAATCCCACATTTAAATGTAAGATTCGAAATTCCATTATTCAAATATAGCTCATTAGAAAGTTTAGATGTCATAAATCTAGTGCATCCAGATATGCCTTCTTTCTTCGGAACAACTTCGAACGCAAAGAATCCGACTTACAACACTGATGACGTGTCGATTACTACAGGACATTATTTTAAACGCGCCAAATCATACAGAGTATTAATTGAAGATATTCAAAGAGATCTTGAGGCTGAAGATTACCCAAAGATGATCATATCAGCGCGAGTCTTAAACAACTATCCAAAGGACCCAACATAGTATGGCATACGCAGATTCGTTAAGATCAGCTAGCGCAACGATGGAATCAGCAGCTACTTTAATAGAGGGTAGTTTAGTTGAGTTTCAGCGGGCCGCTAGCGTTGCATTAATCAATACAACCGCAACCACTGTCACGGACTACACCTCGGCTTCCGTTACTATCTCAGTAGCTAGCGGTAATAGGGTTAAGATCACCGGTAGAATAGGTGTAAGCAATTCGAATAGTGGCAATTTGGTCGTAATGGATATCTACGAAGATGCTACGATATTAGACCCTGGCGGGAGCTTTTATTGTGCGCGGGGTAGTACCGCCGGTACCGACGGAATGTTAGAGCAGACACACCTAAGAAGCCCATCAGCAGGCAGTCACACATACAAGATTAGGTGGTACACGACGGCAAATACTGCATATAGCTACGGGTTTGAATTAATCGCCGAAGAATATCAACAGGTATAAGAATGCAAAAAATAGAAATTACAGAAAAAGATTTTCCGCTAAAGTTAAATCATCAAGAGCTAATACAAGACTTAGCCCAAATATGGGGCGTTGAAATTAGCGACATCTCAATAACACAATCTAGTGGCGGGATTTTAAAGGTTGAAACCCTTGAAGGAGTGGAAGAGACCGTACTACCCGCTAAGATAATTATCGAGGCTAACACTAATAAGGCTTTGAGTAATATTGAGTCGGTTGTGAAGAATCACAATCCAGAAAAATCCACAGCAGAGCAGTCGCTTCTAGATGAGCAAACAATTCTAAATAATAAAATTTCAAATTTATCAGTAATTAAAAACATTTTAGAAAGGCTAGAAGATCTAGAGAGTGGCAAATAGTGGACAAGAGTACATACACTAATGGGCATTTGCTAGAGCTAATTGAAGGACAAACAGACCGACTTTCTAAAATAGAGGACTTGTTTGCTAAACTGGTAGACAGTACAAGCAATATCTCAATAGAGGTTCGTGGTGTATCTACTGAACTAAAATTAATGAGATCGGACTTATTGCAAGCCGCTACGGGAATTCCCCGCGAGACGTTCGAAAAGGCGTTGCAATCAAACCATCAGGCACACATGACACTAGTTAAAACAGCATGCGCCTTATGTGCAGCACTAGTCATGTGGTTCACAGGCGCTAAATATTTATTAGGGGACTTTATTAATGATTCGAGAAATCCGAAGGCAGTGGCTACTGCTTTTCCCTAGCTTTGAATTATCTGAGATCTTAAGCCCTGACGGAATAAATCAAGTACTAGAGACTAGACAAATCCCGATCAGCAAGCACGCGATGGAAAAGCTTCAAAAGTTTCGAGATTTTTTAGATGTGCCAATAAGAGTGAATCATGCGGGCCAAAATCTGAGAGGGTATCGAAGCTCGAAAGAAAATAGCTCAATAAGGGGCGCGGCTAAATTCTCTTATCACATGCTGGGAATGGCATTTGACATCTCTGTGGATGGGATGAGTACAGAAGCACTTTTTGAAAAAGCAAAGCAATTTGGATGGAGCGGTATAGGACTTTATGACACATGGGTGCATATAGATGACCGCATTACACTATTTGCACAGCCAAGCACTTGGGATGGTAGGAAGAAATGAGCGAAGCCGCTAAACACTCAACTCTAAAAAAACTTTGCGGTCTTACTAATGGGTCTTATTCGGCGCACTTGAGAGAATCTGCAATTGCTAACGGGATTAATCCAGTCGGGAAATCGAACGATACGATTTTACTTGAATGGTTACTAACTAGATTTGATACAACAGAAACAACATTAGCGAATGTAAAAAATGATTACGCCACTACTTACGGCGCTACTAATTGGGATTCGCTAGACACGCTACTACCATCTTGTCCATTTGGTATTAATAAAACCCTTGGCTTTTATCACGACGCCAATACAGCTAGTACTATAATAGATTCGCCAGGCTCTTTATTTGCAATTACAGATCGGGGCGATAATGGGGTTAGCCCATTTACTACTACAGGAGGCACGTTTCCTAGTTATAGTGCAACCTCATTTAATTCTGAATATCCTGGGATCACATTTGGTGCAAACGATTTTTTAGCCTATCCTGATATTAGTGCACTAGATTATTCATCTACAGGCATGTGTCTAATAGCGGCACTACAAGTCACTCAATTACCAAGCACGTTCAAGAATTTAATTGGGAAAAGTACAACAACAAATCAAATTGAATTTGTACTACAACTAAGTAGCGCGGGTGTTTTAGATCTAAGAATTAGCCCTGATGGGACAAACGGGTCTTTAGTAATCTTGAATCCAGGGTACACCGTAATTCTAAACAGACCGTTCGTAGTTGAAATCGATTTTAATATAGCTAGTACAGTATTTCGCGTAAACGGTAATTTATATGCTTATAGTGCGACTAGTATATTTAACGGCACATCACCGATAGTGTACGGCGATGCTACGAAGGATGGCACCTTTGTTCTTAATGAGTGCGCTTTATTTACCCAGAGTTTAACCGCTACCGAACGGCTACAGATACGCGAAGGGTTAAGAAAGAAGTTAGCTATCTCTGTATCAAGCCCTGAGATTGTCCCAACCTATCTAAGCGCCGGACAATCAAACGAATTAGGATTAGCTAGTAATGCGGAAGCGCCAGCTAACTTAACTAGCGGACCAATAACTAATTGTTACATTTATAATGTGCCAGCGGGCGCGACTCAGCAATTACAGATAGGTGTAAACAACCAAGCAAATGATGCATCTTCTTTTGGGCCAGAAATGGAATCTGGTAGATTGCTTGCAGAGACTTGGGGCAAAAGAACATTACTAGTCAAGCAGGCATTATCAGGCGCACATTTAGCAAACGATGATTTATCAAATAGCTTCTACCCGACTACTGGCAGCCAGTGGACTGCATTAATCACAAGATTGCTTGCAGCATTTGCTTACGAAAGATCACAAGGACGAGAATGCGAAATATACTGCACATTCTGGTTTCAGGGCGAAGCTGATATGATAGGAGTGACAAGCGGTGGGACTCCTTATCTAAATAGCTATCAAGCAAACTTAGATCTATTAATCGATACCTTACGATCTATTTACTCACTAAGAGGTTTTGGTAGATCTAACAGTCGATTCGTCTCAATCCTAAGTGCCGTTAACATAAGCCCATACACGACGGTATTTAACGGCACGGCAGTAAATAAGCAGATTAACGTATCAACTATTGCCGCATGTGACGCTAACGATAATGCACAAACTATGTCGATAGAAGATATTGCAACGTTTAATCTAGATAATTTACATCTAAACGCAGCCGCACAAGTTAAAATTGGAAATAGACGGGCATTAATAGCGTTATCTAGCTTCGCTCCATTTGTTACTTTTAGCGCGAAACCAAGAAATTTTATTAAAATAGCACAATGAAAATAAAGGCAATTTATAAAGATAAGTCTCTATGGATAGGAGATAGTGCCGATTGGAGTAAAGCGCCAAACAACATAATGGCAATGCGTATTATTTATGATGATGATAATTCGCTCTTGGTATACGGCGAGAATAACATTGTCCTAAAAGAAGATGATCAATTCTTATTTATCTATCTTTGGACAGAGGCAGAATCAAAGGCGCAAACACTACTTATTGATAAGAAGACACTAGAGCAGACATATTTTAAGGGATCAAAACCCAACGCTGAATTAAATGCTTATGAATCCAAAGAAGGCGATCTAACCGCACAGGTAGAAAAAGATCAGTACCAGCCATATGTCGAGATACTACTACAAGACACTAAAGATGAAGACGCTAACACTGAAGAAATAAAAATATGAGTTTATCTTTTAACCTTACAGCCGCTACAGCAGATTGTGGCGCTGTTGCTGCATGCTCAGGCGCAACCCTAGCGGTAGCTACTGCAACAAGTCAGATGGTAGTAGGTGGATTAGTAGCAACATTAAGTAATAGCGTCACAGTTACCGGACTAGCAAGAGAAGCCGCCGTAATGTATCAATCAATTCCTGGTGCATTTTCATCAGCAGATTGGCCGAGTGGTACTTATACAATCAGGCTAAATATTACCGTTGCAGACCTCCGCATGGAGTGGGATCACACCTACATTTGCCGAATGTCATCAGCTTGCGGGTCTTTAGAAACTATAGGAAGCCTCACGAATCAAAGTATATCCTTAGGCACTACGGGCATAAAAACTATGAGCGTTTCGGGAGTGCAGGCAGTCTCAAACTTAGATGATACTGTTTATATAGTTCTAGTTTTTCAAAATACGGGCGCTTCTAATAGATCGGTAAGCGTTAGATTTAATCAAGCGATAGACACGCCATTAATAAATCAAGAGGCATGTGAGAGTACTTCAAGCTCAACATCAAGCGCAACCTCAGCAATCGCAGTTACTAGAAATTGCTCATGCCTATGCTCAACCTCATCAAGTAGTACAGGGGCTACCACTGTAACACGGTATCTATCAGCATCAGCTAGCAGCAGCCTGACAGTAGTCGGCGCATTACTAGACTTAGTGAACACCGCTATCGAATGGGTGGCAAAATTTCGTGACTTCATATTTTTAGGAAAGAAACGGGTTTTTAATAATACCGCAAAGAAAAGAGAATTTATTTTTGAACCAAGAGATCGATAAATGGGAAGCTTTACAGATTATACAGAGAATAAAGTTTTAGATCATATTTTTGGCAATACTGCTTACAGCGCACCAGCCACTTTGTATGTAGGACTGTCAACCACTACGATCACAGATGCAGGCGGTAGTATTACCGAACCATCTAGCGGTGCTTATGCGCGTGTAGCTGTTACTAACAATGGAACTAATTGGCCATCGGCTTCAGGTGGATCTAAGAGTAACGGCACGGCAATTACTTTTCCAACGGCAACCGGATCATGGGGTACTGTCGTAGATTTTTTTATTTCAGACGCATCAAGCGGGGGCAATGTCTTAGCTTACGGAACGTTAACAGCTTCAAAATCTGTGGCGGTAGATGATGTAGCAGTATTTGCTATCGGCGCTATGCAATTTACTTTGAGTTAAAAAGAATGGAACAATTTATTAAGCAACCAGGCGAAAGCTATTTTATTGGATTCGATTTTACGAATAGATTACCAAGTGGGGCTAGCTTATCAAGCGGCACAGTCTCAGCTATCGATTTAAGTGGTGGTGCTAGTGCATCTAGCACCGTGCTTGCCAGTACCGTAGCCACCATTTCGGGAAGTACTGCAAAGGTAAAAGTGCAGGCCGGAACGCATGACAGGAAATATAAAATAACATTTAGTATGACACTAAGCACGTCTGAAGTGCTGCAAGAAGACGTGATCATGCAAGTGCAAGATCTGTAATGAAGTGGATTTTTATTGCTGTAATTCTCTCAGGATGTATTGCAAATAAAATTAAACCCTACATTCCAGACGAGGGGCCACTAGTCGTTAGTGTTCCCGTTTATCACTTTTAATTAATTAAAAAAGGAAATTATGAAAAAGCGTTTATT
>JACCDT010203469.1_pt1 | contig 12068 bp, 14 predicted proteins | sample 7446291 | NCBI WGS metagenome assembly JACCDT01 (sample SAMN15323446, study PRJNA562643) | freshwater metagenome | isolation source: river surface water | place: USA:Blue River Watershed | collected 2017-08-17
CGGGGGAGAACCACCGGAGGGCGGCGGGCGTCGTTCCGAACAACGGGGCGTTGAAGGCAAGCAGCAGGGGCATCCCCGCCGGTCCCTCGACATATCCGCCCGAGGGATGGGCCGCGCAGGCGGCAAGCAGCGCCTCGGCTTCACCCAGTTTGCCGTCGGCGGCGATGGAGAAGCGCCATGCCGCAAGGGCCACCACGGCCCCCCAGAGCATCACGGACTGGCTGATTGGCGATCGGGAGGTCCCGGTACTCATGGACTGGTGATGCCCTCCTTACCCTCTCCGGTCAAGTCGGGATGCCGTGCGGCAAGCCGAGGCAGGAGGAGTGGCCCGAAACGCTTCCAAAGGTGGCGAAGGATCGTCACGGCAAGCCATCCCCCGAGGACACCAAGCATCCAACCGGCCAGCACGTCGAGGGGCCAATGCGATCCCGTGTAGATCCTGGAGTAGCCGATCAGCAGGGCGATCGGGAGGTAGAGCCAGCCGGCGCGGCGGAAAAAGAGAATCAGAACGGTCGCCACCGCCATGTTGTTGGCTGCATGGCCGGAAGGAAAGGAACGTCCCTTGGTGGGGACATCGGGAATCATGACTCCGGGAGGCACGGGCAACTCCGTGCCATGCGGAAATTTCACGACGGGATCGTGGAGGACACCGCAGATCTTCGGCAACGGTTTGGAGACGGGGGCCAGCTCCACAAGGCGGACGCCCGGCTCGACCTGGCTCGGGCGGGGGCGGCCGACGGCATGCTTGAGGAGGTTGACCCCGATGCCGTCGGAGAGACCGATGGCCAGTCCCGCGGCGAGCATCGCGGCACGGAGCCTGAAGTTGCCGAACACAATGCCAAGCAGGAGCAGGAGGACCAGCCACGGGGCCCAGGCGCCGTAGTTGGTGAGGAAGGCCATGAGACGGTCGGCCCACGGCGCGATCCACCCGCGGTTGATCAGGATCTCAAGCTGCTGTTCCATGGGAAGGATTCTGAAAGGCAAAAGGCACGATGAGGAATCAAAAAGGGATCCGGCACGCGTTGCCGGACCATTCGGAACGAAACCCAGGCGGACCGGTCCTTACTCGGAGGTGCCGAAGGAGGGATTTGCTCGGACGGCCACGGGGGAGCCGTTGAGCGGTAATCCCGAGGTGCTGGGACGGACGGTGGAATTGAGGGAGGAACCGCTCTTGGCATTGTTGCGGTCATGCTCGTAGAGATTGGCCCCCTTGCGCTTGAGGACGAAGGTGTTGTTATCCCCGTAGTATTTCCAGGGGCCGTCGGGCACGCTTGAGGCCTCGACGAACTTCCAGTCGCAAAGGTCGTTCTTCCCCATGCCAAGGTAGTCGCGCACGGCGGGGGAGATATCGAGACCGGCGCCGCGGTTGAGATTGGGACGGGGCCTGACGCTTCCGTTCCCGAAGACATACTGCCAGTGGTCGGTCCGGAACGGGCCGCAATCCTCCCATTGGGCGAAAGCCGTTTTCCCACCGTGATGAATGGCAATCCATCGTCCCTTGAGCACCGTTTTGCCCGGTTTGACGAAGCATTCCCGAAACCATGGGATCACGCTTCTGGCCTCGGGCTTGGTATTGCCGCGGGAAACATCGCAGTAGGGAAGCGCGATGTAGAAGGGGTTCTGCCTCGGCACGAGGCCGATCGGGACGAAATTGCGACGGCGGGCGGGATCGGGGTTGTCATAGCCGCCATAGTTTCTGGCCCAATTGGCATCCCAGGCACTTCTGTTGTTGGGGACGGGATTGCGGGCGGTGGGACGCTCCCCGATCCAGAAGACGGTGGTCATGATGTTCCGGTGCCAGGGATAGCGCCCAAAGCCGGCCACGGGGGCCGTCGGCGCGCTCACGGTGGGGGGACGGGTCTGCTGGATCGCCTTTTCCCTGATCTGCATGGCCACGCGCTCAAAGTCGGCGGCCGACATGGTGCCGGAGTCGCTTCCCCAGAAGCCGGCCTCCGCAATCGCGGGGAACAGCAGGGAGGCGAGCAGCAGGAATGTCAGCCGTGGGGAACTCAACATGACCCATCAAGGGTAGGGCAGGACGGAGCGGGGGCAAGGGGAAATCCCCCTCACCGGTGACATCGGAAAATCAAAAGGGGCCGGCTTGCGCCGACCCCTCTCGTGATGATTGACCCGAAAGACGGACTGATTGCGGAATCCTCAGGCCGTGTAGGTGGTCGAGGCCGTGGTACCGCCGTGACCGGTCCAGTTGGTGTGGAAGAACTCGCCTGCCGGCTTGTCGACGCGCTCGTAGGTGTGGGCTCCGAAGAAGTCGCGCTGCGCCTGAAGCAGGTTGGCCGGCAGCACCGCGCTGCGGTAGCTGTCGTAGTAGCCGAGGCTTGCGGTGAAGGCGGGCGCGGCCACCCCGTTCTCGACGGCGGCGACGATGGCGCGGCGCCATCCGGCCTGCGACTTCGCGAAGACGTCGGTGAAGAAGGGGGCGAGCATGAGGTTCTCAAGGTTCGGATTGGCCTCGTAGGCTTCCTTGATGCGGTTGAGGAAGGCGGCGCGGATGATGCAGCCACCGCGCCAGATGGTGGCGATGTCGCCGAAGTTCAGGTTCCAGCCGTAGAACTTGCTGGCCGTGCCGAGGAGGTCGAGCCCCTGGGCGTAGCTGACGATCTTGCTGGCGTAGAGGGCGTCGCGGACATCGTTGATGAACTGCTGGCGATCACCGTTGAAGACGGGGGCCTTCCAGCCGGGCAGAATGCCGCTTGCGGCGACGCGCTTGGCCTTCATCGAGGAGAGAATGCGGGCCTCGACGGCGGCATTGACGGTCGAGAGAACCACGCCGTGCTCGACGGCGTTGCCGACGGTCCACTTGCCGGTTCCCTTCTGGCCGGCCTTATCAAGGATGAGGTCGACGAGCGGCTTGCCTGTCTCCTCATCCTTCTTGGTGAAGATCTGCTCGGTGATGTCGATGAGGTAGCTGTTGAGCTCCCCCTTGTTCCACTCGGCGAAAATCTTGTGGAATTCCTCGGCGGTCGGGTTGATCGTCGCCTTGAGGATCGCGTAGGCCTCGCAGATGAGCTGCATGTCGCCGTACTCGATGCCGTTGTGGACCATCTTGACGTAGTGACCGGCGCCATCGGGACCCATGTGGCGGCAGCAGGGCTCTCCCTCCACATTGGCGGCGATCTTGCGGAAGATCGGACCGACCGACTTCCAGGATTCCTCCGAGCCGCCGGGCATGATCGAGGGGCCGTTGAGGGCACCCTCCTCGCCGCCGGAGACGCCGGCGCCGACGTAGTGGAGACCCTTTTCCTTGAGGGCCTTCTCGCGGCGTTGGGTGTCGGTCCAGAGGCTGTTGCCCCCGTCGATGATGATGTCGCCCTGCTCAAGGAGGGGAACAAGCTGCTCGATGACGGCGTCCACGGGACCGCCGGCCTTCACCATGATCATGGCCTTGCGGGGACGGGCGAGCGATCCGACGAACTCCTCGAGCGTCTTGGCGGCGTGGATCTTCTTACCCTTGGCGCGGCCTTCGGCAAACTTCTCGGTGACCGCATAGGTGCGGTTAAAGACGCTGACGGAGAAGCCCTTGCTCTCCATGTTGAGGACGAGGTTCTCGCCCATGACGGCGAGGCCGATCAGGCCGATATCGCTTTGGTTGGTGCTCATAGTTTTGTTGGAAATCAGGATTGTCCGAGAGAGTCGGCAACCCTACCCGCGAAGGCCCTCGGCTGGCAACCGAGTTCTGGCGGGAAGTCCCCCTTCACAGCAAAATTGCTCAGCGCAGCAGAGCCCGATTCTTCCAGAGATAGGCCAGACCCGAGTAGATGGTCAGGAAGATGGTAATCGCGATCAGGATCGGGCCGATGCGCTGCCCCAGGAAGAGAAGCCAGCGGGATTCATCCCCGAAACAATCCCCCGCCGCCAGCAGGGTGAGGAAGAAAATGATCGTGATGATCTGCCACGCCGTCTTGTGCTTTCCGAGATGATCGGCGGGAAGGATCACCCCTTGGCCCGCTGCAAGCTGGCGCAGACCGGTGATCAGGAACTCCCGCGTGATGATGATGATGACGGCCCAGGCGGGAATGCCGACATGGTTCTCCTTGGAGGGGATCAGGCAGACCAGGGCCGAGGCGACGAGAACCTTGTCGGCCAAGGGGTCCATCAGCTTGCCGAAGTTGGTCATCTGGTTGAGCTTCCTCGCCAGGTAGCCGTCGAGCCAGTCGGTCGCCGAGGCGATGATGAAGAGCGCCAGCGCGACGACATCCCCCCAATGGGTGCTGCTCGACAGGAAGGCAACGAAGAAGGCCGTCAGGATCAGCCTTCCGACGGTGAGTTTGTTGGGGAGATTCAAGCGACCTCCTGTTCCTCCTCGTCCTCGATGCCTCGGCGCAGGGGACGGGAGAGCAAAGGACGGATGAAGCCGTAAATCAGGAACAGCACGAAGAGCATGGCCGGCATCCACTCGTAGTTGAGACCGGCGAAGGCCAGGACCACGATGAGGAGCAGGAATCGTGGCAGGGAGCGCTGGGTGCGCCAGTTGACTCCCTTGAAGCTGGGGTAGCGGACCCTGCTGAACATCATGAAGGAGAGGAAGAGCAACAACGCCGGCAGGGCGAATTTCCATCGACCGATCGTCCTCTCCCCCTCCTCCAGCCAGAGCATGAAGAGGGTCAGCGAGGCGATCAGTCCCGCCGCAGCGGGAATGGGGAATCCGATGAACTCCTTGGAATGCTCCTTGGCCTCGTCGGGATCCTTCTCGGCCGCGGCGATGCAGTTGAAGCGGGCCAGACGCAACACGCCGCAGAGCAGATAGACAAACGCGATGACCCAGCCGGTCTTGTGGAAATCCTTGAGGACGATCTGGTAGACCAGCAAGGCCGGAGCCAGACCGAAGGAGACCACGTCCGCGAGGGAATCAAACTCCCTGCCGAAAGGACTCTCGAACCCACCAAGGCGAGCCACCCGGCCGTCGAGCAGGTCGAAGACACAGGCCCCGAGAATGAAGGCCAGGGCGGTATGGTAGGAATGGATCGCCGACTCCCCACCGTTGTTAAGCAGGGCCCCCTCGATGATTTTGAGGACAGCGGCAAATCCGCAAAACAGATTGCCCGCCGTCATCATGTTCGGCAGGAGATAGATCTTGGGTTCGCGGCTCATGGAAAATAGGATCTGGAAGCTGGTAGCTAGGAGTTAGGCTAGCCAGCCATCCGGGCGATTGCGGTTTCGCATCCCTTGACCTTCTGGCCGACGGAGACGAGGACCTCCGCGTCGAGCGGCAGGAAGAGATCGGTGCGTGATCCGAAGCGAATCATGGCAAAACGCTCCCCTCGCTCCATCTTCTCGCCAAGCTGCGCCCAGGGAACGATGCGGCGGGCGATGGCTCCGGTGATGAGCTTCACGCCGACGGCCTTCTCGAGCCGCTCCTTGCATCCGAAGGCCCAGAAGAGACTCTCGTTGAGGAGCGAGGCCTCGGGCTTGCGGGCATCGAGGTAAAGCCCTCCCCTCCCCTCGGTGAAGAGCACCTCGCCGGCGATCGGGGTCCGGTTCACATGGACATCGAAAACCGAGAGGAAGATCGAGACACGCTTCATCCGGCGCTTGAAGAACTGCTCCTCCTCGACCTCGTCGACAAGGGTCACCGTGCCATCGGCAGGCGAGGCCACAAGCGATGGATCGGCAGGCGGCTTCCGCTCCGGATCACGGAAGAACCAGAGACAGAAAAGGATCAATGCGGAAAGCAGCAGCGTCAGGAAAAAAATTTGGAAGGCCGTGGCCAGGATCACGCATGCGATGAGGATCAGAAAAATCCATCGCCCCTCGTACATCGCCCTTGCCGGTCTCGGTTTCTGAACATTCATGCGGCGGAAACCCTAAATCGCCCCCTCCCCACACCGCTAGCCGATAAATTTACCCCCCATCCGAAGTTTTCCCGCAGAGACGCAGAGACGCGGAGGAGGATTCCACCAGAGTTTAGTGGTTTTTTCTCTGCGCCTCCGCGCCTCTGCGGGAGATACCTGATGGATTTTCCTTTTGGAATGCCTCAATATCTCAAGCTCATGACCACACTTGAAGCGCACCCCGATCTGACAATGGAGGAACTCCTCGGGATTTTCCCGGGAGCGCGGCGCACCCTTTTCCAGCTTCACCACATCGGCGGCTGCAGCAGTTGCGGGTTCTCCCCCACGGAAACGCTGGCCCAGATCTGCGCCCGCAACGGGTGCCTTGATCCCGCGGTTGTTCTTTCCGAGATCAAGGAGGGACATCTCAAGGATGAGGCTCTTCTGATCTCTCCCCACGATCTCCACTCACGGATCTCGGATCCGGCAATCCGCCTCCTCGATATCCGCACCCGCGAGGAATTTGAAGCCGTGGCTATTCCCGGGAGCCGCTTCATGACCCAGGAAATCATGCAGGAGGCGATGAACTGGCCCAAGGAAACCGTCATCATCCTAATCGACCACACCGGAAGCCGAGTCCTCGATGCCGCCGCCTATTTCGCCGGCCACGGCTTCACCCACGTGAAGGGACTCAAGGGAGGCATCGACGCCTACTCCGAGCAGGCCGATCCTTCTCTTCCGCGATACACCACCGAAGCCGCCTGAACGGAAATGATGAAGGCAAAATGAATAATGAAAAATGAGGGGCGAGTTTTTCTTCACCCTCCTCGACTTCCCCATCTCCCAGCTCCTAATTTCATGAACGACGATCAGACCAAGGCGGTCGAGGAGGCCGCCAAGAATCCCAAAAACCTAGGCGAGATGGAGGGTGCCGATGCGGTCGGCACCGTCGGCCGGAGCGACTGCGGCGACATGCTGAGGATGTGGGTGAAGTTCAAGGAAGAGAACGGTCGCAAGGTGATCGACCGGGCCACCTTCCAGACGTTCGGCTGCCAGACGGCGATCGCCGTGGCGAGCGTCGCCACCGAGATGATCCGGGGCAAGACGGCCGGAGAGGCCCTGTCAATGTCGGGAGAGCAGCTCTCCTCCCCGCTCGGTCCCCTCCCCCCGATGAAGATCCACTGTGCCCAGCTCGTGGAGGATGCCCTGAAATCGGCACTCGATCCCTCCGCCACCAAGCCGGCAGCAGCCCCCATCCCCTCGGGTCCGACCCTGGCCGACCAGATCACCCCCTCGGGAAAGGTGAAAATTAATCTCCTCCCCAAAAACGGGAGCGCTTAGGATCACCACGCTTCACGCCCTTTTTACCAACTCTCCATGCACTCGAACCAAGAAATCGTCCTCAAGCGCGACACCGACGCGATCCAGATCCCGAGCGGCAATCCGCTGATGCTCCCGGCCGGCACCAAGGTGATGGTCACCCAGTCCCTGGGCGGCACCTACACCGTGGCGACTCCCGGTGGCCTTGCCCGCATCGACGAGAAGGATGCCGACGCACTCGGACTCGAGGCCGCCGCGCCTGTCGCCAAAACAGCCGTGGAGGGTTCCCTCGAGGAGGCCGTCTGGAACCAGCTCAAGACGGTCTTTGATCCCGAGATCCCTGTGAATGTCGTCGATCTCGGCCTCATCTACGAGTGCCAGCTCCAGCATCCCGAGGAGGGAGTCACCAAGGCCCATGTGAAAATGACCCTGACGGCCCCCGGCTGCGGCATGGGTCCCACCATCGCCGCCGATGCGCGGGGCAAGATCCTGACCCTGGAGGGGATTGATGAGGCCGAGGTGGAGCTGGTCTGGGACCCGCCATGGAACCAGAGCATGATCAGCGAAGCCGGCCGCATGAAGCTGGGTTTGGTTTAGAGCAAAGCTCTAAACCATGGGGTTAGGGAATTGGTAATGGGTGATCGGGCATAGGGAGTGAATGACTCCCATTCTCCATTCCCCATTCACTTTTAACCTTGTAACTCTGCAACTGTTTTAACCCGCTCGATTTTCCACCTTGCCATTCCTCTTTCAAGCAAGCATAGTCCACGCCCCATGAGCCAACATCCCAGCCTTAAAGGAAGCAGCACGATCGCTGCCAAACGCAGCGTGCTGAAGCGCTATGAGCGCGTTGAACTGCTCAAGAAGCGCGGCCAGTTCAAGCCCGGGCAGCGTGTGATCGGCCTGCCCAAAACCAAGCCCGAAGCCTGATCCCTACCGAGGATTCTTCGGCGGGTGCATCCCCGGATGCCCCCTCTCCCTCCAGGCGCACTCCCGGATCGACGGGGATGCGCCTGAATCGTTTTCTGGCGGCGGCCGGCCTCGGCTCCCGCCGTTCCTGCGAGGAGCTGATCCTCAAGGGAAGCGTCTCGGTCAACGGCTCCTTCTGCCGGGACCTCTCGACCCGCGTCTCCGGCGAGGATGACGTGCGGGTCTCGGGACGGCTCGTCCACGCCATCGCCCCGCGCACGATCCTCCTGAACAAGCCGGCCGGCTACACCACGACGCGCAGCGACCGCCATGCCGAGCGGACCATCTTCGACCTGCTCCCCTCCGACACCGGCCACCTCTTCCATGTGGGACGCCTCGACAAGGAGAGCGAGGGCCTCCTTTTGCTGACCAATGACGGGATCCTGGCGCAGGAGCTGATGCATCCCTCCAAGGGAGTCGACAAGGAATACGAGGTCATCCTCGACAAGCCTTTCCGCGACACCGATGCGGCGGCCCTCAAGCGCGGCACCTGGATCGAGGGATCGGTCGCCCGCGTGGAGTCGGTCCGCACCCTGGGAGCCACCAAGATCCAGATCGTGCTGCACCAGGGCCTCAAGAGGCAGATCCGCGTGATGCTCGGGCAGTTGGGCTTCAAGGTGCAGCGCCTCATCCGCACGCGCCTCGGTCCCCTCACCCTGAGGGGGATCAAACCGGGGAGCTATCGCGATCTCCGCAAGGAGGATCTGGAAATGCTCCGCAAGGCGGTGGCCTCCGCAAAACCGAAAAAAGCCGCCCTACCCGCCAGGCCGAAGGGACCGAAATTTTCGCGTTTCGCAGGCAATCCCTCCCCCTCCAGGGCACGGGCTTCCTCCGGCGAACATTCGCCCGCGAAGCGGCCGCGCAAGACCTCACCGACGGGAGAGAGGATGAAGCGATCGAACGAGTCGAAGGGTTGAGGCAGCGGGCCCCATCTCCCCGCCGCTCCGATTTAACGGTTCAATTTTCCCGGTTTTTGACCCATGAATAGCCTCATGAAGACCACGCATCGCACGATCCCCGGATGCCCTCCGGCGCTAGGCCCCTACTCGCTTGCCGTCCAGACTGCCTCCCCCCTGCTCTTCGTCTCCGGCATGACCCCGTGGGATCCCTCGACCGGCAAGATCGAGCGCGGCACGATCGCCCAGCAGACCCGCCTGGTCCTCGATAATATCAAGCGGATCGTGACCGAAGCCGGAGGCAGCCTTTCCGACACCGTCTCCTGCCGCGTCTACCTCGCCGACCTGACCCAGGAGAACTTCAAGGAGATGAACGCCGTCTATGCGGAGTATTTCGGAGGCGATCACTCCCCCGCACGCGCCACCGTCGGCGCCCAATTGCCGGGTGAGTTCGATGTTGAGATCGAGTGCGTCGTCGCCGTCGGAAAGTGAACGCCCGATGAAAAAGTTGCTCCCGCTCCTTTTCCTGGCCTGCTCCGGCCTCCTCCATGCGCAGGAGTCCCTTCGTCAGGAGTACATCGTGATTTCGGGCGGCCCCTCTCTCATCGAGTGGGAAAAATTCAAGAAGGTCCCTCATGACCACTGGTGGGCGAATTTTGTCCGCGCCGCGCGCATCCGCCTCGGTGAACTCCGCGAAAGGAACGGTGACGCCGCCGAGATCACCTGGATGGTTTACAAGCCCGCCTACGTCCGCCGCGGCACCCGTCAGGAGAAGAAGGACCTCCTCTCCGACATCAAAAGCGTCCAGCAGAAGTACAAGACCAACCTGATCTACTTCAATTCCCGCAAGGAGTTCGTCGACTACCTCAACGCGGGAAAACCGCGCAATGCGGTCAAGATCGCCAACCTTGAGTATTTCGGTCACTCCAACCGCGCCTGCTTCATGTTCGACTACAGCAACGAGATCGACAGCGGCTCCAAGGCATGGCTTCACGAAAAGGAGCTCGCCGACATCAACCCCTCCATCTTCGCGCCCCGCGCCTTTATCAAGAGCTGGGGCTGCCATACCGGCGAGAGCATGAGCCGCCTCTGGAAGAAAGCGATCGGCCAACCGATGATCGGCGCCGTCGGCACCACCGACTACTCGGGCAGCGATGAACCGGGATGGCACCCGAAGCTGGGCAACAGCAACGGCCGCTGGACCCGCTGACCGCCCCGCGGTAACAGGAGACGCCATCATGAGCGACCGCGGGGCAGAGGGAGGAATCCGGAAGTTTTTCCGATACATGGGAAGGGCCATGCTTCTGCGCTGCCCGGTCTGCGGAAAGACCCCCATCTTCATGAGCCTGAGGAATACCCGCCGGATCGGGGACTGGTTCACCCCTCTGGATGGCTGCCATCGCTGCGGCTACCCCTACGAACGGGAACCCGGTTACTTCCTGGCCTCCGTCTGGCTCATCAATTACGGAGCAGGAAGCGTTCTGGGCATCGTCATCTATCTGGCCCTTGAGTTCACCATGCATCCCCCGATCGGCATCGTGCTCGCCTCGGTCCTGACCCCCATCATCCTTTTTAACCTCCTCTTCGCCCGCCACTCCAAGGCCCTCTTCATCGCCATCGACCACTTCTACGATCCCCATGAGAAAGACCCCGGGGACGATGGCGGCAACCTTCCCAAGCCGGAGGCTCCCCCCCGTGGTTCCGGCTCACCTGTAAAGCCCCTGCCTTCCCCCAAACCCGAACTAGAGAAAGTCTGAGATGGGAGTTAGGAGTTCGAAGCTGGAGCGCTATGGAGGATCAGGGATGGGAAAGAGTGGGAAGGTCTCACGCAAAGGATGCAGCGGACGCAAAGAAGGGTAGGAGTGGAGTGAGACTGTTGGGCTGTTAGGCTTGGCCCTCGACCTCTCGTCTCTCGTCTCTCGTCTCTCGCCTCTCGACTTTCGACCCCTCGACTCAGTCATTTCCCCGTTTTAGCCTTTAGCTTTTCCCGCAGCCTCCCATTCATCCCTCATCATTCATAATTCATCCTTTCCCTGCTCCTCTGTCATACTGACAACCGCGCATTGCCAGAGAGCTTGCCCTGTTTCTAGTATCGTGACCCTTTCCCATGTCCGACCTCCTCTACCTCGACCACAACGCCACCACCCCGATCGATCCCGCGGTGCGTGACGCCATGCTGCCGTGGCTGGAGAACGAGTTCGGCAACCCCTCCAGCGTCTACTCGCTCGGACGCCGGGCCGCAGCAGCCCTTGCGACCGCACGGGAACAGGTCGCCGCCCTTGTCGGGGCCCAGCCTTCCGAGATCATCTTCAACAGCTGCGGCACCGAGGCGACCAACACCGCGATCCTTTCCGCCATTGCGATCGACCCCGACAAACGCCACATCATCACCTCGACCGTCGAGCACAGCGCCACGATCAAGCTCTGCGAATACCTTGCCACCCGCGGTTACGAGATCACCTGGCTTCCCGTCGACAAGGAGGGGCTGATTGATCCCTCCAAGCTCGAGACCGCCATCACTCCCGAGACAGCCGTTGTCTCCCTGCTGTGGGCCAACAACGAAACCGGCGTCCTCTTCCCCGTCGAGGAGATCGCCGCCATCACGACCCGGAAAAAGGTTCCACTGCACCTGGATGCCGTTCAGGCAGCCGGCAAGGTGCCGATCAATCTGGAGGAACTCGGCGTCCAGTATGTCTCCCTCTCGGCCCATAAGCTGTATGCACCCAAAGGGGTCGGCGCCCTCTATGTGAACCGACGTGCACGCTACACCCCCCTTCTTCGTGGGAGCCAGGAGGAGAGCAAACGAGGAGGCACCCAGAACGTCGCCTCCATCGTGGCCTTCGGAAAGGCGGCCGAACTTGCACAGGCCCATCTGCTCACGGCCGCGGAACGGATCGGCAAACTGCGTGACCGCTTCGAGCAGACGCTCATCGCGACGATCGAAGGAGTCCGTCGCAACGGTACGGACGAACCGCGCCTCCCCAACACCAGCAACCTCACCTTCTCCGGGATCGAGGCGGAGACCGCCCTGCTCCTTTTTGACAAGGAAGGTCTATGCTGCTCCGCCGGATCCGCCTGCAGCAGTGGATCGATC
>JACCDT011149424.1_pt1 | contig 12068 bp, 18 predicted proteins | sample 7446291 | NCBI WGS metagenome assembly JACCDT01 (sample SAMN15323446, study PRJNA562643) | freshwater metagenome | isolation source: river surface water | place: USA:Blue River Watershed | collected 2017-08-17
TAGGCACCAAATGATAACGCTCAGACTTTATTACGAAACAGGTCAACTGCGCACACGTCACAAGGAGCAGTTGCAGCTGCTGCAAGCGCTCACAGGATTCGATGTATGGGTCATCGTTGACCGTAGCGATATTCGTACTTGGAAACTTGTGGGTGGCTTTTCTTCTGAGATTGAGTACGTGAGCCCTTCGCTATGCGACAACGAAGGTACACCTATTAGTTTCTTTGTTCAAGCTTCTGTCACGAGCATGCGAGACATCCGTTTAGCTACGCTGGAAGCCCAGGCATTCGAAAATGTACAAGATCCAGAGATTCGTAAAAACTACATTCCAATGACTAGTCTTTCACTAGTAAAGTCAACCAGAGAAATGCTGGAACAGTTGATGTTTGAGCTGCTACCTGGCGAGGATCATGCGCACGTGCGTGAGATGGTGTCAATGCTCGATCTGCCCGATTTGCAGCGTTGGTTTGTCGAAACGCTGCAAAACACTTGACTTGCGCGTGTTTTTGGGCTAGGACGCATCTATGACGAGTCACAGCATCACAGAAGCTTTCAAGGCCTGGCATAAACATGGGCGGCAGTCGGTCCCAGGCCGAGAGTCTTGGCCCTTTAGCAGCGATCATCTTGTGTTTGTCGTAGCCGGCGGGTCGCATGCGTATGGCATGGCGACAGAGTCGAGCGATTTCGACTTCTGCGGCGTCACGATGCCCAAGGCGCTCGTGACGATCCAACCCTCGTACCAACAGACCGAGCTGGCGCACGAATACGAAGGTGTCAAGTGCGAAGGCAAAGTTTACGGCATCGTGAAGTATTTTCTGCTTGCTGCGCAGGCCAACCCGAACATCATCGAGCAACTGTGGGTTGACCCGAGTCACATCTTGTACTGCAGCGCGGTGGGCGACGCCATGTTCGAAGCTCGAAACCACTTCATGAGCAAAAAGCTCGGATGGACTTTCTCAGGCTACGCCGTAGCACAGATGAAAAAGATCCGCAATCACCGAAAGTGGCTGCTTTCTCCTCCGACACACCGGCCTACGCGCGCCGAATTTGGGCTGCCAGACAGCCCCTCACACGAGCACAATGTTGTCAAGGCCGCTGTGCAAAAGCGCATCGATAGCTGGGCGCTCGACCTTGATGGTCTTGACCCTGACCGGCGGCTCGAAGTACAGGATACGCTGCAGCGCTCCATCGAGGACTACGTTTCGGGCGTAACGGCTGAACGTTTGGATGCCCTCGAAGCTCGTACGCTGGCCGCAGGGGTCGCGATCGGGCTGCCCGACGAGTACTTGGCCCGTGTGCAGGCCGAGGCACGCTACGAGGACGCTATTGCATCGTGGAATAAGTATCAAGCGTGGGCCAAGAATCGCAACCCGGCACGTGCGCAGTTGGAAGCACAGTTTGGCTATGATACAAAGCACGGTTCTCATGTCGTACGGTTAGGTAGACAGGGTTTGGAAGCGCTGCGCACTGGCGTTATGCAAACCAAGCGACCGGACGCTGAGGAGCTTTTGGCCATTCGACGCGGTGCATGGACATATGACCAACTCGAAGAGTACGCAGCGTCGATCGATGCAGAATTCAAGGAAGCTATGGCGATGTCGCCGCTTTCTTCGAAACCTGACTTGAAGACCATCGACAACATCTTGACTAACTGTGTCGAAATGTGGGGGTCTTAAATGAGCGACGCCGAAACCTTCCGAGACCGCGCGATTCGCTTGGCACAGGACGCTAAGGACAAAGCAACGGTCGACACGACAGCGGCCTACCACTCGATGGCAGCACTGGCAGGCGACGCCGCAGATGCAAGTCGTGTTGTCATGACGGCTTATCGCCAACTCTTGCTAGAGCACGGCTCCAAGCTTACGTCTCCTGACGTTGTCGACAAGACCAAGCTGCCCATACGTTACAAGACGAACGTATACGGGCATGCGTTGTCAATACGAGAACAGCTCATTCTCTTAGTAAAAGACACGCAGTTTGACGAAATCGAAATTGGGATTGACTGTGAGCCCGCAAGTGTGGTTCTCGACGTCAACATTCGTGGCCACTTGCTGTGCGTCGTACGCGTTTTTGACGTGGCTGTTGCGTCGCCTTCGATTTATGCGCATATGTCAACGATTTATGACCGGGGGTTGACGGCGTGGCCTGATACAGGATATCGACAGGCGTTTTCAGTGTTGACAATCTTAGAATTGTTCACTGCCACGCTTGAACACGCCTTCGGGTCTGTTGAAGCTCCTGTCGAATCGGTGAATTCGACAACGCAAGAACCTGCTCCGCAAGAACCGGCACAGAACATGCAGAAAGACCCTCCCCATGACATCAGCATCTAACACTTTTCGCGAAATTCGTGTTGACGAAGTCAAGCATGACTGGGTTGACAGCGAAGACCAGGTCTGCGTGACCTGCTACAAGCACATGACCGACGGCCAGCTCGCGCTGCGCGTTAAATTCGCCGTAATGGGCTTGTCTGCTCGTACCGTGTGGGTGTGTGACGAAGGCATGTGCTGGATTCGGCTGTCAAAGCAGTTGACGCCGGACATCCTGGCTGTTACGGAGACGGCATGAACAGCATTCTACGCAACATTCTCTACAGTGGCTGTATTGTTATGTTCTTGACAGGGTCAACGCTGTCCGGCAACAACACGGGCGACATTGGGTGCTCTGTCGGCTGCACTTCCTGCAACGAGGAGACCCCTGAGACAAAGGAACCTCCGTGCACGTCGTTGTGGGCCGACTGGATTGAGTCTGACTGGCCTCAGGCGGAGTTTACCGACGATGCCGGCGTCGTTACGTATCCTGACGACTGGGCAGTAAAGCTCGACGAGAGCTACGGCAACTTTTGCGCCAGCTACGGGCGTTGCTGTCCAGAACTTGAAGCTGGACAGCTTGACGCAGGCGTGATTCCTAGTCACGACGCAGGCGAGTACCGCCCGCCCGTGTACTATCCTGACGCCCAGCCCTGCGATCCATCGCGCCCCTACGCTTGTGGCCACGACGCCGAATAGGCCTTGACAACGCCGATCGACTACAGTATTGGAGGCACCATGAATGACCTTGCAGTTGCAGACACCTTGACCCCTGTTCCAGAAGTCGTGCCGCCCGAGCAGGACACTCGGCCTTCGGAATGCGTCGTCGAGATCGTGCGCATCGGTGCCGTGACCCCGCACCCCAATCCCGAGTCGACGATGCTTGAAGTGACCACGGTACACGATGGCTATCCTTGCCTGTTCCGTAAGGGCGACTTCAAGCGTGGGGACCGCGCGCTCTATGTGCCGATCGACATGGTGGTACCTGTGACCCCTGGCACGCCGTTCGCGTTTCTTGCACGTTCGACGGAGCGCAAGACGGAGCGCATCAAGGCACGGCGGCTGAAGGGATTTTTCAGCATGGGGCTTCTGGTGCCTGCGCCTGCGGAGCTGGCGGACGTGCCCGAGGGTGTGGACGTCGCCGAACGGCTAGGCATCACGCGCTACGAGGAGCACGACCCTTACGTCAAGGGGAGGGGTAACGGCGTCGTTTCGACGAACGCCAACAAGTATTACCCCACGTACGGCATCGAGAGCTTCCGCAAGCTGGGACGTGCATTCGAGGACAGGGCATGGCTCAATCAGCCCCAGCGGCCCCAGACAACGGGTCTGCAGGGCTTGATCGACCGCGTGCGGTACAAGTGGGCGCTATGGCAGCATGGACGCAAGCTTATCCAAGCGCCTGTCGAGATCATCGTGACCGAGAAGATCGACGGGCAGAATTGGCGTGGCGCCTATCTGAGCCGTAAGGCCGACAACAAGGTCGTGATCGGGTCGAGCGGCACCTATCGTGACTTGAACGACACGTCATCAGGCAACTACCACTCGTACGTAGCGCGAGTCACGGGTCTGCACGAGGCGATGCAGCGCTTTCCTGACACGGTGTTCTACGGCGAGGTGTATGGTACGCCCAAGGGCGGGCATGGAAAGCTCACGTACGGGGCTAAGGGTAAGAACGGCGCCGTGGACACGGACAAGGTGGCACTCGTGCTGTTCGACGCGCTTGACTTGCGTACGCATCGGTGGTGGAGCTTCGACGAGCTGCAGGCCGTAGCGACCGAGGTCTTCGGACTCTCGACGCCGCCCGTGCTGTACCGCGGTCCGTTCCAGGGCGCTGAGCACTTGGCGTCGCTGACCAATGGCCCGTCGGTGCTGGCTGAGGGCGCTCACATTCGCGAGGGTATCGTGGTGCAGACCGCTGAGGAGCGCCGAACCCGCAAGGGTCAGCGCATGAAAATGAAGTTCGTCGGCTCAGACTACCTCGAAAGCAAGGGCTGAGCGTGAGCGACGCCGTCGAGTTGACCCACTGGGACCGGCGTTTTATTACGCAAGCGCACCAGGTGGCTGTGTGGTCCAAGGACCCCTCGACGCAAGTGGGGGTCGTGGTCGTATTTGAAAGTGACCACGACCCCCGAGTGCAGGCCTACAACGGCATGCCGCGGGGCCTCGACGACGCACGACCAGAACGTTGGACGCGCCCCGTCAAGTACCTCTGGGTAGAACACGCCGAACGTAACGCCGTAGCGCTTGCGGCGCGTCGCGGTACGTCTTTGCTGGGCTGTACCGCGTACATCACACATCCACCCTGCGCTGACTGCGCGCGTAGCCTGATTCAAGCGGGCATCGTGCGCGTGGTCGCACCCGTCATTCCACAGGCCGAAGATGAAACGCAGCCACAGGCCAGCACTTGGCGTGATTCCTGCTCTTTGGCGTTGGACATGCTGCAAGAGGCGGGTGTAATTTGTACGAGCTACGACAAGTAGCAGAAAGTCAAGGGCTATGAGCGTTGTTGTTTTTCACAATCCCAAGATGATCGCAGATGTCAAGTCGGTATCACCCTCAGCCGGCAAGCCGACGGCGGTTATCCAACGCTGGTTCGAGGACCATAAGTTCGATTTGTCTTTACGTAAAAGTGAAGCTGTGCTTCCTGACGGTATTTTGTCGGAAGTCCACGACCCGGCATATGTCAAGGGAATTTTGGATGGGTCTATTAGTACAGGGTTCGACGTCGCCGACGCTGCTGTAGGTCAGTCGTGTCTGTACACCGTCGGTGCGATGATGACCGCTGCGCGACACGTGTGCGAATCTGACACGCACGACGGGGCGCAATTCGCCGTCGCGCCTGTGAGTGGATTTCACCATGCACAGTACAAGCAGGCCGCTGGTTTCTGTACTTTCAACGGGCTGGTCGTAGCGGCACTTGACATTGTGCAACGTGGCGGCCGTGTTGGCATTTTGGACTGCGACCAGCACTACGGCGACGGAACAGACGCACTGCTAAACCGTTTGCAAGCAAACGGTCAACTAAACCCACACGACGTGATGCACTGGACCCAGGGTGCGTTATACGGACGTCAGAAGCTCTCTATGAAAACCGAGGAGAGCTACTGGGACGCTTTGACGCGTGAAGCTCAAAAGATGTTCACGATGTGTGACGTGGTGCTTTACCAGGCCGGCGCCGATCCGCACAAGGACGACCCTTATGGCGGTTGGATGACGGACGACGACCTGCGCTTGCGTGACGCCATCGTGTTCTCGACGTGCGCGAGACTGCGCGGCCGCTGCGCATGGAACCTTGCAGGGGGCTACCAGCGCGACGAAGACGGCGGCATCACTCCGGTGCTCAACATCCACGCCGCAACGATGGAGGAGTGCCTACGCGCCAGCATGCTTGGGTCGTCATTCATTTGACACAGTGCGTTAGTCGATTTCTGAGAAAGCTCTTGTAACCGGCACCAATATGAGATACAACGAACCTACGGTGACGGCACGCGATGAGCGCGCCACAATCACTGGACGGCCTGACAATTGAATAGCACTGGGTTTGTATGCCTCGGAAGTTTTTAAGTGGTAAGAACTCCGCTATACGGCCAGGGACTTGTTCCCTTCGCGGGAGGTTGTAGGTTCAATTCCTACCTGGGGCATTTTGTTTGATGGCTTACATACGAGTCTTTACTCGTGCGTAGGGCGCACGGCGTGGTAAGAGTCGCGGACCTATAGCCTGAGGTCTGTGGCTGTCTGCATCTGCTCCTCACAGGTGCCTACGCCGTGCGCCCTTTGGGCTGCGTTTATCAGGTCGGTAGTTCCAATTGGATAGAACGGCGGATTCCAAACCCGCTCGCTAAGGGTTCGAATCCCTTCCGGCCTGTTTGTATTGTTTGGAGCGGTGGCCGAGTGGTTTAAGGCTGCGGTTTTGAAAACCGCCGATCCGCAAGGGTCCGGGGGTTCGAATCCCTCCTGCTCCGGTTTGTGTTGACATCGACGAAAATTCAAAGTACGGTAGATGCGAGCCTAATTCAGCGGTAGAATGCTAGGCTTCCAACCTGGACGTCGAGGGTTCGAATCCCTCGGCCCGCTTTTTGAAGGAGAAACGATGAACAGCGTCAACAGCTTGAACAACGTTCCTGTAACTAACAACGAGGCTCTAATGGACATGCAGCACCTGCTAGCGTGCGTCATCAGTGACCGTACAGCACTTGACGGCCGTGTCGCTCTGCGTGGCAAGGCTACCAAGGCGGAGCTGGCCAGGCTGCACTATCTCGACGGCGAGGTTCAACGGCTGCGGTCAACCATCACTGCGATGGTGCGAATCTAAAATAGTCCTTGCGTCGCGAGTCGAAATGTGAGAAGGTAACAGCATGAACAGCGCGACGAAGACTCAGAACGGTAACGGTATTTGAAAATGTGCTCGTGTGGGGGAGTGGTTGTCCCCGCTGCGTTGTCTGCGCACGAGACCGAGAGTTCGAATCTCTCCACGAGCGGATAGTAATCCTGCAGGCTAAGGCAGTTTGTGCACGCATGTCAATGAAGTAAATCAAAGAGCGTGCACAAAAGCTGGATAGCAGGACGGGCAATGGAGTAGTGGCCTCGTTAAGTGGGTACAAATCGGCGGTGAAAGTCCGCCCTACTCCGTGCCTAAATCAGGGCGTAGCGCAGTCTGGCTAGCGCACCTGTTTTGGAAACAGGGGGTCGGAGGTTCGAATCTTCCCGCCCTGATCGTAGTAGGGGCTTCCGACGGGAAGTCCAGAAAACACAGCGGCCGTATGCTGAGGGAGACTAAAATGCCACTCTCCCTGGCTGGCTAGGCTGATACCCCGCAGATTAGGCATATTGCTGCGGTTATGTCGGTGGCGAGGGGAATACCTGTAGTCTGTGTTTTCAAATTTCGTTTGGCAATTGAGCCCCTTTCGTCTAGAGGCCTAGGACAGCGGTTTTTCAAGTCGCACACGCGAGTTCGAATCTCGCAAGGGGTATGTGTTTTAGTATTGCTGGGGCGTCGCCAAGTGGCTTAAGGCAGTGGGCTTTGACCCCGCCATTCGTAGGTTCGAATCCTACCGCCCCTATCGTATTGGAAATGTGTTGCAGTGTGTTAGCTCAGATGGTTAGAGTGCCTGTCTGATAAGCAGGAGGTCCTAGGTTCAACTCCTAGACGCCCTATCGAGTAGTGTATTTCGGGGTAGTAACTCAGTTGGGAGAGTGTTGCCTTTGCAAGGCAAAAGTCGCAAGTTCGATCCTTGTCTACTCCATGTGTTCGTAGCTCAAAGGCAGAGCGCTGGAATGTGGCTCCAGAGGTTGCGGTTTCAAGATCCGTCGAGCACCTAACCGTAAACGTAGCTACAAGGAGACTGAATGAATGATTGAACAGAGAGTTACCATCATCTGCGATAATCCAAACTGCAACAGCAGCACGACTTTTGGCCGCAAGACGTTTAGGGCGTACGACGCCAAGGCGAGTCAAACTGCGACAGTACAAGAGGCCCTCATGGATGGATGGTCAACGGTGACGACGGCAGTTAGTACCAAGTATTACTGCAATGGCTGCCGCGTCGTGCCTATGGCGAAGGTTACATAGTATAACAACGGTTCTTAGCTCAACTGGATAGAGCACTGGACTACGAATCCAGAGATTCAGGTTCGACTCCTGCGGGACCGATTCGACGTGCCTCTGTACGATGACTAACTGACCTCTTAGAGGTTTTAACCGCGCAGAACCTGCGCAGATTGGAATTGACATGTATCGTGTTGTGATGAGTCTTGTGGCGGCGCTTTGTGTGAGCGCGTGTAGCGTGGCGTCGATGGAGTCGGATGCTGCTGTGCCGGCGCCGGTCGCGGACGTTTCGACGGTAACGGGGACCGTGTCGTCTGCGGATCCTCACACGATGGGCATTAAGCCCAAGAATTGCATGAGCTGCCACTATGCAGCGCCGCCGAAGGACCTCGCGTCGCGTATGACGCTGCCAATCGACGGTTGACAGAACCGGTCTCCTTAGCTCAACTGGCAGAGCGTGGGTCTGAAAAGCCCGAGGTTGTGGTTCGAGTCCACGAGGAGACATTTCGCTATTTTCGTCACTCTCAACGGTTCTTAGCTCAACTGGTAGAGCAAGGGATTCTTAATCCCGAGGTTGAGAGTTCAAGTCTCTCAGGACCGATTTAGTCTTGACGGCTCAAAGCAGAAAGGGTAGTGTGCTTATATGAACTGCAGCGACATCAACAGCGCCGTCACCATCCTTGACATGAGCCCGGGGACCTACTACATCGGCGACCTCTGCTACGTGATGCACGACGTGTGGGACGAGGTGTGTGCGTTACTGGACGCTGCAGAGTCTGACTCTGTTCTTCGGTCGGATGGTAAGTACACGCTGAAGGATGGCCGAGAATTCGCGCTGTTTTTCACGGCGTACGGCGACGGCGCGTTTCATACCAGCGCTGGAAACATTCTTGGTGTCGACGCGGGAATCCTCGGTTGCATCAAGGTAGCAGATATTACGGACAAGAGCGCGGAGCTGCCGCTGGGAATGACCGTGGAATTCACGAAGCCTTTTTCGTGCGTTAGTGCTGGTGGTGACATGCGTTTCGGGCACATCAGGGTCAACACGCGCGACGACTTCTACGAGGATGACGCCGAATGACACAAACAGAGAATTCATTCTTGCTTTTGTACACAGGTCGTGCTGACCGCCTGCGAGCTAAGATGGTGGCTTTGCTGCCTCACCGTTGCGTAGAGTTGGCTGCGTTGCCAGCGCTATCGAGCGAAAGTTTCAATAACTGGGCCTTGACAGCCATGGATGTTTGGGCTTCCGTTGAAGCAGACCATTGTCGTGCATGGGGAACGTTAGCGCTACGCCAGGCTACACTCTCGGCAACGGCACAAGAGGAAGAAATGCTGCGGCCACTCAAAGATTTTCTTCGACTAGCCGCAACGTTGTTTGACAATTTGCTAGCAGTCGCTGGAGAACGAATTTACCCGCTGGACGTCCCCAGCCAGGAGGAGCTAGATGCGGTACTTGGTAGCTAAGAATTCGAGAACTTGCGGCTGGTTGTACAGCACCGGGGGCGCCTGTCCTCAGTACGTCGAAAATATCGACCGTGCTAAGCTGTGGACGGGCATGGGGCCGGTGAAGAACCACTTGAACCAGTTGTCCGTCGCAGAGCAGAAGACACTGACGGTGTTTCCTGTGACCGTGCTGTGTGGTGCTGACTCACAGGCTATCCCGGCGCGGTCGCTCACTGAGGAAGCGCAGAAGGCCCGAGAGGACCGCGCCGAAGCTGCGAAAAAGGCGGACAAGATTCGGCGAATCGAAGAGTTGAAAAAAGAGCTGTACAAGCTCAAGAGCGAAGGGTAAGGTACAACGAATGCGCGGTGGTGGCGGAATGGTAGACGCGCGGGTCTCAAAAGCCTGAGTCGAAAGACGTGAGAGTTCGAGTCTCTCCCGCCGCAATATGGAGCGATGACTGAGTGGTTGAAGGTAGCGGTTTGCTAAACCGCCGAGGGGTTCGAAAAACTCCTCCGCAAGTTCGAATCTTGCTCGCTCCGTGAAATTTAGCGCGCCTGTGGCTGGAATTGGTAGACGCACCGGGCTTAAAACCTGGCGCCGAAAGGCAACTGAGGGTTCGAGTCCCTCTGGGCGCAAAAGACTAGACAACAGGCAGAGAATATGCGAGGATGGCGGAACTGGCAGACGCACCGGATTTAGACTCCGGCGCCGAAAGGCGTAGAGGTTCAAATCCTCTTCTTCGCAATTGACTTGACGGCTCTTAGCTCAGTTGGTAGAGCAGGGGACTTTTAATCCCAGGGTCGGGGGTTCGAGCCCCTCAGGGCCGATCTAGCGAAAGGACGACGATAACCATGAGTGACTCAAGATCAGCAGCGGCCGACGACGAGCGGGCCGGCGTGTACGACCTTGTGCCGTATAACTGTACGCACTGCGGCGTAGAGTTTCAGGACTACCGAGGGGTAGAGAAGTACGAAGACCCGCATTCGGACACCAGGCCGACCACGCGGCAACGTGGCTGCTCTAAATGCCACCGAACGATCGTGGCGATGACGACGGGCTTGTGGGAAGTTCAAGAGGCACTTAAAGGTTTGCACAACGACAAGTTGCGAGCAGAGGTAAAAAACCGTATGGTACGCGCGAGTAACTATGACGCAGCAGTCGCCCTTGACGTCCCGTCTGTGATCGCGCAGCTCAACGCACTGTTGGGTTTGAAGTAAGACAATTGCCTGAGTAATTCAGTGGTAGCATGACAAACTGTTAATTTGGGCTTCAACGTTTTGACCATAGTAGCTCAATTGGATAGAGCGGCGGACTTCTAAGCCGCTGGTTACAGGTTCGAGTCCTGTCTGTGGTATTCAGCGGTATTTAAACGCGCACACAAACGACTTGACAACCCTCTCACCCAAGGATAAGGTGCAAGGCATGACGACCAAGACGCTGGGATTCATTCTCGACGGGTTCACGATGGCCGAGCAGATGCTCTTCAAGCGGGAGGTGTTCGATAAGCTCAAGCCGAACGACGGGCTGTCCATCCGCATGGACATCTTTGACCTGGAAGTGCGAGGCGGCTGGCAGTACTCAGCCTTTTTTGCCGACCAGGACACTACGCTCGTGCTGGTAACCATGCGGCGGTCGGCTGAATTCGAGCGCTACGTCGGGGGTATGATGGCCTATGCTTCGCGCCGGGAGGCCACGTGGGTCATTACGGCCGACGCGTCGTTCGTCCCTGCGAATCCCAAGAACGTGCCCGTGACATACGTGGTGAGTCGGTACTCTCCCGCGCAGCTGCACGAGAAGATCCTGGCCCGAGTCCAGCATTTTCTCGATTGACAACGATTCTCGGTTCGACTAAGCTTCGATAGCTGTAGGGCGTCAGGGCGCCCGGTCGATATGCCCCTGTAGCTCAGTTGGTAGAGCAGGTGCTTTGTAAGCACTTGGTCGCAGGTTCGACTCCTGTCGGGGGCTTCATGACAACACAACAAAAATACTACGCATATGCTGCACGGTCACGAGACCCGTATGATGACGACGTCATTGCAGTAGCCATTTGCCCTGTTGAAGTGTTTGACCGTACAGGCTATTGTTATGACCAGCATCTTGGCGAATTACCAGGACTACGTGATTTTCTTGAAGAAGTGCAGGAATCTTTATACTTTTTGAAGTCAACGCACGAAGACTTGACGGTCGAGAACGTGATTGACCTTCTCACAAAATTAGGATACATCACAGACAACGAAAAGTATAACAATCACTGCCGACGTTCTGATCCGTTCGTTTAACCTTGCAACCCGACTAAAGGAGAAAACATGCCTACCATTCGAAACGCTGACGGTGTCGCCGTCTATACCAAGCCCGCCAAGCCCGCCAAGCATCGGCGTCGTAACCCGTCGACGCAACGCCTTGCTGCCGCGACGCACGCGACGAACACTATGGATCCGCGCCCTACTCGTTGGGTGCTCAAGCCTACGCCCAACGCTCTGCGCAGGGTCGCGGAGTACACGCGCATCGCCGAGCGCGAGGCGGCAGCCCGTGAGGCTGCCCGTATCACCGAGGAGGCTCGAGAGGCTGCTCTAGATGCCAAGCTGGCCGCACGCGCCGAGGCCAAGCTCGCCAAGCGCAAGCGCGTCGAGGAGGGTGCGGCCGTGGTGTCGGCGGTGCAGAAGGAGCTTGACCAGGCGCTCGACGCCTGAGTAGACGTAGGCCAGCAGCGACGTCACGCGCCTAACAACCCGTCAAGTTCGTGCACCAGCGGAAACGGGCTTAA
>JACCDT011183618.1_pt1 | contig 12060 bp, 13 predicted proteins | sample 7446291 | NCBI WGS metagenome assembly JACCDT01 (sample SAMN15323446, study PRJNA562643) | freshwater metagenome | isolation source: river surface water | place: USA:Blue River Watershed | collected 2017-08-17
AAACACAACTTGCTCGACGAGATTGTGGTGGTGGAGTTGTATGAAAAGTTTTTTGCATGCAAAGTCAAAATCATCAATGGTTGGGTCAATTCGTATGCGATTCAATCGGGCAAAAAATCTGTTCATCTAGATTTCATCAAGCTCAAAACCCGCATCATTGAGCACCTCGAACAGCTTTGACCAATGGACTATCCCTTTGCCAACACCTTGGCTAAACCTAACGCTGGTTTGTTGTTTAAAAAGAAAATGCCACACGTTGAGGCAACCCTGCCCGAATTTTTCAGAGTGCTGGCGATTGCCAACCAAAGCATTGAACAACGCAATATGTTTGGCATGCCGCAGGGCATTCGACAAGACCTTGGCGTTGACACGGCGCTGAAGCTTTTGCTGGTGGCTTGTTTTCGAGACCGCTTGATCAATGGGCAGCACACCCCGATGGCTGTTGCCGATGTTTCGCGCAAGCTGGTGCTGCAGTGGTATGCCCTCGGGCACTCGTTGCAAAGTTGTTTGTTTTTTGGCTATTACTTTTACACATTGCAAAGTCAGGCCTTGTATGTTGTGAAAGATTTGATGCAACAAATCGGTGTGGTGGTCGACCCCGACCAAGCTGTCACACAAGACGCTGATGTGCTGAACTTGCTCGCCCCCACACATTCGAACCGCTGGTACAACGCAAGCCGTGGCATTGGCGACAAACTGTTTGCGATCATGGTTCAGTCACAAGACTACACGCGCACCGATTTGCCTAGGTCTGGCTATCACATCCATTTCAAAAAAACCGGTGCCATTGATTTGCGCGCACCATTGTTTGTGCCAGTGACCGATGTGGAAGAACCAGTGTTGCAAAACGGCAAGATCATCACAGCTTGCCCACGGTGTTCGCAAAAATGCCGTGGTACCGTGTTTGATCACATTGAAATAACTTGCCCTGTATGTGGCCAACATTGGAAGCAATGGACTTGACATGAACACATCCAAATCAGCGCTGTCGTTGACGGCATTTCTCACCTTGCTGTTGATCGCGCTGATGATGGGCTCTAACCATGTGGCTGCTCGCTTTGCCTTTGAAAATGGTGTGGATGTCGCCACCGCAGTGACCTTTCGCAGCAGCATCACCGCGGTGGTGGTGGGCTTGTTGTTGTGGCAACAAAAGGTTCAGGTCGATCTGACGCGACAAAACAAACGGGGTTTGTTGGTTGTGGGTTTGCTGGTGGGTATTCAGAGTTTGTGCATTTACTCATCCGTCGCACGTTTGCCCGTGGCGTTGGCCTTGTTGGCTTTCAACACTTACCCGCTGTGGACCGCCCTTTGGGCGCGCGTGATTTACAAACAAAACATCGAACCTGTGATGTTGCGTGTCATGCCCGTGTTGTTGATTGGCTTGGCCTTGGCGCTTGATGTGTTGGGTGCGGCGTCAGGCTTGGGGGCTGAGGCGCATTGGTCCAACATTGGTGTCGGGGTGGGTTTTGCATTGTCAGCCGCTGCATCGTTTGGTTTGGCGTTGGTGTTCACACAGCATGAAACGGTGGGGGTTGATGGTCGCTTTCGCACTTTTACCACCATGGTGAGCGTGGGTTTGTTGGCATCGATCGCCATGCAAACCCAAGGTGGTTGGCATCTGCCCACCGCACCAGCAGGCTGGTGGGGCTTGGGTGCGTTGACGTTTTTGTATGGCACGGCGTTCACCATTTTGTTCACCGTGTTGCCACGCTTGGGCGTGGTGGGCAACTCGGCCATCATGAATGTAGAGCCCGTGTTTGCTTTGGTGCTGGCTTGGGTGTTGTTAGACCAAACCATTGCACCGGTTCAAGTGGCGGGTGGTTTGCTGGTGGTAGCCGCCGTGATTTTTTTAGGCATGCGCAAAAAATAACGCTTTAAATTTGACGCATTTCGCGCAACTCGGCATTCGCATGCCGCAAGCGGTCTGCAATGGCGAGCGCAATCGCGCGCATCACGCTGATGCTCATGACAGGGTCGCCTGCAGCGACTGCGGCAAAGGCTTTGCGGTCGATTGAGATCAATTCTGTTTCGCGCGATGCATGCACATTGGCCGAGTGTTTGCGTCCATCTAAAAACGACATCTCACCAAAAAACTGTCCACGGCTGAAAGTAGCTAAATGAATGGTTTTGTCGTGTGCGGTGGGCAGCGTGACCTTCACCTCACCTCGGCTGATGAGCATCAGCTCGTGCCCCACAGAGTCAGCAGCAAACACCAACTCACCTTCGTTGAACACATGGTGTACCGCACATTTCTCGAGCGCTTCTATTTCTTGTGCGTTCAAGCCATGAAAGAGTTCAAACTTCTCAAGCTGCAAACCTTCGTGCGACACATGCTCATGGCCTGCGAGCTTCAAGGTTTCTTCTTCCACCCATTCGAGGGCTTCGTCAAATTCATCAAACACTTTGGCGGTGCTGTCTGACAACAAACCAATGTGGTCCACATACGAGCGCAAATCACGACCGCTTGGCAATCGTTCTGGCACACGCGTCAGTATCAGTCGCGCATGTTTGTCCGCCAACATATTGCGAATGCGTTCAATCATGTGCCCCGCCGTCATGTCCATCGACTGCACGCGCAACAAATCGAGCACCACAAATCGGGCGTTTTTCAGTTCTGGCTCAATGGCGGTGTAGAGCTGATCGGTGGTGCCAAAAAACAAGCTGCCTTGCAACTCGAAAATGACCGTGTGGCCGCCCTTCTCTGCCAACACTTCGCGCTCATACTGACCGCGAACGCGCGATGAAAACACTTGGTTGCCATAGATTTTGCGCCGGATGGTGGAGGTGTGAATTTGCTCGCGCAAGAACAACAAAATGGCCATGGCAACGCCCACACCCGAAGCAGCAATCAAACTGACGGTATTGGCCACCAACACCACCAACACAATGACTGCGAAGTCGAGCACGGTGTCTTTGGACCTTGCCAACTTCAATGAATGCCAGTCGATCATCTTCACACCAATGACGATGAGCAACGCCGCCAAGGCCGACACCGGCACCCACGCGATGATGGAGGTCAACAATAAAATGGCCAGCAGCGACCACAAGCCTTGAAACACGCCTGACAAATAAGTCGAGCCACCACTGGCTTTGTTCACCAAAGTCGCGCCCATGGTGCCTGCACCTGGTGCACCACCAATCAACACAGACGTCAAATTGCCCAAGCCTTGGCCGATGAGTTCTTTGTTGGAGTTGTGACGAGAGCCGGTGAGTGCATCGAGCACCACACAAGTTTTCAAGGTGTCGATCGACAGCAACACCGCCAAGGTGGCAGCAGGAAACACAATTTGTTCCCAATGTGGCAAGCCAGACTCACTCAAACTCTTCCAGGGTTCAACCAACGATTCAAAAAAACCATCACCACCGACATCCAAAGGGCCAATGATGAATGGGTTGTTATGCAAGGCTTGCAACTCGGGCCATGAAGTCAACGCCAGCCACCAGTAGGTGACCATGCCCGCCAACAAACCTTGAATGACAGCTGGCACCTTGGTAGAAATTTTGGGTGCCAACAACATCACACCCGCCGTGGCAGCACCCACGATCAAACTCGGTGTTTGCCACAGCGCTGGGTTGTGTAAACCTTCCCACCAGTTCATGCCCTTGGGCAGTGCCATCCATTTGGGCAATTGGCTCATGACAATGATCAAGCCCACACCACTCAAATAGCCGCTGACCACAGGAAACGGCATGTATTTGATCAGCTCACCCACGCGCAAGACACCAAACAATATTTGAAACAAGCTGCTGGCCAAGGCCACCAAGAAAAGCGCCATCACCACTGTTGACACGGCGCTACCTTGTTGCGTCATTTGAATGGTCAAAGCCGATAAAACTGCTGCTGCAGGAGCACAAGGTGCTGAAATCAATCGCTGCGTGCCACCAAAGGTGGCGGCAATCAAACCGAGTGCTGTGACGCCCAACATGCCAGCAAGTGCGCCTTTGGCACCGAAATCAGCACCTAAAGGTGAAAAGATGGTCACACCAAAAGCGATGGCCGAAGGCAGTGCCACCAACATGGCGGCAAAGCCACCCCAAATGTCTCCAGATAAATTGTTTTTGGTCATGTTCGTCAATTATTATTTTTGAAAATGAGAGGTTATCACCCTCGATCATCCTGAATCACCCTTGCAGGTGGGCTTAGCCGTAATGTTGGTGAACTAATTTCTTCAAAAGCTGCAAACCATAGCGGGTGAGTTGCGTGGATGGTCGTGCCTTGGGTACTGCCACGGTGAATTTATTTTTGATGTGTGGCGCATAAATGCGTGCCACATGAGGCGGTGTTTTAGCGGGCCAAGATCGCAAGGCACTCACGGGCAACACCGTGTTGGCCACGCCGCGTGCCACCAAGGGAGACACGGTTTGAACCGAGTCAACCTCTGCCACCACTCGCAAGGACAAACCGCGCGGTTGCGCCTCTTGCTCTAACAGCTGTCGCAAAGCGTGTTGACCGCTTGGCATGATGAGGTCATATTGCACCACCTCGGCCAGTTTGATTTTTTCTGGCAAGGGCTGTGCCGATATCAACACCAGATCTTCGCGCAACAAAGTTTCAATCATGAGCTGTGGCGAGTGCGGTGGATCAAACAAAATAGCCATGTCCAATCGACCTGCGATCAACCATTCGCGCAATGGGGCACTCAGACCTTCAGAAATGCTGATGGCAGCGTCTGGAAATTGTTTGCGAAAACTTTGCACCAAATCGGTGGTGATGGTGTGCGCCACCCGTGGCGGCAAACCAATGGTCAAACGTCCCCGTGGGCTCAAGTGGCGCTCACGCATGTCAGCGCGCGCGCGCGCCACACCATCAAACAAGCCCCGCGCGTGCATCATCAAGGCTTGACCGGTTTCGGTCGGCTCAACCCCACGACCGTGGCGGGTGAGCAAGCGGTGCCCCACCTCTTTCTCGAGCAAGGCCAATTGTCGACTCAAAGCAGGTTGAGAAACGTCCAAGATGACGGATGCGCGGCTGACACTGCCCGCATTCACCACGGCCACGAAATACTCTAAACGTTGCAAATTCATCGGAAATTCCTGCGGTTATCGGACCGTTAGTTCATGCCTTTTTTCGATAACTGATATCAGTTAATAGTTTATCGATAAAAAAGAATTCACGACAAAATTGTTTTCCATGACCACCGAACAAGCCGCAACAACTCCCACACAAACCTTCATGCCGAAGCCGTCAGCGCCCCGTCTGCGTTTGCCTGCACATGCATGCGATACCCACGTGCATGTGTTTGGCCCTACGGCGCGATTTGCCTATGCAAGCACGCGCAACTTCACGCCGGTTGAAGCGCCGAAGGAATTGTTATTTGCACTTCACAAACAACTTGGCATTGAACGCTGTGTGATCGTGCAATCGATGATTCACGGTTTAGACAATTCGGTGGTGGCAGATGCCATTGACGCGGGACACGGGCACTATTTGGGTGTGGCCTTGGCACCGGTTGAAGTGAGCACACAAGAATTGCAGCAACTAGCAGCGCAAGGCTTTCGTGCGGTGCGCTTTAATTTCATGAAGCATTTGGGCATGGGAGCCAACCCTCAAGCCCTGGTGGACCTGACCCATCGACTGGCGGATCAACAGATGCATTTGCAAGTGCACTTTGAGGCTAGCATGATCGATGATTTGGCACCTTGGTTACAACGCTCAGCGGTGCCCGTGGTGATCGATCACATGGCGCGCGTTGATGCCACCCAAGGCTTGCAAGGTGCCGCTTTTCAAACACTATGCCGTTTGCTCGATGCATCAAACTTTCATGTGAAAGTCAGTGGCATTGATCGGGTGAATGAAAAGTTGCCGCTCGCAAGTCCACCTTATCAACAAGGCGTTGTATTAGCCAACCACTTGGTGCAGCGTTTTCCTGAGCAATGTTTGTGGGGCACTGACTGGCCTCACCCCAATCACACGCATATTCCTGACGATGGTTGTTTGGTCGATGCATTGACTGACATCGCACCCACACCCGCTCAGTTGCAACAGTTGCTGGTCGACAACCCAGAGCGCTTGTATCGGTTCAGTGAATTTGAGGCGACCCATCAAGGACAAACACCATGACTGCCCGCATGAAAAACAAAGTGGTGTTGGTGACAGGCGCAGGCTCTGTTGGGTCCGGTTGGGGCAACGGTCGCGCCATTGCGGTGCGCATGGTGCAAGAGGGCGCCAAGGTGATGGCACTGGACATGGAAGCGTCGCGTCTGGAAGAAACCATGCAACTGGGACAGCAAGCCCAAGCCCAACACCAAGGCGAAATTGAAGCCATGACATGCCATGTGACGCAAACAGCGTCCGTTCAAGCCGCGGTCGAGGCCACGCTGAAGCGTTTTGGACGCATCGATGTGCTGGTCAACAACGTGGGTGGTTCAGCCGCAGGTGGTCCTGTTGAGATGAGTGAAGAAGTGTGGGATGCACAGATTGATCACAACCTCAAAAGTGTTTTTCTGATGTGCAAGCACGTGCTGCCTCACATGTTGCAACAAGGCGCTGGCAATGTGGTGAACATGGCATCAACTTCTGGCATTCGTTGGACCGGCTCTGCTCAGGTGGCTTATGCCGCCACCAAGGCAGCGGTGATTCAAATGGGACGTGTCATGGCAGTTCAATATGCCAAACAAGGCATTCGTGTGAACACGGTTGTGCCAGGTCAGTTGCACACACCGATGGTGGAAACACGCTTGGCCAAACAACGCGCAGGTGGTGATGTGCAAGCTCTGCTGGCACAGCGGCAAGCCCGCATTCCCTTGCCTTTCATGGGCAATGGCCAAGACACGGCCAATGCGGTGTTGTTTTTAGCCAGTGACGAAGCCCGCTTCATCACTGGTACCGAGATCATTGTGGATGGTGGTATGTCAGTTCGTTGCGATTAAGGAGATCAATCATGCGAAACATTTGTCGGAAAAATTTCACCAAGCTGCTCGCAACTTGTTTGCTTGCAGGTGTCGCCAACTTTGCCGTGGCACAAAACAAAACCACCAAAATTTTGGTGGCCTTTCCCCCGGGTGGACCAGTCGATTTTGTGGCACGCACCCTCACCGAGCAATTGAGCAAAGAGTTGGGGCAAACGGTGGTGGTCGAAAACAAAGCCGGTGCCAACGGCGCGATTGCTGCAGATGCGCTGATCAAAGCGCCTGCCGATGGTCAAACTCTTTGGCTCACCAGCGTAGGAGCAGTGGCGATCAACCCATCGCTGTATCCAAATTTACCGTATGACCCTGTGCGTGACTTGGCCCCCGTGTCGCTTGTGGTGAACAACGTGGAGTTGTTGGTGGTCCACCCCAATACACCTGCCAACCAACCTCAAGAATTCATCAACTTGGCCAAACAAAAACGCATCACCATGGCGTCGTCTGGTACGGGCAGCGTGCCGCATTTGGCGATGGAATTGTTAGCCGATGCCACCAAAACCGATTTAGTACACGTGCCATACAAAGGTGCGGCCCCTGCCATCACCGATGTCATGGCCGGCCATGTGGATGGTTTTTTTGGTGACATTCCAGGGCTGATGACACACATTCGCAGCGGCAAACTCAAACCTGTGGCACTGGCTTCGACCCGTCGTCATCCTTTGTTTCCCGATGTCAAAACATTTCAAGAAATTGGTGTAGTGGGCGTGGATTCCGACAACTGGTATGCCTTGTTTACCAATAAGGCAACGCCTGCGGCAGACATTGATCGCATCAACCAAGCCGTGCGTCGCACGTTGAACAACGATGCCGTGCGAAGTAAATTGATTGCGTCCGGTGCAGAACCTGCAGGCTCAAGCGCTGCTGAATTGACCACCGTGCTTAAAAACGACATGGCCAAATGGGGCCGAGTGATTCGCGATAAAAAAGTCAAGCCAGATTGAGTCCATCATGAACACCACAGCTCGTATCGCACCTATTCAACCCGGCACACAACCCCACCTGGCAGATCTGGAAGCCAAGATCATTCACAAGCGTGGCAAGATCACACCACTGTACCAATACCTTTTGAATAGCCCAGAAATGGCACAGGGCTGGGAAGAGTTTTTAAGTGCAGTCAGACAACGCAACAGCCTGCCAGCTGATTTGCGTGAATTGATCATTTTGCGTGTGGCTGTTCTCAACCATGCGCCCTATGAATTTGCCGCACATGTTGAACATGCGCAAAATGCAGGCGTGAGTGAAGAAAAAATTCATGCTGTGAAAGTGCGCAGCATTTCACCCATCTTCACGCAGCGTGAGCAACTCGTGCTGGAACTCGCAGACACCATGACGCAACACATCGATGTGCCCGAGCCCTTGTTCGACAGAATTTCTCAACACTATGAAGGCAAGGAGTTACTCGATTTGTGCATCACCATTGGCGCCTATAACATGGTCTCACGCGTTTTGGTTGCCCTGCAAATAGGACACTGACATGTCAGCGCAAGACACGCATAGCCTGTTGCTAAAAACCACATCCACCTACGAAGCCGGTACAGATCGACGTTGGGCACAAGAACTGATGGCACACTTTGACTGCGCTGCTTCACTGCAATCAGTGGCCACTGCCAAAGCTGAAAATGGAAAACCGATGCGACATGTGTACGTGCACTTCGATCAACCGCATCAACTGCGCATCGAAGATGTCATTGCGACAGAAAAGATATGGCACGTCCTCTCAGGACCTGTTGTCCAAGTGTCAAGATTGCAGCGGGTGATGCAACGGCAAGGCATCAGTCACAACAGTCAGGCTGCAGTCCACTATGTGGTGGAAACCGACCCAGAAGCAGGCTGGCAAGAGGAAATTTTTCGTTGGTACGACCAAGAGCATATGCCCGGCCTAGCCAATGTCCCGGGCACTGTTCAAGCTCAGCGGTTTTTGAACCTAGACCACTCACCACACTCGTTTGCCTGCTATGACCTCACTGCAGCGGATGTGTTGGGCTCAGAACCGTGGTTAGCTGTCAGAGGCACCGCGTGGAGCGACGTGTGTCGACCTCATTTCACAAATACCTTGCGCACGATGTTCGACAAAATCAATGCTTGATTTGCATCAATCGAAAGCGCATGATGGTGATGTCTAATGGTTTCAGGTTCATTGCTTGACATAAAGGAAACATCATGAAAGCAAATGTTGGCGGCATTGACCGCGTGTTGAGAATCGTGGCGGGCGTCATTTTGATCGCTTTGGCCGTCACAGGCACCATCGGTGCTTGGGGCTATTTGGGGTTGATCGTGTTGGCCACCGGTGTGTTCAGTTTTTGTGGGGCGTATACCCTGCTGGGCATCAACACTTGCCCGATGAAGGCGCAAGAAGAAACGCCTCATTGAGCCATCTAAAAAGCCACCTTCTCAGGTGGCTTTTTTATCGACTGCGCCAGTTGAAACCATTTCTGATGGTGACGCATTCAAGTCGCCTTGCGCCACTTGAGCCAAGCCAGCCCCGCACCGGTCAGAAGCACCGGAAACAGTGAACCCCAATTCAACCATGCCCAGCCTTGTGTTGTCACCAATGCGCCCGATGCAAACGATGTAATTGCCATGGTGGCAAACACACAAAAATTGATCGCCGCCTGTGCGCGGTTTTTCTCTTGCAGCGTGTAGGCTTGCATCGACAAAGTGGTGCTGCCAGTGAACAAAAAGTTCCAACCCACACCCAGCAAAAACAAAGCGCCTAAAAAGTAATTCAATTCAGTGCCCAGCAAGGCCACAACAATACAGCCCAAGTTGAGCAACACGCCCACCCCCATGACGGGCAGCACACCAAAGCGTTTGATCAAATGCCCGGTGAAGAAGCCCGGCGCAAACATGCCAATCACATGCCACTCGAGCACCCATGCGGTGCTCTCGAACGGCAGGCCACAGACTTGCATGGCCAAGGGTGTTGCGGCCATCAGCAAGTTCATCACGCCATAGCCCAAAGCTGCCGCCAAGGCAGCCACCATGAACACCGGTTGCAACATGATGTCGCGCAAAGGTCGTCCTGGTCCGTCGCTGGCTTGTGCCACTGGCGCGGGTGGAAACTGAGTGAAGGCCATCAAACACATGGACACCACCGCAATGACAGCCAACGCCACATACGCACCCGCAAACGGCATGGGCAACATGTTTTTGGTGACCATGGCCAAATTGGGCCCAATGACAGCGCCAATCAAACCACCCGCCATGACAAGCGACACTGCTTTTTCGCGAAACTCAGGCGCACACAATTCAGCAGCGGCAAATCGATACAACTGTGCGTTGGCACTGTAATAACCAGCTACCACTGTGGCAGTGACCACCAGCCAAAACGATTGCATCATCACCGCCCATGCACCCAAACCGGCTGACAGCAATGCTACCAACAACCCCAACTGAAATGAACCCTTGCGGCCAAAGCGTTGCTGAGTTTTGGCCACCAAGCCAGTACTCAATGCACCACCCACCACATAGCCCATCACTGGCAAAGTGGCCATCCAACCCAAGGGCGCCAAGCTCAAACCCACCAAGCCATTGATGGCAATGAAGGTGACATTGTTGGTGAGAAACATGCCTTGCGCCAACGAGAGCAGGATGAGGTGACGGTTCATAGAACGTATCCAAGTGAAAGAGATGTGAAGCCGATGGTCATGGCCAGTCCATGCACAACAGCGGCCGATATGGTTAAGACAATCGCGCTTTTAAGTTGGGCGACATCATTTTTATATTTGAACAGCAACCCAGCAGCACCAAGTGATAAAGGCAACGAAACCAGTCCCCAAAGCGCCACGGCGGGATGAATGAACCACCACACACCTAACACGACCCACGCATGCGCCAACACAGCGATGACCAAGTAAATCAGGGCTGCACAGCGGGTGCCGAAAGAAACGACCCAGGTACGCTTGTTGACTTGCGCATCCGCTTGCGCATCTGGAAAACCATTGATCAACAAAATATTGCCAATCAATAAACCATAACTCACTGCCACGGCTATTGGAATCACAAAGAAAGCACCGCGCTGCACATAGTCAGCGCCAACAACTATCAAACCCCAAGCCATCGCAACAGCAAGTTCACCAAATCTATTGGCCATCAAAGTCAAAGGCGGCGATGAATAGGCCCAGGCCAAAAACAAACCTAACAAGCCTAAAAGCAACAACCCACCGCCCGAATGCAATGCCAGCAGTAAACCACTGGGCACCAAGAAGATCAAAAGACCCAACGCTAAATCGCGGGTTTCTTGTACGCTGACGAGGTTGTGTTGTATCAAGCGTGCACCGCCTGTGAATGGATAGAGGCCCTGTGTGTTAGCAGCGTCTGCGCCATTGAGTGCATCATGCAAATCATTGAACACATTGGCACCAGCATGCGCTAGCACAGCCAATACCACTGTGGCAATCGCCTTGCCCACATGCGGTCCATGGCCACAAACAGCGGCCACTGATATACCCAATAAGCAAGCAACGACAGTGATCACCAAGAATCTGGGGCGCGTCATCGCCACCAACATCGTCAGTGACATCGTGCGCGCTGCCACTTCGTCATGGCGACTGGAGACCGTCATACCGCTAGCACCCTCAAGCGGCGAACTCGTCCCACGCTTTCAAAGCTTCTGCAGCGTACATGAGCGCAGGACCACCGCCCATGTACACGCACACAGCCAACATTTCTTCAAGCTCTTCACGCGTACACCCCAGCTTGCGCAACGCCTTGACATGAAAGCCCACGCACCCCGAGCAATGCTGGGTGATGCCAATGGCCAAAGCGATCAGTTCTTTGTGTTTGGCACTCACAGCGCCCTCGGCCATCGAAGCACGTGCCAACTGGCCAAAACCCAGCAGTGCTTCAGATTGCGATTTGCGAAAAGGACCCAACGACTCGTTGATGTTTTTAATCAGACTGACATGGTCGAATGTACTCATAGATACCTCTCAATGGTTAAAACTGTTGGTGCCGTGACCGCTCAAGCAACTCTTGTGACCAAGCGTGCAGATGGTTTTTTATTTACCACAGGCTTGGGCCAAGCCTGGCTCAAGTGTTGCTGCTGAATGCGGTCACACACCAAGTCGCACAAGGCGTAAATGGTGGGGTCGGCTATTTGGTAATACACCGTGGTGCCGCGGCCCTCCCGCTTGACAAAGCCTTGTTGCA
>JACCDT010481367.1_pt1 | contig 12058 bp, 9 predicted proteins | sample 7446291 | NCBI WGS metagenome assembly JACCDT01 (sample SAMN15323446, study PRJNA562643) | freshwater metagenome | isolation source: river surface water | place: USA:Blue River Watershed | collected 2017-08-17
TATACAACACGATGGCAGAAGGAACCAAGATTAGTTTCATTAGGAGCATATACAGTGGAGGCACCGCCATGGACTACTTTGATGGGGCTGGATATGGAGGTCTGAACGTCGTTGGAGGAGCAGATGACATCTCAGTGAATACGATATTTGGCAATGGTCCTATATGTGATGATGCCGATGATATCAAGTGTGAGTGTCTACAGAACGATAAGGTGGTTGATTGCAAGAATATCAAGAAGGATGAGCCGCTCGAGGATGACACAGTGGAGATAGATATAGAGATTGGCATACATGATGATGGAATAGCGGATATAGATATGCCTCTGTTTGAGGAGGGCCATGACAAAAAAACTGGGAAGGGTCCTGGCATAAGTGCCAAGGAGGTATCAGTCTTGTTGGCTAAGTATAAGTAGGCTGGTTATATTTTTTTCTTGAGAAGCTCCACAAGTTCCTTTCGCTTCTCCTCATTGAACTTGTCCTCCTGTATCTTGGATTCCTTCTCAGCCTTCTCATAGGCATCTATCATCCTGTCTGTATCCATGTTGAGCTGGCTCACGCAGTCAAGATACAGCTTGTGAATCTTGTTCTTGTCCACGTTTGGATTGGTCTCCATCAGCAGATACTTGTAGTACAAGGCAGACTGGGCATTCTTGTAATGATACATCTCCTTCTTGTCATGACGAGCCTTCTCCATCGCCTCCATATCCTTGGGCTTGCCATACACGGCCAGTATGTATCGCTTGAATGCATTGGCGTTGAACACGCCCTCCACTGCAAGATACTGGAACACGATTGGGTGAATAGAATTGAATGACTTGGCTGGCTCAAACTCCAAGATGGCCTTCTTGCGCTTGTGTGGTTCCAATTCCTTGAGCTCCTTCTCGTTCTTTTTCATGAAGGCAACTATCTTACTAACCACCTCCTTGCCCTCGGCAACCATCTGCTTGGCGCCATTGATATAGAAGTTGGGGTCTTGGTCGGCCATAGTGTATATTATTTATAGGATGCTATATTAGCATTAGATGCCAATCATGCTTCTCATCAGCAGTTGCTCCTGTTTGTCGAACCCAGATTTAGCCATCATGTCATCCACATCATCATCGGTTAGCTTGGCTGTAGCTATACTGGTTATTGGCTTTCCCTTGGATGCCCTACGCGGGGGAGCTGCAGCATCGGATGGGCTCTTGTATATCTCGCTGTACCGGTCAATCTTGGCAGTTATCTCACTCTCAGTAAGCACTGACTCCGAAGCCCCCTTCGCCTTGTGATAGCCAGCTCCAGTTGCTCCTTGGCTCTCCTCTTCATCCTGCAAATCCTTGTTGGCAATCTCGTTCTCTATCATCTCATCTATAGTCTTGGCAGATTTTAAATCAATGCTGTTGTCCTTGAGCTGCATCTTGTTCTTTGCCTGTATGATTTGCTGCTTACACTCGAGTTGGGCCAGCTCTGCTATGATGGAGTTGACCCCATATATATAATCCCCACCCGCCACCTCCATTGCTGGGAGTGTCTCAAGGTCCTTCTTGACGAAGTCATCTATATTGGACTGGTCCAGCACTGTCAGTATGATGACATAGTGGCAGTCATTGATTATTTGGTATCGGTCATTGAGATAGTCCATGATACGCTCATTGTCCGTATCATGCCGCGGGTCATCTTTCAGTACTATGTTAACCTTCTGGTACTTGGCCATATTACGTGAGCTCAAAATTGATTATTGTATATACTATATATAACCACAGTCTCTTACAATTAACATAGCAATGCCCTCCGCCAAGATTATCAGCAACCAGAGCAATACCATCAATCTGAGCAAGACCCCATATGCCAAGCTCGCCAAGTACGTGCCGCCGGTGGTCAACAATGAGATGGTGTTCGATATACTTGATGGTAATACAGCACTGGCCAATGCCATCCGTAGGACGCTGATATCGGAGATGCCCATGAAGCATCTGACCATATCCCTCACGGATATCCACTCTACGGATAGGTATGTTATCAGGGAGGTCATCAAGAAACGGGTGGAGATGATTCCAATCTCTCAGGATATGGATGTGGATACTGTGTTCTCTGTACAAGTAGAGAACAACACCGATGAACCAATGGATGTGCTCACCGATGATATCAAAATCAATGGAGTCAAGAAATCAGATGGTATCCTACCAATGGTCCCCATCTGCAACATCAACAGCGGAACATCGTTCTCGCTCAATGACATCAGGGTCATCACCAGTTATGGATACAACAACTCCAGAGTCATGCCCGGAAGGATTGGATATCAGATGATTGACCAGGATTTCAGTCAGCCATCCATGACTCAGAACCCAGACCATTTCAGAATTGAGATGGAGGTATCTGGAGTTCATAACCCCAAGGAATTGGTGAGAACTGCCATAGATAGTCTCGTGGAGAGACTGGATAATATAGACTTCAGCCGAGCCAAGACCGAGTTTGGTGTGTACAAGCTATCCATTCTGAATGAGACCCATTCCATTGGCAAGCTGATAAGCAGCTATGTGTATGCTCTGGAGCCAACCATTGATTACGTATCCGATCGGCTGCCACATCCATCGCAGCGAGAGGTAATTATCGATGTGAGGCATCCTGACGCAGAGGAGCTCTGTAAGAAGGCTGTTGTGGTTATCAAGAAGGACCTCAAGTCAGTCATGAAGGCATTTGAATAGGCCTGAGTATATTTTTTTATTAAGTCATACATTGTAGATATCAATTGGGTTTTGCAGGACGTCCTGCAGAAGGTCCCAAATAGAGTAAATCCGGACATTCGGCAAAACCTATCTTAATGGAGCAAGAGATAGACTACCGGCTGCAGGACGTCCTGCAGCGGGTCTCAAATGGAGTAAAGCCGGACGTCCTGCAAAAGGTTCCAAGTAGAGTAAACCCGGACGTCCAGCAAAACATATCTTATTGGAGCAAGATATAGACTACCGGCTGCTGGACGTCCAGCAGCCGGTACCGATTGGGTTTTGGGAGACGTTTCCCAAAACTCCTACAATGGAGTAAGACCATCAAAGATATACACATTTACGATGATATTGGCTATATCGTAAAATTGACAGCTGTCATTGATAGATATACAACCATCGTCCGGAAACCATGAAGTTTGACACCATCTCGGCCTATATTGACCACATTGTGGATACTAATCGTGAGATTGTTCTTCATGACTTCGTGAAGGAACTACATGACCAGTTCTATGATGAGATTGATATTGAATGCATGGATGACTTCTTGGAGATTGACAAGGAAGAGAATGAAGGACAGTTTGTTGTTCATCATCAGAAGCTGATTGATTATGGTGTTGCTACAAGTGGACGAAGTGCTAATATTAAGGATAGATTGAAATCTCTTGGATTGGAACAAGATACTGACTACCGGCTGCTGGACGTCCAGCAGCCGGTGAAGCAAGGAGGTTATATTAATAAGAAGTTATACATGCTTACACCTGAAGCATTCTTCTTGGCATTACAGAGAGCTCAGCGTAGAAAGAATCAAACTAAGGACCCAGCCATCTATGCCAAGTACTTTCAATTCTTACAGAAGGTAGTCAAGTACTATGATAAATATCAAATCAAGAGAATTGATAAGATATCTACATCACGGCTTACGTGTATTAATGATTTGAATACAAAGATGGATAGAATGAATGAGCTTGCTGAGGAGTCCAAACTTAGAGATGCCGAACAGAGTGTCAAGATTGATAAACTGCTTGCGTTTGGCAAGAAGGCTTCTGAAGATAATGATGACCTTAAGATTGAGCTTAGTCAGCTGAACATAACTGCTCAGCTTACAGAACAGAAGCTTACTGTTGTATCCAAACAACTGGAAGCCAAGAGCTACACATCTACCAAGAATCCACAGGATAAGAAGGATGTTCATCATGTGTTGGTGATGTGTAAAGAAGATAAGGATGGTCATCACTTCAAGATGATATCTGGACAGCTGAAGTATGTCAAGGGAAGGAAGACTCTATTCCTGAAGAGTAAGTACAAGGTAGCATTTGATATCTTCTACAATGCCAATGGTATTGATTTCAGAACCAATGTATGCGACCGTTTGAACAAATATATCGATAGATGTATTCAGAACTCGGATGATAGAAATGCCAGCAAGATTATTCGCAAGACCATCAAGATATCCAGAATTGATATCACATGGAAGCCCAACCATTATATATCTCTGACGGATGTGCTCGATATCATGAAGGCCATCAATATTGAAACCCAGACACCACCAAGACTGGTATAATTTTTTTATAATGGGCCCAGAGGCCAATATCACAAAATTGACGGCTGTAATTAATAAATATACAACCATCGTCCAGAAACCATGATGTCCATGCCAGTTAACGCCGAGAAGCTCTCCAAGACCATGCATTACAAGCTCCATGCCATTGCTCCGGAGCTGCTCCCATCTATGCTGAAGTGGATTGACCTCTTCCATGGGTTCATCTATGGCTCAGTGATGATGCGCTACTTGATGAATATTGATACCAGCATTCCGAGGGATATTGATATCGCATTCATTAGTCGCAAGGACTTTAATAAGTTCACTAATAGCAGTCATAAGGCATTGTCTGCTCTCTGTGATAACTTCAACATAAATAATTACAAGGCTGAGCATTACCATGGACAGCCACTCAAACCATATGCATTCAGTGAAGTTATTGACCACAATGCAACTGAGCAGACGATAACTCTGAATGTGGATGATATGAGTCTGGTACTGCACTGCGTGTGTCTTGATAGCAACTACTTCCCAAATCCATCTGAATTGGTACAGAACATTGATATCTTCCGACACAAGTTCATCCAAGTGCCGCTACTCAGAACTGTGTACCATGCTGGGCATGTCTATGCGGCATATCAAGGAAGAATGACCAATATCAGGAACTACATCTGTCATTCAGACTATGAGGAGAAGGTAGTCAATCGATATAAGAGAATGGGTCTTGATATCGAGTATACCAGAGAGAGCAACACTGTTGTTCCAGTCATGCTGCCAAGCAATGACCTATCTGCAGCCAAGACTAAGTACCAAAAGCTGGGCTTTGTAGTTATCCCATTGATGAAGACCCAAGATAGATCTGCCGGTAAGATCCCAGCAGTTGCTAACTGGACCAATCTGAAGAAGGGATATGACTTTGAAGTTAGCTCCAGTACAGCCAACATTGGAATCATCTGCGGAGCTGAGTCCGGCATCTGCTGCATCGATGTTGATATGAAGGATGATGGCATGTTCTACTTCAACAAGATGATTAACAAGTATCACCTACCGCTGTGTCCAACACAAGAAACCCCCAATGGAGGACGCCACTACATCTTCAAGTTCGACCCAATTAGAATGAAGGATATGTCTGCCGCCATCAAAGTACTGCGAGTTGATGGACGCAAGATTGGAGTAGATGCCTGGATTCAGAAATGCCAGTTCGTTGCTGAGCCATCCATCAATCATGAGGTGAACCGTCCGTACAAGTGGGTAGTTCCATTTACAACATATGATGCTATCCCGGATATGCCACAGTGGCTCTATGATGCGTACTACTATCAGAATATCTCTGAGGATGGTACCATCTTGATGAATGCTACATCGGAGGCATCCACAGTTGTACAGAGCGACATCTACATTGCACACAGTGATGCTTGGTCTATATTCATTGCCCTGGTGCTGATGCTGTTGATGATTCCATGCATGCTGGTGCTCATCATACTACGAGTCATCCTGCGCATCATTGAGGGTACTGATATCGGAGCCAATATGAAACGCATCATTGTTGATGTGCTGACCACGGTCATGGAGTAATCTGTTTTTTGTTTTGATAGATAGCAACGTAATATATATCTGAACATGCAGCAGGCCGAGCATATAGAAGTAGCCCCTCGTATGTGGGACAAGTCCATAGCCGCTCCATATATCTCAAGTAAGGCTGTTAAGGAGGCAGAACCAGAGGCATCTCCACAGACTGAGAAGGTTGCTACAATAGCAGTTGCCGCCAGTGGATTTATATACAAGCTGAAGACCTATCTGCTTCCAATCTTCTTCGTCCTGGCTATCATCATAGTAATATATGTTCTATGGAAGTACTTCACCAAGTATCGCAAGCAGCGAGCAGAACAGAAGCTCGCTGAGCAAGCCATGCTCACACAGGCCGAACCAATAGCTCCATCTCCCACAGATACTGTTATAGCTGGAGATACCAGCAAGTATGAATGTGAATCAGAGTCTGAAGATGAGGATGAAGGTGAGGATGAGACTCCACCAGCCCCACCAGCCCCACAACCCAAGCGGCTAACCACCATAGAGGAGATAGATGAGGATGAGGAGGAAAGTAAGGAAGAAGAGAGTGATGAGAAGGAGGAAGAAACTGAAGAGGAAGGCGAGACTGAGGAAGAAGATGTGGCTATGTTGGAAGAGCCTGACATCGACAAGATAAACGAGGCACTTGATGCCAAGCCCATTGAGGATATGGACCTTGAGCTCCCCACCTATGAAGTGGATGAGCAGCCCAAGCCAAAGAAGACTCGACGAGGAGCCAAGCGAGTGGTCGTCTAAGTCCAGTGATTGCACTTTTTTATGACAGTTGTCATCATATCATATATAGCATCAATGTTTGACACAGCCAACTTCGAACTGAACAACACGTTCATCGATGAATGTCTGAAGCTCATCAAAGAACACAATGAAATTAGCTACACACCAGCATCCCTGCTCATGGAGACAGTGTCATTCTCATACATATCCAAGTCGGTACCCAAGGACAAAGCATCCATAGACCTCATATCATTCTTCGAGATATACCTGTACCAGAGTGTGGTGGCCTATAACCTGAGCAATCTTATAGACAGTATAGATTACAAGCATGAGGATCTTGTGGCAAACATAGACAGGAGCGATGCTGGTATAGTGAAGCTGATGACATCACTTACTGGTATTCGGCTCAAGTTGATGGACCTTCATACCAAGATACTTGCCAACATATCCAAGCAAGGAGACGAGTTCGTACGCTATATAGATCGCGAGCCCATCCAGGATATCAAGGCATTCGTTGATGTTGTGTTCGTATGCATGGGCCAGGAAGGTCTTGAGAATCATGTCAAGCTGGAGAAGAACAGTAGATACTTCATTCCTATAGGAGCCAAGATAGTCGAGAAGCTGTATCCTCAGATAAAAAATTCCAATCTATCTGAGTATGTGCATGTCAAGATAAATCATCTGAAGGAGGTCATTCTTGCCACTAAGGTGCAGCTCAACGTTCCGTTCGATAGCATCAACAAGCTACAGACATTCAATCTATTTCCACACGAGGGAGATAGCATAGATATCAAGACTGCCATGCTCAAGTTGTTTGGAATAGAGGTTGATATCCCCGATGTTCTATCTGGACTACAAACCATAGAGGCATCCCTCAAGCAGCTATCTATAGATAAGAACAAGGAGACTGGACTGCTGGTGATGACCAACATCAACAACGATACATACTTCGATATAACTCCTCTGTCATCAATAGTCCAATCCCAGCAGGTAGAAGGTATCAATCCTGAAATGATATCCAAGACCAATCTACTTAGATATGGAGGCAAGGCTACTGTCAAGAAATCGGAGATGCTGGCAATCAATACCACTAACGATACTCAGCAAGCATACATCTTATGGACAAACGATATGAAGCATTTCAAATATCGCCATGCGCCAATAACCAATGCATTGGTCCAGAAGCTGTTGAGACGCACTCCTTCTCAGATAATAGAGTCATACAACAGTATGCTCACCGAGCTTATAAACGGAGCCAAGAAGTATGATGATGCCATAGCATTCAAGCGTGTTCAATATATGGCATTCACTGAGTCCATAACCGAAGAATCATTCCTGAAGACCTTGCAGGACGACCTTGATGCCTTCATCCAAAAAAATATATCGGACGATAAGTGGTTGCTCAGCCAGGCATTTATGGAAGCCATGCTGGATATCATAGACTCCCATAAGAACAAGTTGGGTATCAAGAGGGCTCTTCTGTCCGCGCACTGTCATATCATATACAACTCAATGGCCATACGTATAGTCAATCGGATACGCCGCAAGCTACTTGTGGCACACTCTAAGCAAGATATATCTACTGCAGTCATAGAGGCCACGAGTGGTAATGACAACATCTACACCAGAACCATAGCCAGCTATTATCTCCACATCGCTTAGATATAGTACTGGTCGTTGTTATTATTTACCCTGGACATCATATTGAACTTGATACGATTCTGAGCATCATCCATATAGTACCCAACCCACTCTACTTCCTTATCAAATGATATGGTCTTGTCATATGCAGACATGAGTCTATTGTAGTATACCGCCTTGTAGTTCTTGGGGTCTGCTGTCTTAGTTTTGTGTTCCACTATGAACAGGTCTATGTAGAGCAGCTGTAGTCGTATCATAGGATGTGCCATGATTATATTTTTTTCTCTGGGAGATTTATATGTGGGTATCGGCATGAAGCCGCCAAGATTGTACAGGTTAGCTATGTAGGTAGATTGTCCTGTGTTGCCGTCGGATACAAGACAGCTGTGTTTGGTTAGTTTGAAGTTGTACGGAACATGGAAGTCGTTGTGCATGAATGCCTTGAACTTGTATCTAACACTGCCAGTATACAGGGCTTGCATGCGATTGGTTATGGCATCCTTGTACTTACGGTCTATATATATGATGTTCATGGCATTGTAGGCACAGTCCTCTATGGAGTCCACCAGTATGATACCCTTGGCTATCTCTGCATCATCATTGATGAGCTTTATTAAATCTGCAAGGGCATCCATCCTTGGGTTGGTACGCTTGGGCTTGACTGACTTCTTATTTTTATTCTTCTTACCTCCCTCTATCTCCTCTATGGCCTTCTTGGAATAATTGAAGTCTGGGTGAAGCTCATCGAGGTTGGTGATATCATAGTAGTTGCGCACATCTGCAGCACACTTGCATGCTATAGATTTGAGTACATTGTTGGATGGAACACTGGCCTTCACCACATACATCATATGGGTTCCATTCATATCTACCATGAACTCAGCCTCTGATAGCTTGGTTATGACGCTGACTGGGTTGAGTGTGTCCTGGAACTCCTTTGAATGGGCATCCTGTATGGTTTGCATTACCTGGGCTATGAGCTTCTTGGGATCATCCGCCACTATCATGAATATATTGCCATCGCACGCAATCGAATTGTATGCGAACACCACCTGTCTCTTCTTGAGGTCTCCGAGTATGAACTTGATAAGCTTGTCGCTCCTGGATTGGTACCATGGCATAATGCGGTTGGCCACCTCCAAGATATGCTTCAGTCTATCCTCCATCCCTATACTATACGAAAAAAATGAGATAGCCTACAGTTTATATTTGCGGATGCTCTTCTCCACGGCCTTCTTGTCATCCATGCCTCTATGGTCCTCTATACACTGCAGAACTCTGGCTGCCATGTTGTAAGCATTCGTCTCTTGGATGTAGTTGGGGTTCTTAGGTACGGATGTATAGTAGACGCTCATGAGCTTGAATGGCAGCACGAACGCAGCATTCTCGATGGTCTCCAGTTTATTCCTGAGAGCCATGGTCATCCTGTGTTGCATGCTTCTGTTGTACATGTCTATGGTGTACTGGTTCTCTGCAAACACACTCTGTTTGTATGTCTCTCTGATGGAGTAGTCCACCTTCATAGTGTGATGGACACACCTCTCCATAATATTCTCCAGATAATAATTATCATAGAGGTCTCCTACATCCAGTAGTCCTTCCACTGTATCTATCTCGAACTCAGAATAGATGCATTCAACAAGAGTATTGATATCATCGGATGGCTCGTCTGTATAGAATATCATGAACCCACACTCTACAGGATTGCTGTCGTGTTTAAACTCCCTGAAATGTCCCTTAGCATTATAGTTAGAGTTGTACTCAAGGTCTCCGAAGCTGCATCTCCTATAGATAGCCTGCACGAAGACAGCTGTCTGTGCTATGTCGATGATGTTCATTCCTATATTCACTTGAGGAAGGTAGTAATCTGGGATGACGTTGGTGGCCTTGCGAGAGTGTGGGCATTTGAATTCAAACAGTGTTAGCTGGGTTGGTTGGGTATCATCTATGTTCCCTATCTCTCCAAGGCTATTGGTTAGAGACAGAGTTGGGATAACTGCCAGTCCATCAGGACTATATGATAGAACTCCATCCTTGTATGGGATGCTTCCGGTTTCGCGGATGGTGCATGTGAACACATCTTCGCAGTGAAGTCTGATGAGCTCCTCGAACACGTTGCCCCAGTGTGTGGCCATACTTCCATTGAACTTGTCGAACCCCAGTTTCTCCTTGATGAGCTTGTATGGAGTCTTGTTCTTGTTCTGTCTAATGACAGAGGCAATCTCGCTTCCTCCTATGAAATCCAGACGTAGCGTCTTCCATGCTTCGGTGCCTTGCTCTGGCAGGTCGCTGTATTTCTCAATGAACTCGTTCAGAAGTCTGTAGTTAGCCATATTGCTTAGCTATATGATATTCTAACTTGTATCAATTTTGGCCAGTCTTAACTGCATACAATATATATAATCCATGATGATTGCCCCCAAACGTACTCGCTATATGAACACCATCAATATGAATCGAGATAGCTTAGACAGCGTGTTCACGGACAGCTACACCACCACGTTAGTCATGAAGGACAACCAGCATATCAAGCATGTCCGCAACTGCCCCATTCTATCTACTCTTCAACTGTGCAACACCACCATCCAGACCATCAATACATGTCCATCACTGCTGAGCCTCACCATAGAAGACTCGGCATCTATCAATTGTATTCGAGTAGGGTCTGTTCATTCCATCAACATATCAAACTGCCGCAATCTCCACATCATAGATTGCCAGTCCGCGGAGATGATTCGTATCAATATGGTGCCAGACATGCATCAACTTAAATTGCCGTCAGCCAAGTCTGTAAAACTCATTAGTATAGACATCAGCAAGTTGCTTACGTGTCTGTCCAATATATTCGTGGCGGTGGTGGTAATGAAACTTAAGAGGTGTCGCATCTTCAACATAGCCCACGAGTTGGATGGTTGCAGCCATCTTAATATCCTGGTTCTGGATACATGCAATATAGAGACGGTTGACAATATCAGTAATATCCAGGATTTGCGGATAATCAACTGTGGGGTTCTCGCATCAGTGAGTGATATATCGAATGTGAGAAATATAATCATCACGAAGTGCAACAAGCTACTCCGCGTGTGCCAGCTAACCAATGTGGGCTGTATGGATATTGGCCAATGCGACAATCTGAAGCTGCTGTCCGAAATAGATGGGCATAAGCTACTCATTCGGTACTGCTTCAACCTTGTATATCTCTGCTACGTGGATATAAAGACCATAGTGGTTGACCGATGTCCATCTCTGGTGGTCATCCAACTACACAAGCGTACGTGTTCTCTGGTTGTGGATACATGTACGATGTTGAACCTTATACAGATACACAGACCCAACAAGCAGAGCAACCTACGTGTGAAGATTGCCGGCGACAATGATATCTCAGCCATCAGCGGCTGGCATATAGATAGCCTGACTATAGATGGTAGCGATACCATATGTTCCATCGATAATGTATCTGCTACGTCTAAGATAGATATCTCCAACTGCCAGTACATAACAGACATGACCAACATAAGAACCACCGAGTTGATAGTCGAGCAGTGTCAGATGCTGAGAACTATAGCAGGCAATAGCTATGCCGGAGATATATACATAGACGACTGCGAGTCTCTGGCGGAACTCAATATAAACAACAAGTACATAGACCGGCTGTACATAAACAACTGCGAGAGTCTTGCGTGTAGGATAAATGCCTCTATCATGTCATTCGCAGACATCAATAATTCAGGCATTGTGTTATTGAACAACTTGAAGAGCTCCACTATTGTTCATATAGAGAACGTCGACTCGTTGCCAGACACCAATGCCACTACCACCAATGCCCTGATAGAGAGGATTGGTCATGTCAATAAATCTATAGCCATCA
>JACCDT011130801.1_pt1 | contig 12056 bp, 10 predicted proteins | sample 7446291 | NCBI WGS metagenome assembly JACCDT01 (sample SAMN15323446, study PRJNA562643) | freshwater metagenome | isolation source: river surface water | place: USA:Blue River Watershed | collected 2017-08-17
CCAGCTTGCGGCTACGCAGCAGTTTAAGTTTGACCTCGATGCACTCTTGACCAACGGTACCACCACCGCCACCTCTTCATTTGCCAGTCTCTTTGACCAGGAGACACCGAGTGTATGGGAGCGGCTCAGTACACTCGCACAAAACTTCGTCGACGGGGTACTCAAGGTCGCCGGATTACGCACCGATCTCCTCTGTGTAGGTGAGGTCTGTGTGACCGAGGAGCAATTCCGTGAAATGGTAGGGGAGCAAACGCCGGTAGTACCAGAACCTGAACCTGAGCCACCGATTGATCCAGTTCCAGAACCTGAACCTGAGCCAGAACCGCCAATCGATCCAGTTCCAGAACCTGAAACCCCACCAGCTCCGGAGCCGGAACCAACACCTGAAGCAGAGACACCACCGACTGAACCAGCACCTGAAGAACCGCCAGCCGAACCAGAGCTGGAACCAACAACACCTGAACCTGAGCCATCTGTATAGCACCAGATTACTGACTCGATACAGTAAAACCGCTGAAGCCTAAGCTTCAGCGGTTTTAATTTTCCTTTCCTTTCTTTTTTCTATTTAATTTTAAATATTTAATATTATCCTGCCTAGTGAATATCTTGCGTCACTGTCCCTGGCTTTCGGTTGTACACAATCGGTATCAAGACGAGCGTAATCACTACCGAGAAAGCGAGACCAAACATCACTGCGTACGCCAGTGGTGCCCAGAGATCGCCAGCGAGTGTAAGCGGAATCATACCAATCACGGTTGTCAGTGTCGTGAGGAGAATCGGGCGGAGACGACTGACTGACGCATCAATCACCACATCGCGAATTGGCTTCAACGGCTCAGCAAGGCGCTGCCGGTTCATCATATCAATCAAGAGGATGGAGTTATTGACCACAATTCCGGAAAGGGCGATGAATCCCATGATAGACGGGAACGACAGTGGGTTCTGCGTAACTGCTAAGCCCACCATAATACCAATAAGTGAGTAGGGGAGAATCGAAAGCACGTAGCGCGTGTGGAGGTACGAGTTGAATTCAAGTACCAAGATGGCTACCATGAGCAGTGCGCCCACAATAAGCGCCAAGAACATCTCGGTAAACGCCTGGCTCGATTCTTCAGCTTCACCGCCACCAGAACTTACCGTTACACCTGCTGGAATAGTAAGTTCACGGTTGATACGCTCAAGCACCTCGGCTTGTATTTCACGCGCATTACCTTCAGCTGTTACGTTACTGGTAACTGACACTACACGTTGCCCATCTTCATGATTGATTACAGAGCTCGATTCACGGAGACTGATATCGACGAGTGAGGAGAGCGGCACTTGGCCAGCTGTGGTTGGCACCTGGATGCGACCAAGGTCGTCAATAGAAGAGACATTTGTCGCATCGCTAGCGACTGCGTCACGCTGAGTAAGATTGAGTCGTACCACGACGTCGATATCATCTTCAAGTGTTGTAATCGAAGTCGCGTCAGCCCCAAAGACAGCAGTTCGAGCCAGCTGCGATACAGCGAGCGGACTCACCCCAAGCGCTGCGGCTTTTTCGCGATTAAGTGTCAGTACAAACTCAGTGTTGTTATTGTTGGTACTCGTTTCAATGTTGGTTGTGTTTGGTACTGAACGAATGAGCTCAGCTGACTGCTGCGCTAAGCGAGTAATTTCATTAAGGTCTTCTCCCAAGAACTTCACGACAATTGGTGCACCAGTCGGAGGGCCATCACTTGGTTGATTTACGGTAACCTTCACATCACGCATGGGTGCGAGTTTCTCACGTAGGACGGCGATTACCTCGGTACTTGTACGTTCACGATCTTCGGTAAGATTCACAAAGATATTAGCAAACTTCTCACCACTACCCGCGCTACCAAACTGGCTACCGCTACCGACAGTCACACTAAATGACTCAACGTCAGTCTCAGTGTACAAGACCTCTTCGACGCGACGCACTGCAATGTCAGTCACTTCCTTGGTAGTACCTTCGGGGTACTCAATTTCGACAAAAATGTAATCAACGTCACCTTGTTCGAAGAACACAACTTTAACCGCACCAATAACTGGGAGCATGAGAGCAAGGATAAGCGCAATACGAATACCCCACATAAATTTGCGTTCAGCAGCGTTGTTGCCAAGTATTGCTGCAAGCTTACTCCGGTACCAGCTCTCAAACTGATGTGCGTATGCTACCTGCGCCTGCTCAAAGCGCGTCGTACTGCGACGGCGCAAAAATAGTGAGGCGAATAACGGAATCATGGTGAGCGACACAAAAAGCGACGCCAGGAGAATGAAGATGAGCGTAAACGGAATCGACGAAATAAACTGCCCAATGACACCCGAAACAATGAAGAGTCCGGTGAACATGGCTACCGTGGTCAACGTGCCCGAGATAAGCGGTGCCGCAAACTCACGTACAGTAATAATCGCCGCCTGTCGCTTATCAATGTTCGGGTCCGACTTCATGCGTGCATTAATGCCTTCAACCATCACAATGGATGAGTCAACGATGATGCCAATACCAAGAATGAGAGCAAAGAGCGAGAGGAAGTTAATAGTGTTACCGGAGAGGTAGAGACCGATGAAGCCAAACAAGAAGGTGAGGGGGACCGAGAGACCAGCCAGCACTCCTTCACGCCACCCAATAGTAACAATAAGCAGTGCAACAACGAGGAATACCGTTTGGAGTCCAGAACTCGTGAGATTCTTCAAGTCTTTCTCAATCAGTTCACCTGAGTCAAGTACAGTGACGCTCGAAAGCCCAGCAAGGAGCTGCCCATCAGCCTTGAGACTCTCTATTTTTTCGTTCACATCACGTGCAATCCGCGTAATGTCTCCACCACGCTGCTTGTAGACATCAACGACGATAGCGCGAGCAGAAGGTTCGCCTGCACTACTCAAGCGAGAAATTGTTGCCGCTGGGGCAAGTCCATCAACTACGGTTGCGATGTCGCGGACATACACCGGCTGTCCACCACGCGTCGTAATTCCGACATTCTGCACTTCTTCGCTATTGGCGACATCACCTTCAAAAGCAATATTGTATGAGACACCATCGTTCTCAATCTGACCAATCGGGAAGGTGAGGTTAGCACTCTGTATCGCACTGGTCACTTCAGGGAGCGAAAGCCCGTAGCGTGAGAGTGCAGCCTGGTCGACAACCACCGTAATTTCTCGATCGCGGGCACCACTGATAGTCACCTTAGCCACGCCAGCCATCCCTTCGAGCTCCTCTTCAAGCGCTTGTCCGATTTCTGTAAAGGCAAAATCGCTGCGATCACCCGAAACAGCAATAGTCATTATTGGCTGGTCTACGAAGTTAACCTCAAGGACCTGTGGGTCCTCAGCGTTACTTGGTAGCTCGGGAGCAATGGCGTCTACTTCATCTTTGAGATCCTGAATTGAGTCGTCAATGTCAGCACTCGCTTCAAACTCAACCGTTACCACTGATACACTCTCTCGCGAGACAGAGGTAATCTGCTTCACATTTGGTAAACCAGCCAACCCACGTTCGAGTTCATTTGTGATAAGTGACTCTATATCGGCAGCTGGTGCACCGGGGAGCACCGTTGAAACAATGCCGACCGGAATTTGCACCTCAGGACCTGACTCCTTAGGAATTGCGTAGACGGCGTATGCACCAAAACCAATCAATGCGACAAGAAACAGGAATGTGAAGCGGCTCTTGTTAATGAAAAATTCCCACATAGCACTAGTTTTTTGTTACGGCCTCTACCTGCTGCCCATCCGCTAATCCACGAGCATCGATAATGAAGACAGTTGCCGCGTCGATACCTTCAGTAATTTCGACTACATCACCGCTAATGCGACCAAGAACAACTGGACGAGCAGTTACAATGCCGTCTTCCACGGTAAACATAGACCCATCGGTCGCAGTAAACTTCACTGCTGTCAGAGGGACAAAGAGGGGGGCGTCTACGACCGGTGCACTTGGTGCTGCATCAATACCTACAGTATCTGCGTCAGTAGTAAGGGCAATTCGCACCGTATCACCGTTAGCAATTTCAGCACTCTCAGTCTGAATCTTCACTTCTACCTTTTGGGTAGCTGGGTTAATCGCTGGAGCAATCGCGGTAATACGCCCTTCGTACAGACCTTCAATCAACACTGTTTGTCCTTCTAAGATAGTTGCCAAGTCCTCAGCACCAACGTAGGTCGTAATCTCAAGCGCTTGGTTATTAGCAATGATAGCTGCTGGCGCGTTCGGTCCAACAAAGTCACCAACCTTGAGTTCAAGAGTGTTTACCACGCCTGCAATCGGGGTGCGAACAATCGTCTTGGCGTAGGCTGCCTGAGCAGCGCGGAGCGAGCCGAGCGCCTGCTTTACCTGCGCGTTTGCGAGTGACACATCACCACCAGTACCACCGAGCTCTGCTTGCGCGAGGGTGTCGCGTGCACCATTTAAAGTAGACTGGGCTGCATCGAGCGACGCCAGTGAAGCATTAAGACTTGTACGTAGCGCATTAAGTTCAGAAATCCATGTCTCTATGAGTTTACCCTCAAGTGTATCCTTGTCGCGTCCATTGAGTGCAAAGATAAAAGCATCGACAACGCCAATCGTGCGGCTCGTGTTTGTACGTGCAAGCGTGAGCGCACTGTCAATATTGGCGGGGTTAGCAGCACCAGCTACTGATGCTTGCCACTGCGGAAGAATATCCTGAAACGCTACGCGCTCTTGATTGAGGTACGAGGTTTGTGAACTTCCAACGCGCACCCCAGGAAGGGTCGACTCAGGGTTACCGTAGAGACCATCGATCAGGGTGTAGAACCCATTACTCGATACTGTGTACGCACCACGGAGCGCACTTGCGGCACTGTTTTCAGCCGCAGACAGCTGACTCTGTGCCTGCGTGACAGACACATCGCTTGATGCGGCTGCAGCAAGCGCACCTTCATAGGCACCTTCAGCTTGCAAAACTGCCGCGTATTGTGACGCATTCTCAAGAGTGGCAATAGTTTGCCCTGCGCGCACCCGGTCACCAAGCGCTACTGCTACGCTCGTAACCCGACCACCAGCTTCGGTCTCAAGATTAGCCTGACTAATTGCTTCAACAGTACCAATAAGTGAAATCTGCTGCGCGGTATCGAGGCTCGCTACCGTACCAACCATGACTGTGCGAAGTGGGGTGGCAGGAGCAGCATCATCGGCACCGCCACGGAATACAAAAAACACTCCTATGACAAGGAGGATAGTGAGGGCGGCAAGTCGATATCGAGCAGGTTTGGTTTTATAGCTAAAAAAGCGAGCAATATCACTCGCTACTGCATACAGCGTACGAAATAATGACATATCGGTATTTACAAGTTCAAAATAATTACTATGTGCTTATATTACACCATATTTTGGCATTTGTCAATGATTAGAGCCGTATCCTCAACTGTCTCAACCTTTTTAAAGAACTCTGGTATGATAGCTCTCATATGTTAGGAAAATTGAAAAATATGGCGATGAAGAAGCTGTTAGAATCACAGCTTAAGAATGTGCCAGCCGACCAGCGCGAACTCATCATGACCATGATGGAGAAAGACCCGGCACTGTTTGAAAAGATTGCCAAAGAGCTTCAGGCAGAAATGAAAGTTAACGGCAACAACCAAATGGCTGCCGCTATGAAAGTGCTCCCGAAGTACCAGACCGAGATTTTGGCCATCATGCCACCCGAAATGAAGGAAAAGCTCATGAAGATGCAGATGGGGAGTCAGGGGCAGTTCAACCCTAACGGCACAATCCGTCGGTAAAAAGCAAACTGCTTTGCTTTTTATAGGATTGTGAGGCGGAGCGTTGTGAGTCGCTCATTCCTAGAGCGACGAACCGCGAGCCCGGGCAGTGAGAAGCGAACACTTGGAGCTTCGCAAGACCTTGAGCATGACTATGCGAAAGGTGTACAGCTTCTGTAAGAAGGGTTCTTATGAGCGTCAGCGTGAGAAGCGAACACCTGGAGCTTTGCAAGACTCATTGAGAATTTTTGGCGACGCAAAAATTCCAATGAGTGGACAGTTCCTGTAAGGAACTAGAAACCTGACGCCAATCCGACAATAGCAAAAGTTCTCAACAGACGGCCCGCGCTAAACACGCGGGCCGTTGTGTATACTAGTGAGTAATATGGCAAAGAAAATACTCGTTCTTTTAGGACACACTGACAAAGAGACGTACACCGGTGCAATGGCCGATCATTACCAAGCAGGCGCTGAAGACGCCGGACACGAAGTTCGACGCGTCAATATTGGCGAACTCCAGTTTGACCCAATCCTCCACAAGGGCTACAAAGAGATTCAGGCGCTTGAGCCCGACCTCTTGGCGCTTCAAGACAGTTTCCGTTGGGCAGATCACATCGTCGTTGTCTACCCGAACTGGTGGTGTGCGATGCCTGCCATTCTCAAAGGTCTCTTTGATCGCATGTGGATTCCTGGCTTTGCCTTCAACTTCAACAAAGTCACCAAGCGTATTGATCAACACCTCAAAGGAAAGACTGGCCGCGTTATTATCATCGCTGGAACACACACGCCGTTCCGCACCTGGTGGCAGTTTGGTGACTACACCAATGAAATCCAGTTCGGTATTCTCGGCTTTGCTGGTATCAAGACAAACGTGAAGGCCTTTGGCCCGTGTGAGCGTGTGAGTGACACCTGCAAAGAAAACTGGCTCAAAGAAGCTGAGCGATTGGGGCGAAAGGGAATCTAAGTGCGGAACGCCTTGCATTTTGCTAGAATGCTGGTATAGTTCTAGTAGACATCGCACATCTTTGTGCTCGCCTGCCTGCCCTTTGCGAGCCCTGTCCCTCAACTGCATGTCTGAGCTTCCTCCGGGAAGCTCTTTCTTTTTTATAGCAACCCTCCAGTGCTACACTGTACCTATGCTAGTAGAACACGTTCTTATCGCTATCTTTGCGAGCAGCAATCTCGTTGCACTTATTGTTATGGGAAGAGACAAGCAGAAGGCAGTTCGCGGCAACCACACCGAGCGCACCCCTGAAGGCCTCATCTTTTTCCTTGCCGCAGATTTTGGCGCGGTCGGCGTCTACATCGGTATGCACCTCTTTCGCCATAAAACTAAAACCTGGTACTTTCAGCTCGGTATTCCACTTTTAATGATTCAAAATGTAGCTACCGTGTATAGTATCTGGCAGTTGCTCTTGTAGGCTCACCCGTAGGCTATTTTGCAGTTGCAAGCACGCACTATATGTGATAATTTGCACCTACGGCTTAGTTCTTTGTTCAATTTCGAGCAGTCTAGTAATTAAGCCTCCTCACACTAGCAAAAGAAAGGAGGCAACAATAGGTGGTATATAAAATTTATTTTATAGACAATCGTGGTGTTATTCACACCAAGAGAAGCGACTGTATTGACGCAAACGAGCGGTAATTAACCGCACAACAACCCAGGCGGCCAGACTCACTACGAGCTGGCCGTTTCCTATTGCTTTGACGTATGGAGACAGATTTTTATATTATGAACGTACACATGTCTACTTCAGTACTCCATCTTGATCTGCACACAATCGCCCACAACAGTGCAGCGATTGACGCTGCCCTCAATGAGCTTTTTGATGAAGCAATACGCCGACGTGTGACGCAAGCTGAAATAATCCCCGGAAAGGGAGGTGGGCAACTGATGAAGCGGGTGCAGCGGTGGCTACGTGAACCGGCCCAGAAAGCTCGCTATAAGCGCGTCCAGGTAGACGCTAAAAACCACGGTCGACTCTTTGTCTACTTTCGCTAGCCACGACACACATCACTGCACTATCTACTCTTGAGTACAGGGACAGTATCCATTGAGAAAACCCCCAAATCTGCTAAGCTACGCAGCGAATTATCTAATCACCACTAATTATTTATACTATGGCACTTTCAGTCGGCATTGTAGGGCTTCCGAACGTTGGTAAATCAACGCTTTTTACCGCGCTCACCAAGAAATCAGTACTTATTGCAAACTACCCGTTTGCCACCATCGATCCATCGGTCGGTGTAGTCGCCGTTCCTGACCACCGTTTGGAGACGCTTCGAGCTATCTCTAGCAGTGAGAAAGTGATTCCGGCCATTGTGGAGTTTGTTGATATCGCTGGCCTCGTAAAGGGTGCTGCGTCAGGAGAAGGTCTCGGGAACAAGTTCCTCGCCAACATCCGGGAGACCGACATGATTGCCGAAGTCGTACGTATCTTTGACGACGAGGACATCCACCACGTCTCTGGAGCGGTTGATCCTATGGCCGACATTGAGGTTATTAACCTTGAGCTCATCATGGCTGATGCCGAGACTGTCTCGAAGCGTATCGGTACCCTTGAACGGGATGTGCGCACTGGCAACAAGGAAGCCGTCGCGCTTAAAGGACTCCTTGAACGACTCTTGCCACACCTCGAAGGCGGCAAGCTCGCGAATATGCTCGAAATGACCGATGATGAGCGTGAACTTGTGAAAGGACTCCACCTTCTTACCATGAAGCCGTTCCTCTACATCTGCAACCGCAAGACTGGCGCCTTCAACCTTGATGAGAATAATGACGAACGATGGGATGAACTCATGCACTTCTTTGAAACCACTGGTAGCGAGTACGTCGTTATTGACGCCGGAGTGGAGCACGACCTCAAAGACCTCGAAGAAGACGAGAAGACTGAGTTTCGTCGTGAGTACGGTACGCAAGACAGCGGTATCGACGCCCTCATCCGCGCTGCCTACCGTCGCCTCGGCCTCATGAGCTACTTTACAACCGGACCAAAGGAGACACGCGCTTGGACAATTAAGAAGGGGAGTACTGCGCCACAGGCTGGAGCAGCTATCCATAGCGACTTTGAAACAAAGTTTATTCGAGCACAAATTGTGAGCCTAGAAGACCTTGTAGCTGCTGGCTCACTCGCTGCCGCTCGCGAAACCGGCAAGCTCCGTACTGAAGGGAAGGAGTACATTGTGCAAGACGGTGACGTAATTGAATTTTTACACAGCTAAGACGAGTTATTTTATGCAAAGGGCCGGCCACACATACGTGGGCGGCCCTTTGCAAACCAAAGAAGAAACCTAGACAAAATGTTTTTCTGTGGTACGTTACTACTCGAACTGAACCTTGACGTAGGAGAAGAAACGACATGACAAACGAAGCAACGAGCAACGTGGTGTTCTGGAACATCTGGGGGCATCGCGTGCCTCTGGCACTCCAGATGAGCCTGATGCAGTTTGCCAAAAAAGCAGACATCCTCTGCTTGACCGAGGTGACGCATATGGCAACCCCGTACGACCCGGTACCGGCGGTTCACATGAGCAAAGATCCAAAGGAACCGCCGAGTTTCATCAACGGCCTTGAACAGCTGATTGAAACCTTCAATCGTGAGTACCACGTCCGCTACCACACGCCGAAGCTTGAGCATTGGCGCTGCATGATGACCGACGAGCTCTATGAGCACATCGGCTTTGGGAGCGCACTGCTCTGCAAGCGCACACTTACCCTGATTGACCAGGGTGAGGTGGTACTCGAGCTTGGTGAACGACGGAAGGCACGGGTGCTGCAGTGGATCGTCTACGAGAAAGCGAACAACCGCTACCTCGTGGCGCACCTGCATGGTATCTGGCTTCCGGAAAACACCAAGGGCGACGCGCCGGAACGTGACCTGCAATCACAGCTGGTACGGACCAACCTCATCCGCATCTCGACGCACTACAACGTGCATCGGATTGTGTTCGGGGGCGACCTGAACCTCGACCTCAACACGAACGCACTGGCCTTGCTGGAACAAAACGGCAACGAAGCCCTCCGCCTTCAAAACCACGTACGGGAACGGGGGCATCGCGACACCAGAACGCCGTGGTACCGCAAGTACGACGAGCCGGGCTCGACCCGGAACGCCGACTATGTCTTGAGTGCGGGAGTGGAGGTGCACAACTTCATCGTGCACACCAAGAACACCGCCTCGGACCACGCTCCACTTGAGTTTGAATTCGCCTGAAACAACCCCGGCCGCCAAGAGAATCTTGGCGGCCGTTTTTCTTTACTTAACTCAACTCACCAGGAGTCTTTCCTGGCTGCATGGGACTGACAATATTTGGGTTCCATTCAGCTTTTATTTCTCCATGCTGCTCCTCAAAGCCTTTGAGCTCATGGGTTAGGTACTGCAGGAGACGCTTCGCGTGTCCGGGAGTTAGTGAGTAAATCTGTGCCTGACTACCAGAACTCAAACCAAGCACAAAGTACTCCGGTGTGTAGCCAATTTTAATGTTCTCAGCAAACAGCTTCGGCGCTTTTTTCAAATCATCAGGTTTCATAGGGGTGTATTGTACCGCCATACGTAGTAATTGACAAAGCGAGCCGCCTCTTGCCAAATTGAGGCGATGTACTACTATTCGTCTACGTCTGTAACGTTTTTGTCGCGCTACGGCATTATAGAGATGAAGGACGTATTGGTAGCTTATTTTGTGTATATACTATTTATGAAAAACAAACTTTTTATTGCAGCCTTTGTATGTGTTGCAGTGTTCAGTGGCGCAGTGGCGACCACTCCAACCGCAGAAGCATCATGTAGCTATAACGGATACAGTAACTCTCACGGAAAGTGCGGAAGTTCGTACAAGGTAAAGTACAAGAACGAATACCGTTACACCAACAACACCGTGTACTCAACCGAGTACCTACAGCAGTACATTCGCCAGTTGCAAGCACTCTTAGCACAGCTCCAGGCTGCGCAAAGTAACGGGTACAACAACGGTGGGTACGGCAACAGAGATGTTGATGTCACAACAAAGAGTGCTGCTAAGATTGAAGACGAGGAAGCTACCCTCCGTGGTGAACTCGACTTCGACGGTGAAGACGAAGCGATTGTCTACTTCCGCTGGGGCACCTCAGTCAACAACCTCTCTCGCGAGACCACAAACGTAGTAGTGGAAGAGGATGAAGATGAGGAAGCCTTTAGTGCTCGCATCACGAACCTCGATGAAGACACAACCTACTACTTCCGTGCTATTGCGGAAGACGAAAATGGTGACCGAGACTACGGCGCTATCCTTAGCTTCCGCACTGACGATGACAGCAACGACGATGACGACAACGGAACCAATGATGAAGACATGCCAGTCATTGATGACCTCGAGGCTAGCGACATCAGTACGAGCTACGTTGAACTCGAAGGATCACTCGACATGAACGACTTCGAAGACGGCTACGTATTCTTTGTCTACGGTGAAGATGAGGATCAGGTGGATGATATCGCCAGTGACTACGACACGTATTCAGCTATCGATGAAGACGGCGATAACCTCCAAAAAATTGCTGTTGACAGTAACGCTGACGGCGAGAAGTCATACTGGGCAAGCATTGGTGGACTCAACGATGATACCGAAATCTTCTACACCCTCTGTGTTGCTTTTGAAGACGAGGATGGAGACGATGTGATTGTCTGTGGTGACACTGAGTCATTCACAACTGACGAAGACTAGTCATACACTGACTTTCCAATGAACACGCGGCCGGAAGCTTTGCTTCCGGCCGCGTTTCGTTTGGCAAACGCCGCATTTTGCGGTACCGTATCGGCCAGATACGTACCTTATACAGAAAGGAGGCCGCGCATGCAGCTTGATGAGCTTCGCGTTGTATCACTTAATACCTGGGCCGATTGCACCGGCAAGATTGTCGAAGATGTCATACGTCTCAAGGAAGGAGCGCACGTGCTCTGCTTCCAAGAGGTACACCGTGCTCCGGCGCATGTACCGACCCACGTCACACCGCGGGACAAGGGAAAGCGAACCGGATACATAAACACCAAACTCTTCGACCATATTGCCGCCGCCCTTGGCGATGAATTTGTTGGCTACTATGCACCACAAATGCTGGGCTACCTGCATGATATGGAAGCTTCGGAGTATCCTGAGATTGAGTACGGCAACGCGATGTTTGTCCGCAAAGAGATACCGCATACGTACCGCGACAGCTTTATCTACGGGTACCTTGGCAAAACCTTTGATGCAGCAAGTGGCACGCCGGCGGGCAAAACCGGGCAGGCAATTGACATCCATGATGCAGACGGGGTTATCACCGTTGCGCACGTACACGGTGCTTGGTTTAAGAGCGACAA
>JACCDT011819504.1_pt1 | contig 12053 bp, 9 predicted proteins | sample 7446291 | NCBI WGS metagenome assembly JACCDT01 (sample SAMN15323446, study PRJNA562643) | freshwater metagenome | isolation source: river surface water | place: USA:Blue River Watershed | collected 2017-08-17
GGTGGCGGTGGCGGTTCCACAGGCGGATCGCCGGGCACCGGCACGGCCTCGGCACCGAAGACACTGCCGCCTTCAACCGTATCGATGCGCCCAGGCTGCTCTACGCCGTATTCGTACGCCAGCGGCGTCACGCCTTCTTCAATGCGCAGCAACCGCACGAAACTGCTGCCATCGCCACCACCGCCGCCGCCAACACCGGCGGCTGCGGCTTCCAGCTCGTCCAGATCGCCGCCGCGCTCCAGCACATCGAGCACGGCATTGATGGCTTCAGTGACTTCAGGCTGGGCGACGACAGGAGACTCTGCGCCCACCAGCCAGGCCTGCCCCTCGGACAAATCCAGTGGCGCGCCATCGTCGGGCGCCAGTTGCACGCTGCCCCCAGGCGCAGGGCGAACCGTGTCGCCCACCAGCACGGTGTCGCCCACCGCTATCAGACGGGGCACACCCGCGCTGTCAATGACGAGGACTTTTCCGCGCAGGGCGGTGACCGTGGCCGACTTTGTCATGGCGTTCTCCTTGGGATGAACTGTGGATCGAACCAGTTTCAACCCAAGCCGCTCACGCCGGCTTGACGAGGATCAAATCAAACCAGAATCGTTGTCGTCCAGCAGGCGCAGGCGGCGGCTGAGGGTGGCACGGGTCTGGCGTCGCTCCAGCAGCTTGGCCTGGGCGGCGGGCGGGAAGTCGGTGAACTGGATCACACCCCGGTTGATGAGGATGTCGATCAAGTCTTCGGTCACGCGGGCCAGGCCGGCGTCGCTGTCGGCCAGGGCTTTGTGGCTGAGCGAGGCGGCTTGCTGGGAGGCATTGTCGAACGGTTCCATGGCACCCCCTTCAGGCGTTGACCTGGCTGCCCGTCAGGTGCAGCACCAGCTGAACGCGATCGCGCACGCCCAGTTTTTCAAAAATCGCGCCCAGATGGGCCTTGACAGTGCGCTCCGAGATGAACAGTTGCTCTGCCACCTCTTTGTTGGACTTGCCAGCCGCCACGGCACGGGCCACCTGCAGTTCCCGCTCGGACAGGGCCGACACATCAACCACAGGCAACTGGACGCTGGGGCTGCGACGCAAGGCCTCGCGGGTGGCGGCCATGATGCGCTGCATCAAGCTGGGGCCGACCCACAAGCCCCCATGAGCGACCACTTCGGCCACCTCGCGCATCAGCTCGGGCACGGCCAGCAAATGACAGTAGCCGTGCGCCCCAGCGTTGATGGCGCGCAAACCCTCGCCGTCTTGCAACACACCGCTGACCACCACCACGGCACAGCCCGGTTGGTGCGCCAGCAGCTCGACCACCCGCTCCTCCCAGGCCGGGTAGGTCACGGGCACCCAGACGTTGTCGCCCGCGCGCACCGACGACAACAGCGTGGCCCAGTTGCTCCACTGCCCGTCGGGGAAGGCCAGCAACCATCGCTCGGACGGGGTGGCCACAGCGCCGACCAAAAAATGCTGCTTGCTCATGGGTGAGTCCCTCGCTGCTTCAACGTTCTGACAAGGCGTTGGCCTTGGCGCGCAAGACCGGCTTGAGCAGGTAGGCCAGCACGGTCTTTTTGCCCGTGAGGATGTCCACCTGCGCCACCATGCCCGGAATGATCGGCAGCCCTTCGCCCAGGCTGGCCTGCCGGGTGCGCAAACGCACAATGTAGAACGCATTGCCCTTGTCGTCTATCACCGAATCGGCGCCGATGTTCTCCACGTCGGCCTTCAGGCCGCCGTAGATGGCGAAGTCATAGGCGGTGAACTTGACCATCGCCTCCAGCCCTGGGCGCAGGAAAGCGATGTCCTTGGGCGTGATTTGAGCCTCCAGAATCAGAGCCTCGTCCAGGGGCACCACTTCCACCACCTCGCGGCCCGGCTGCACCACGCCACCGACGGTGTTCACCAGCAAGCGCTTGACCGTGCCGCGCACCGGCGACTTGATTTCCGCCTTGGCCACTTTGTCTTCCAGCGCCCGCCCGCCTTCGGACAGCGCCGACAGGCGGCTCATGGTCTCGGACAGTTCGGCGCTCATCTGGTTGCGGGCCGTCAGCTGCACTTCCTCGATGCGGCGTTGTGCCTCGGCGATGGCGGCCTGCACGCGGGAAATTTGCGCGGTCGATTGATCGCGGTCGCCGCGCAAGCGGGCCACCTGTTGTTCCAGCCGCAGTACTTCCACCTCAGACACCGCGCCGGTCGCCACCATTGGGCGGGTCGCGTTCAATTCGCGCTGCACCAGCTCCAGGCTGCGCTCGGCCGACTCTTTGCGCGAGCGCGCTTCGTTCAATTCCTGCTGCCGCTGGCTGAGCTGGCTCTGGGTGATGGAGATCTGTGCGCTGATTTCGGCGCGACGGGACTCGTACAGGCTGCGCTCTTGCGCGACGATGTCGGGGCCGTCCTTGAGCAGATCGGCGCTGGGGCTGAATGCCCGCCCCTGCACCAGTGCCTGCAGCCGTTCGGCCTTGGCCTTGAGGGCCACCTGGCTGACCCGGCTTTCGCCCAGGCTGGAGGCAAAGCGCGTCGGGTCCACCCGCAACAGCAGCTGGCCGGCTTCCACCACCTGGCCCTCGCGGACCATGATTTCTTCCACCACACCGCCGTCCACACTCTGGATGATCTGCACCTGGCTGGTCGGCACCACTTTGGCCTCGCCCCGGGTCACCTCGTCCACCTCGGCAAAGGCGGCCCAGATGATCAGCAGGACCAGCACCACCGCCGCACCGCGCAGCAGCACGCGAGCACGCAAGGGCTCTTGCTGCAGTTGGGCCCAATCGGCATCGGCGGCCCAATCCAGCGCTTCACGGTCTTCACCGTCGGGGCGCGCCAAACGCTGTACCACGCGCCCAAACACCTTGTCGCCCCAGCGGCTGGCCTTTTGGGTGGCCCGGCCAATGCGCTCGAAATCTTTTTCGTTGAGTTCCGACATCACGCGGCCTTTCCAATACGACCTTGACGCAGCGCCTGAACCACCTGGTCTTTCGGACCGTCGGCCACGATGCGGCCAGCGTCCATGACGATGATGCGGTCCACCAAGTCGAGCAGCGAGGTGCGGTGACTCACCAGCACCACCGTTTTACCCGGCATGAATTCGCGCAGCCGCTTCTTGATGTCCTCTTCGCTCGAATGGTCCATGGACGCGGTGGGCTCGTCCAGCAACAGGATGGACGGGTCGTTGATGACCGCCCGGGCGATGGCCACCCCCTGGCGCTGCCCGCCGGACAGCGACTCGCCGCGCTCACCCACCAGCATGTCAAAGCCCTGCGGGTGGTTGTTCACCAAGTCCAGAATGCCACCAATGGTCGCGGCCTTGAGCACGTCTTCATCGTCGGCCAGCGGCGCGCCGAGGGTGATGTTTTCGCGCAGGGTGCCGTAGAACAACATCACATCCTGCTGCACATAGCCAATATGGCGGCGCAGTTCGGCCGGGTCGAGTTGTCGCTGGTCAATGCCGTCCACCAGCACGGCGCCGCCGGTGGGGCGGTACAGGCCAAGAATGAGTTTTTCGAGCGTGGTCTTGCCCGAGCCGATGCGCCCCAGGATGGCCACTTTTTCGCCCGGCTGAATGCGAAAACTCACGTTGCGCAGCGAGGCATTTTGCTGCCCCGGGTAGTTGAAGGACACGTCCTTGAACTCGATAGCGCCCCGGATGGTGCCGCGCGTCACGAAGTTGGCGTCGTCTGGGCGCTCCACCTCGCGCTTCATCATCTCGTTGAGCGACGTGAGCGCGGTGGAGGCGGTGTGGTACTGCACCAGCAGGCCCGCCACCTGCCCCACCGGGGCCATGGCACGCGATGCGAGCATGGTGCACGCGATCAGCCCACCCATGGACAGCGCCCGATCACCAATCAGGTACACGCCCAGAATGACCATGAACATGTTGATCGTCTGCTGCATGAAAGCGGACGAATTGCTGGCACTGGACGACAGCAGCCGCAGCTGAGCACCCACCCGCGCCAGCAAGGCGGCGCTCTTTTCCCACTTGCGCTGAATGGGGGCTTCGGCGCCGAGGGCCTTGACGGTCTCGAACCCCACCAGCCCCTCCACCAGGGTGGCGTTGCGCTGTGCACCGGCACGGTAGGTGGTTTCGGCCAATTCGTGCATGCGGCCCTGCACCGACAGGGCGTAAAGCAGCAGCAACACCGCCCCCAGGGCCAGGGGAATCAACATGGGCCAGGAGATCCAGCCAATGACAACAAAGAAGATGAGCGCGAAGGGCAAATCGATGAAGGCGACCACAGTGGCCGAGCCAATGAAGTCGCGCACCGACTCGAACGCGCGCAGGTTGGCCGCGAAGGAGCCCGCCGACACCGGACGCTGCTCCATCCGGGTGCCGAGCACACGCTCCATGATGTAGGCAGAAAGCTTGACATCGGCCCGGCTGCTGGCCAGGTCCACAAACTTGCCGCGCATGGTGCGCAGCACCAGGTCACCCACCAGCACCAGCACCAGCCCAGCGGAAAGCACCCACAAGGTGTCCACGGCCTGGTTGGGTACCACGCGGTCGTACACGTTCATGACGAACAGCGGCATGGCCACGGCGAACAGGTTGGTCAGGAACGCGGCCAGCAGCACGTCGCGGTAGAGCTGGCGGTTTTCGGCAATCACGCCCCAGAACCAGTGGCCGCGCTTGGTGGCGTTGACCTCCGGGCTGCGGGCATCGAAACGCAGGCGCGGGCGGGCATAGATGGCGTGGCCGGAGTAGCGGGCTTCCACCTCGGCCCGCGCCACCGTGACCGGCGCGTCGCCCAGCTCCGGGTAAACCACCTGCAGGGTGTCGTCCGGGCCACGCTCCAGCAGCACACAGGCCTGCTCGCCTTCCAGCAACAGAATGGCGGGCAACAGGTCGGTCTTCAGCGCCTGGATGGGCTGACGCACCACCTTGCTGCTGAGGCCGGCGCGGTGAGCGGCACGCTCGAACAAAGAAGGGGTCAGGCGCCCGGCGTCCAGCGGCAAGCCCGCCAGCGCACCGTCGCGGGTGATGGTTTCGCCGTGAGCCCTGGCCAGGATGATCAGACAGGACAACAATTCGTCACGGTCCGCCGCAGCGGCGTGCGCGCTCAATCCGGCGTTGCCGGGATCTGATGCCATTCAAAACTCCATCCAAGTCCGTAGAAACCCTGACACGATCAGGGCCTTGTGGCGAATGGTCGCCATGTTCTTCGAACCAGTGTATCAAATGGTTATCGTTTTTCCGTTGGCGCGTACAAATCAGTCGGCCAACAGGGCAGCCGGGTCGTCGCTGTTCACCACCTCTTGCGCCCAGGCGCGGAGTTTGCGGGTGTCGGCCCGCAAAATTTGCTGTTTGACCGGCAAGATTTGCGACGGATGCATGGAAAAACTGCGCAACCCCAGGCCCAGCAGCAAGCGGGTCATGGTCACGTCGCCGGCCATTTCACCGCACACGCTCACGCCCTTGCCCTGGGCGCGACACTCGGCAATGGTGCCAGCCACCAGTTGCAGCACGGCGGGGTGCAGCGGGTCGTACAGGTGGGCCACGTTTTCGTCCACCCGGTCGATGGCCAGGGTGTACTGGATAAGGTCGTTGGTGCCGATGGACAGGAAGTCGAAGTGCTTCAGGAACATCTTCACCGCCAGGGCCGCCGCGGGAATTTCAATCATGGCGCCCACACGGACCGGGCCATGCACCAGGGCGCGCTCGTCCAGCTGTTCCCGCGCCTTGGCCAGCATCGCCTTGACCTGCAAGATTTCGCTGTGGTGCGCGAGCATGGGAATCAGCAAGTTCACCTTGCCATGCGCCGCGGCGCGCAGCACCGCACGCAATTGCGTGAGGAACATGGCCGGCTCGGACAAACTCCAGCGAATGGCGCGCAGCCCGAGCGCCGGGTTGAGGTGGTCGTCCCGCACATTACGGTCCAGCGGCTTGTCGGCCCCCACGTCCACGGTACGGATGGTCACGGGCAGCCCATGCATGCCCTGCACCGCAGCACAGTAGGCCTGGTACTGCTCCTCCTCGTCAGGCAGCTTGCCATTGCGCCCCATGAACAGGAACTCGGTGCGGAACAGCCCCACCCCCACCGCACTGACAGACAAGGCGGGCGTCGTGTCCTGCGGCTGTTCGATGTTGGCCAGCAGCTCGATGCGCTCGCCATCCAGCGTCACGGCCGGCGTGTTCTTGATGCGCGACAGCCTTTCGCGCTCGACCTCACCCTGGCGCTGCTTGAAGCCGTACTCGGCCAGCACAATGGGCGAGGGGTTGACGATCACCACGCCGGCGTCGCCATCGATGATGACCCAGTCGTCCTGCTGCACCAGCTGGCTGGCGGTGCGCGCCCCCACCACGGCCGGGATGTCCATGCTGCGCGCGACGATGGCGGTGTGGCTGGTCTTGCCACCCACATCGGTCACAAACCCGGTGAACACGCTCTGCTTGAACTGCAGCATGTCGGCGGGCGACAGGTCGTGTGCCACCAGCACCAGCGGGTCTTCGTGGCCAGCCGACGCCTCGGCGTTGCCGGCCGGCTCGGGCATGGGCGATGCCACGCCGCGCATGTAGCGCAACATCCGCTCCACCACCTGCTCCAAGTCGGCCTTGCGCTCGCGCAGGTAGGGATCCTCCATCTCATCGAACTGCTTGGCAATCTGCTCCAGCTGCGATGTGAGCGCCCACTCTGCGTTGTAATGCCGGTCTTGCACCCAGTGCTTCACGCCGTCCTGCAACTGGGTGTCCTGCAGCAACATGCAGTGCACGTCCAGCAACGCATTCAGTTCGTGGTGCGCCTCCATGCCAGATGCCTCTTTGAGCGTCTGCTGCAGGCGAGCAATTTCGGCCACCACGCCGTCGCGGGCGTTGCGCAGGCGCAGCAGTTCTTCGGGCACCTGTTCATCGGTGATGAAGTAGTGCGCCACGTCGATGCGGCTGGATGCCACCAGCACCGCACGCCCGATGGCAATTCCCCGAGAAACCGCTTGCCCGTGCACCGAAAAAGTCATTCGCCTTCTCCGAACTTGTCGTCGATCAAGGCCCGCAGTGCGTCCATGGCCTCCTGCTCCTGCGCGCCGTCGGTCTCGATCTCGACCTCCGACCCCAGACCGGCGGCCAGCATCATCACGCCCATGATGCTTTTGGCGTTGATGCGACGGCCTTGGCGGCTGAGCCAGACCTCGCACGGGAAGCTGCCAGCCAGCTTGGTCAGCTTGGCCGATGCGCGGGCGTGAAGGCCCAGTTTATTGCTGATGGTCGCGGTGGTTTTGATCATGGGTTGTTCTGCGAACCTGGTTTTGTTGCGCCGTGACGGACACCGGCATCACGCCCTGCGTGCCGCCCAGCATGGCCCTGGAGACGAGCGCGTCGAGGGACTCGTGACGGTACGACACCGCGCGCAGCAGCATGGGCAGGTTGACGCCCGTGACCAACCGGGTGTGCACCCCGTCGATCAGTTTGCTGGCGACATTGCACGGGGTGGCGCCGAACACATCGGTCAGCACCAGGGTGTGAGGTGCGCCTTGCAGCGCAATCATTTGCTGGGCCTGGGCCAGGGTTTCCGCAGGGGGCTGGTTGGGCGGGACATCCAGTGCGACAACGTGGGGGCCAGCATCGGGAAAAACGTGCAGCACACACTGGCGCAGCGCCGACGCGAGGGGTGCGTGAGCAATGACAAGAATGCCGTTCATGGCTGCGATTATGGGCTGATCCGGACCGATTCAAAAAAAGTCTGACGCACCTCGGCATCGACCTGAGGTGCGTACACCGCCGCCTGCGCCAGCCAGCCAGGTTCGGCCAGCCACAGAATCTCGGCCTGCAAGGCCTGACCACGGTGATCGACAGCGGGACCACGCCAGTGCTGGGCCGCAGGCGCTTGCGGCAGGGGAGGCTGCCGCGTCCAGCCGGTCGGCGCGCTGGCTTGAGGGGGCACGGTCTGGCGCAGACTGGCCCACGCGGCTTGCCGCCAGCGACCCAGAGCATCGTCTGACGACTGCGCCGCCGGCACGGCCAGAGCAGCCAGCACGTAGGTGCGGCCCTGCACATCGCAGCTCATCATGTACAAGCGGGCCAGCGGCTGATCGGGGCCCAGCAACGGCACTTCACGCTCGGCCCGCTCGGGCTTGCATGGCAACAGGGCCTGAATGGGCGCACCCTCGTGGCGGACTTCCCGCCAGTTGTGGGTGGGGCTGCACGCCGCCAGCCCGAGCATGGCCGCCATGGCCAACCCACCCAGAAACCGTCGATCCACACCCCGGCACATGCTGACCTTTCCGCGCACAATAAGCGCCTGTAAACCCATGATGGTATCGGCTCCATGAACACCCGCAACACCAACCCCGACGGGCTGCCCGACACGCTGCCGGTGCCCGGCTCGCTGCGCGCCGTGGCGCAAGCTGCGCAGGCCCGGCGGGAGCCACTGGTGGTGATGGTGACGCTCAAAGGCTGCGTGTTTTGCGACCAGGTGCGCAACAGTTACCTGGGCCCGATGCACCGCAAGGGCGAGGTGGTGGCGGTGCAAGTGAACATGCTGGACCGCACCACGCCCCTGCAGGCGGTGCAAGGGCACCTCACCACACCGTACGAACAAGTGAAAGCCTGGAACGCCCGCATCGCCCCGACGCTGCTGTTTCTGGACGACCAGGGCCGCGAAGTGGCAGACAGGCTGGAGGGCATCAGCAGCGCCGATTTTTATGGCGCCTACCTGGACGAGCGGCTGGCCCAGGCGCGCGCCGTCATTCGGCAGCGTCGCTGAGTCGTCGGATCTCGCGCACCACCGCGAGCGCGCGGTCAAAATCCACCGACTCGATGGCTTCGCGCAACTGAACCCAATGCGGCGCATCGCCCGGGCTGCCTTGGGCCATCATTGCATCGTGCCAACTCAGGGCCTCCATTTCGGCGCCCTCGAGCAAGCTTTCAAGTTCGGGCAGGCGCTGCAACCACACGTCCTCGCGATCGGCGCGGATCGGAGCCGGCACCGCAGGCGCTTGCAGTGTGGCAACGGTGCGGGTCAGCGCCGCCTGGGTCTGAGTAATTTCGTCCAGCACGGCAGCTCCGAGTTCGGTCAGGTTCACCTGCGCCGGTTCCGCTTTGAGCTTGCGCTCGCCTTCAGCCGCCAGCGCAGCCAAACGCTGGGCACCCACCGTCGCGGACATGCCTTTGATGCCATGCAGTACGGCGGCCAGTTCGACCGCATTCCCATTGGCCACACACTGCGCCACGCTGGTGCTGTGGGCCGACAAGTCACGAGTGACGTTGCTGGCCATCCGCAGGTAAAAGCCCTGATCGCCCCCCAAACGCTGCAAAGCGCCCGTCACATCCACACGATCGTCGTTCTGGGTCATGACCGCTGGCATTTCCGGTGCGGGCGGAACCACCGGCTGACTGAGCGGCGTCGCTGCTCGACCGGTCCACTGCAAAATCGTCGCCACCAGCCGCCCCAGGTCGAAGGGCTTGCCCACATGGTCGTTCATGCCCGCGGCCAGGCAGGCCTCGCGATCGCTGGCCATGGCGTTGGCCGTCATGGCCACTATTGGCAAGGTTTCCAGCCGCAGGCGCTGCCGGATGGCTTGGGTGGCCCCGATCCCATCCAGCACCGGCATCTGCATGTCCATCAACACCAGATCGAAAGCGTTGGGCTGGGCTTTGAGCAGATCGACCGCTTCCTGGCCATGGCACGCGATCGTGACTTCGGCACCCTCGCGGCGCAGCAACTCCTTGGCCACTTGCTGGTTGATTTCGTTGTCCTCCACCAGCAGCAAGCGCAGATCTTGCAAACGGCTGGCGGTGGGCGGCTTCAGGGTCGCGGCGGGCGCGATGGTGCCCCGGGCGTCCGCCATGGCTTGCTGTACCACCGCTTCGATGGCCGAAGCGGTGACCGGCTTGACCAAAAAGCCTTGAACCAACGCCTGACGCTCGGGTGGTAAGGCGCCAAAAGCGTCGCGGCCACTGGCGGTGACCATGACAAAGAGAGGTTGTTGATCGGGCGCATGGGCGTCGCGCAAAGCCTCGGCCAACGCCAGGCCATCCATCTCTGGCATGTCCCAATCCAAAAACACCAGATCAAACGGCTTGGGCGCTTGCGGCAATCGCGAGCGCACCAACGCCAGCGCCGCCGCGCCGCCGTCGGCCACCTCAGGTTGCCAGCGCAGGTTCGTCAGCATGCCGGCCATCACCTCGCGGGCATCGGCGTGGTCGTCCACCACCAAGGCCCGCAAACCCGCTTGCACCGCGTGCATGGGTTGATGGAGTCGGGGCGGCACCTCGACCGGCACCCGCAGCGGCACTTCAAACGAAAACGTGCTGCCCTGCCCCGGCACGCTGTGCAAATGCAACTCGCCCCCCATCAGGGCGACCAGCCGGCGGCAAATGGCCAGCCCCAGCCCGGTACCGCCGTATTTGCGGGTGGTGGATGTCTCTGCCTGCGTGAAGCCGCTGAAAATCCGCGCTTGCGCCTCTGGCGCGATACCGATTCCGCTGTCCACCACCGAAAACTGCAACCGGGCCAACTGCCCTGGCGCAGGTTCGCCGCCAGGGGCCAGGGCCATGCGCAACTTCACCTCACCCTGGGCGGTGAACTTGATGGCGTTGCCGCCCAAATTGATCAGCACCTGCTGCAAACGCAGCACGTCGCCGATCAACACTGGCGGGATTGCCGGGTCGATGTCAAAAATCAGCTCCAGGCGCTTGCCCTTGAGACTGCTGGCAAAAATGGTGGACAAATCGCGCAGCAGATGCTCCAGCGCAAACGGCTCGGGGTCCAGCTCCAGCTTGCCCGCTTCGATTTTGGAGAAGTCCAGCACGTCGTTGATGATGCCCAGCAGCGATTGGGCAGCACCCTGGCTTTTCTCGGCGTAGTCGCGCTGGCGCGGCTGCAGCTCGGTACCCAGCAACAGTTGCAGCATGCCCAGCACAGCGTTCATCGGGGTGCGAATTTCGTGGCTCATGTTGGCCACAAACTCACTCTTGGCGCGTGAGGCGGCTTCGGCGGCGTCCTTGGCTTGCACCAGCTCGGTGATGTCAATGCGGAACCCCACCCGGTAACCATCGGGGGTCTCTCGCTCCACAACGCGCACCACCCGGCCGTCGGCCAGGCGCTGCACCAACTCTGCCGACGCCTGGTGGTGCAGGGCAAGTCGCTCGCGCAGCCATTCTTCAACGCGCCCATTTGCCTCCACATACTGGCCGCGCTCAGCCCCGTATCGGATGATCTCTTCAAACGTCCGCCCTGGATCCATCGCATGCGCCGACACCGGGTACATCTGGCGGTAACGCTCGTTGCAGTACACCAGCCGGTCCTGCGGGTCGTACAGCACAAACGCCTCACCCAGCGCATCGATGGAGCTGCGCAAAATGTGCTCCTGCTGCGCCAGCTGCAGACTGGCTTCCTTGCGTCGGTGAATGTCTTGCACTGTGCCGTACACGCGCACGCAGCGCCCGTCGCGCACATCTGCAATACCGATGCTGTGGATCCAGCAGGGAGATCCATCCATCGAGCAGATCAAGAGCTCCGCATCCCACCCTTCGCCATGCTCGATCGCTCGCTGCATCAGCGCACGGGCTTGCTCGCGCATGGCTGGGTCGACAAAATAGGCCAGCGCCACCTGCCGGTTCACAGGCTGGTCAGGCGAAGCCTGAAAAATCTCCCGCGCCATCGGTGACCACACCAGATGGTCACCTTCCAGCACGTATTCCCAGGTGCCAATGCGGGCCGCCCGGTTGGACAGTTCCAGATCTTGCCGCGCCTTTTCCAGCGCCGCCTCGGTCAGCTTGCGTGCCGAAATGTCGGTGCGGATCGACACATAGCGTTCAATCTCTCCGCTTTCCTGGGTGAAAGGCGCAATCAGCGTATCCACCCAGTACAGCTCGCCGGACTTGGCGCGGTTGCAAATCTCGGCCCGCCACGACTGTCCGGTGCTGATGGCAGCCCACATTTCACGCCACAGCGACTGGGGGTGAACACCTGAATTGACAATCCGATGGTGCGAGCCAATCAGCTCATCCCGGGTGTAGCCACTGATCGCGCAGAATGCATCGTTCACATCGACGATGGTGCCGTCCGGCGCGGTCTGGCTGACGATGAATTGGTGCTTGAGCGTGCTCATCAGCACCTCGGCATCGTTCAAAGCCGCGCGCA
>JACCDT011275769.1_pt1 | contig 12045 bp, 7 predicted proteins | sample 7446291 | NCBI WGS metagenome assembly JACCDT01 (sample SAMN15323446, study PRJNA562643) | freshwater metagenome | isolation source: river surface water | place: USA:Blue River Watershed | collected 2017-08-17
CGGCACTGTTGATGGTGAGTCATTTGATGTCGCGCTTGCACCACGACATGCGAGCACTTCTTATTGCGGGTCCTCGCATTTTGTCAATTGTCCAGGGCACCGAAGCGGATGCGCAGCGCGTCCTGGAACAGACCGAGATGCCCGATGTGCTCGCCGCGCGGTGGATTGACCCACCGGTCGAGAGGGGCACGCTGCGCCGCCTTCCGGCCGACCCCGCCTTGGATGCGTAAATCCGTGAGCTCGGCGGGCGCGGATGTTGTGTGGGGGCGAGTACTGCCACAATTCACTTTTCCTTCTCGCCTACACCCTCGCGATGTCGTTTCCGGCCTTCACCAGTGCCGCGGCTGCCGCCGCTTTTGCGACACGCGCGAGCGGAGAGAGTTCAGGTGCGGGCGTTGTGACACCAGCTCCTTCTGCTGCGCGTGCCGAGCGGCGCGCGCTTCCACCGCACGTGGATGTGCGCTTCGTCGGGATGGACGCGTGGTGTATCGTTTGCAGCTTTTTGTGCGTTGTGGGGCAAGTTCGGATGATGCGCGTGAGCAAATGGTTGCGTCATGTTCTCCACGGGGATTCCGCCACACCGCTGCGCCGCCTTCCGCGCCAAGTCGACATGTCTGCGTATGCGAATCGCATGGCGTCCTCGTGTATGATGCATCCCGACACTCGCAAGCCACGATGGCCGTGGCTTTCGCGCCACCTTACGCGTCTGGAGTACTTTGTCACGGAGAATGTGGATAACGTGGAGTGCACAGCGACATCTTTGCCACGCCTCGAGGTTCTCGTGCAGGATGTTTTTAGTGAGCGCGACCATCCCGTAAGTGGCAAGACCGGGCCCGTAGACAACATCCTTGGCAATCTTGGTACGATCGCGCCGATGCTACGCGTCCTCCACGTTGAGGGCGTCCAAATGACGGATGAGATGCTTCACGGTGTGGTGGTCGGGTGTCGTTTTCTGGAGGAGTTCCACGGGCGCGGCTGCACTCGCCAAATTACTGCGCACACGCCTTTTGGAGCAATTGCGGCGCTTCCAAATATGCGCGTTTTTCACGTGAGCAACACGCCAGTTGGTTGCGAGGTCTTTCGCAACGCGTCTCGGCGGATGCAGTCGATTGAGGTCTCAGACACGCACGTGGGGACTGCGGGTCTCCAGTTTATTGCGGCGCGTTGCCCCGAGCTGGAGCACATTGAGACTTTCAACGCATACAGCTTGGGAATCGCCAGCGACACGGAGCCGTTCGCGACTCGGCTCGAGGCGGCGTGGCTTGCCGTGTGCTCTGGGTGTCCGCGTCTCCGTTCGATTGACATTGGGACTGCGTTGGGATCTAGTTTGGTGGCAACTCACATGATGGCACGTGTGATTGCTGGACGCGTGCCGCTTCTGGAGGCGATCGCGATTGATTTTGGTTTGGTTATGTCTGCCCGAGGATTTGATGCAGTCGTCGCTCGCAACGTATTGACCGCCGCTCATCCGGGTGTGAAGCTCTACGCGGATCGCTCCGAGATACCTAACTTACACCGTGGTCCCTCCACCCGTTCGCCCTTTGTGCTTACGCTCTACGAGTATCGACCCGCGATCCCTCACCGCCACGATACTGCGCTGTCTAACAACTCCAGTAAACAGTACTGTTTTGGGCATCGCGTGTGTGTGTCCACGAAACGCCCCTCGTTGTTGTGCGACTCGTGTTTTCTGTGTGTCAAACATCAGTGAGTCGAGCCGGGTGGGCGTTGTGTGTCAATTGATCAATTAACGGCGTCAATTAAGTCGAAACACCGAGCCGCGGGGCACGTTCCCGCCAAACGCACCACACGTGTTTTCCTCACGGGACGCGGTCACAGCGAGCGGGTGCGACGGCGCCGCGCCTCGCGCGGCAGCGGCTGCGGAGAGGGCTGGGATCGCCCCCACACCACGTTGAGGACCTCGCGTGCGCGAGCGGCACGCACCTCTGCGTCCGCGCGGCGGTGTCCGCTGTCGAGAAGCTCGGTGGCGTGTGCCAGAAGCTCCTCCAGTCGATTGGCGTGGCGGTCCCCTGTGTCGCCGCGCACGACGTCCTCGGCAATCTGGTCGAGGATGAGAGTAAGCTCGACGTTCATCGAGCCGCAGCGTTCGCCCCACAGCCTTGATGCGGCGGACGACTCAGCGAGCTTGCCGACACGGTACACCCAGTCCAGACGCGTGAACGTCGTTGCGCTTTGCACCGCGAGAGCGGAGAGCCGGCGCGCGGCGATCACCTCGTTGCGAAGCGCGTTGGTAGCTGCCTGGCGCGTGACGGCCGCGGAGGCCGCCGGGGCGTTGGAGGAGTCGTGGCGCGGCATCGCGGAGCGTGGGCGAGGGGCGTTGGGGTTGTGGCGCACCGCGTTGTAGACGACACGGAGCGTCTGGGTGGGATACGTGCTCACGGATTTTTTAAACGAACGCGGGGTCGATTACCTTGGTGCCGCGGGTGCGTGACTCCGGCGCGCACGGTCCCACACTTCAAATGTCCGCCTTCGCCGCGCACACCGACACGACGGTCCGCACCGTGTTCGAGGGTGAGGATCTTCAGAGTCAGGGGCTCTTCCAGTTGTCGGCGGCAGTGACGGTCTTCAAGTCGCTTGTGCGCACCGGGGTCCCGCCCCCGGCAACCCTGGCGAGTCTGCGCATGTTCGACGAGGACGCGGGCGCGCTTGCCGCGCAGGCGGGCGAGGAGGCGCGCGGTGTGTGGTGGGTGCTGCAGCAGGCGCTTCAGGGTGGTGTGCTGGCGCACGCGCTGAGCGTAGCGTTTGGTGGCGATCCGTCCGCGCTGGACGATGCGTCGTGGGGCGCACTGCGCGCCGAGTGGACGGCGGAGCTCCGATCGGGTGGTGCGATCCCGGTGTCGCGCCGCGAGGCGGGCGGGCCGTGGATGCTTGCGCCGCGCTCGTCGCCTCCACAAGACTGCGACCCGCGAGACGCCGATGCGTACTGGAAGCCGGGCGCGGGTGAGTCGCGGCGACTGACGTTCGAGGCGCTTGCGTTCCCGATCACCCAGAGCGGTGCTTTTGCGCCGCGCTGCTACAGCGACGGCGAAAGCGCGGAGGGCCATGAGGCGAAGCGCGGGTGGCACCTCGAGCCGGCACAGGGGTGGTGTGTGCCGGGCGTGGAGCGCACGCACATCCTGCTGTGCCCGCTCATGGGCGGCGTGGCGCCTGCGCCCGTGTGGCACTTGGCACCACCCGGGCGTGTGCGCGCGCGCGAGCGCGACACGCTGCAGTCCCTGGCGGCGCTGAAGGTCGAGAACACGGGTGTGCGCGTGGATGGCGCACCGGGCGCGTGGTGCGTGTGGGAGCTCCCGGCGCGGCGCTCGCTGAACGACGGATGGCCGTACGTGGTGGGTCTGCAAGTGCTCGCGGCGGTGCGTGACGATCTGGTGCGGCGCCCCCGAGACGCGCACCCCGGCGTCGCGGGCGAGGCGTGGGCGCTCGATGGCGATCCGCACCTCTCGCCCGCGTGGAACTCGCGCGTTTCGGCGGGCGCTGGTGTGGTGGACGAGGTGCGGCGCACGCTGCTGAGCCTCGCGTCGCCGACGGCTGCGGCTGGCACACTGGCGGCTGTTGTGGAGGGCGACGAGGCTTGGAGTTCGGCTGTGGCGACCTCGTCGGTCTCGCGAGTTCGCGGCAACGCACCTCTGCGCCCGCTGCTGGTGGACGGGGTGGGCGACGAGTCGGGCGCATCGCGCATCTCGTTTCTACGCGAGCGCGCGCTCAGCCTGTCGAGCTCCGCGGCGCAGAGCCTCTTGCGCGTGGGCGCATCGCTTTCGGAAGCCTATGCGATGCGTGACGTGACTACGATCCGAACGCTGCTGCGTGGCCTGGCACCGTGTTGGTTTCGGATGCTTGCGTCTCTGTTCGATTCTTCGGGGCGTCTGGTGCCAAGCGGCGCGCCGCTGCACAAGCTACCCTCTTACGCCCAGGGCTGGGCGGATCGCGCGCACGGGATGTTGCCGCTGACTCTTCTGCTTGCGCGTCTCGGCTACGGGCGCGCCTCGCACGTGGGTCTCGCGCGTGCGATTCTGGAGACGATCCGGCGCACGCCTCGGTACCGCAACGACACCACTACGGTGCACGCGCACTTGCGCGAGGTGGACAGTATCATTCGCGACACCCCGCCCTCGCTCGCGATGCCTGGGTGCCGGACGATGTGGACGAACGAATGGTGTGTGTGGTCGTCGCCCTCTGCCCTCGCCGCGCAGCCAAGTGCCTCTTCGTCTTCGTCGTCTTCGTCATCGGCCGCTTCCACGCGGAGCGACACGACGGGCGCGGCGTCGGACGCAGTCTACACGATGTACGGGCGCATGTTGGATCCGCCAGTGCCGCCCCCGACCTTTGTGAGGGCGCACGTGGAGGATCCCGTGTTGATGGCGCGTGTTCGCTGCTCGCTGGTGTGCGGGCGGTGCTCGGTGCCAACGCACCGTCGCTCGTCGAGGGACCCGGAGGTGCGCGGCGTGCCCCTTTCGAGTCCGATTCAGTTTATGCGAGCGGGCCCCACAATGCAGGAGCCCTCGCAGTCGTCTTCTTCTTCTTCGTCGTCCTCGGCGTGTGCGAAGGGCATCGAATGGTGATGTCTTGATTCACCCGTTTACCCCATCACTACCCGCTCGTTGCTCGCCGTAGCACCCTCATCCACACCAACACCCCCGCCACTTTGCGCGCTCGCCTGTCTTTGTCCGCGTGCGTGTGCGGCGACGAAGCGCGCGTGCGCGTGCTTCAGCCACGGCTGTTGACGCTCATCAGGATGGCGCCGCCATTGCCGGCGGAGGAAAGTCCCTTGCCTGCGAGGTGGCGGCTGATGACACCGCGCGAGAACGCGCCGAGGATGTCGATGTACACAGCGAAGGCGTGGATGTTGGTGGCAGCAGCCGCGACGCCACCAACAGTGTTGAGCACGTGACGCATGATGTCGTTGGGGCTCGGAAGGTCGATGTCCACACCGGTGTCGGCGGCGGGTCCCGCGCCTGCTGGGCCGCCGTGCCACCACTGGACCAGCGCATTGTTGGCCCCCTGCAAAGTGGCCGGCGTCACCGGCGCAGCCCACGCACCAGCGATCGTCGCGAAAAAGCCACTCAGCACGGCGATCGCGCCGGGGATGTGGTAGCGCACCATCGCGCGTGTCAGCATCGCGCGATCGCCGCCGAACTCCGTCGCGCTGATGGTAGCTGGGCTGATCTTGGTGAGCACGGGCATCACACGCGCATCCGGGTCCTTGTTCAGTGCGTTGCCCAGTTGGCGCGCGGTGAGGACTCCCGCGGCCGGGTTGACGGGCGGTGCGAAGGTGGCGACAAGGAGATCACCAAGACGCACGATTCCGTTGCCGTTGTAGATCACCGTGGCCGCGCCGGCGCACTGCAGTGTGAATCCCGCGTCCTGGATGCCGACGCCGCGGTTGCCACCGTACGCGACGCCCTGAAACTCGGCGTTGGTGAAGTCGCGCGAGCTCATCCCTGCGAGCGAGGAGAAGCCGTGCGACACGTCCGTTCGGATGGACGGGAAGGTGAAGACGAGGTCATTGACTTGCACGATCGTGTCGTCAGCAACGCGGTCACCCGACGAGATGGCGTAGGTGTTGCCGACCGGCCCCGCGTACGAGGCGTGGAGCACGCGCAGTGCGTTGGACTTCACGCTGGGCACCATGTTGACCAGCGGCGCCAACTGCGGCATCTGCACCAGGTGCGTCTGCGACCCGCGCAGGTCGATGTTGTTGACCGGGTGACCCGGGACCGGATTCATGCCTCGGAACATGGTGGGCGAGCGAGTGTGCGAGAGTGGGTGGTGGAGGTGGCGGCGACGCGTCCGGGTTGTGGCAAGGATCGCGGTGGCGGTGCGCGGTGGCGGGGCGCTTGGGTTGTGGAGCAAGGAAGTGGTGCCGTTGGTCTTCATAGTACCGCCGCCACATTTCATTCGCGCGTTGTCGACGCGCACTTGGACGCGGCGCCCACTCCGCTCGTGCGTCGCGCCACCGCCCCAGAGCAGTGCCGGGAGATGCCGCCGCGCGACGCGATGAGCCACCTGCGGCAATTGCCGCACCGCGGCTGCTCGACTGTCGCCATGCTTCGCGCGCCTCCGAGTCCCGACACCGGAGCACCGGCCATTGCCTCGCTTCCGCCGGCGCTGGCGGTGATGTCGGCTGCAAATGCGTCTTTGCGCACGTGGGCTGCGTCCGTGCATCCGCAGTGGCCGGGCGTCATCTCCGCGCCGCTCGTGGACCCCACCGAATCGCCACCACCCACTGCCGACGTGTTGGTCGATCGCGCACATCGATTCATTCTGCAAACCGTGTGCCCCCTGGCGCGCCGCTCCAACTGGGACGCGCGGCGCCTGCGCGCGACCGAACCGCCACCCCCACCACCACCCCCGCCGCCACCACCCGCATCGCGCGTGGTTCCCATCTCCACCCCTGGCCCGCGATCGGTCCTCCCCGCTCTGCTTGCGCAGCAGCAGCAGCAGCAGCAGCAACCCCTGCCACCCGTGGCTACCGCGCGCACGCACGGTCTGCTGGCGGCCGGTGAGTGGTCGCTCGTGACGCCGCGATGGGACGTGCTGGCGGCGGACCCCGAGAGCTGGATGGAGGAGCTCTCCCGCATAGATGATCCGCGCCCCGACGACACGTCGGATCTGACGCTCGCCGTCGAAACGATGCGTCAGCACGTCGACGCGCACAACGGCGACCACGCACACACGCGCGCGCTCGCGAGCTTTCTGCGCTGGGCGTGCCGCGTGGATCGCTCGTGGTCGTGCTGGCGCGATTTGCCCGTCTGGATCCTGCGGAGCCACCCGTCGGCCGCGCTGCGCTCCGCCAATCGCCTCGCACAGTGGGTGCGCTGCGTCGCGGTTGCGTGGCGAGAACAGACGCTGGCCCCGGGTGCGCGCGCCGATTGGACCACGAACACCGTTCTGCGCATGCCCGCGCTTCTCGCCTGTGTGCCTCCCGCCTCGATGGCCTTTGTAACGTCGGCCTCGGGTGAAGACTCTGCGACCAAGGCGCGCCTCTCTTCGATCCTAGGCCTCTCGAGCGCGGCACCGAAGCGCCCCGCGTCGTCGTCGTCGTCGTCCTCTTCTTCTTCCAGCTCATCCGCAGCGGCTTCCGATCAGAATCCCCTGCAAGCCCCGACGCGTGGCGAGGTTGAGCTTGACCACCCGACGCGGACGACGCTTGAGACGGTGTGGTCTCTCGAGGCGGCGCGCACGCGCAACGCGCTCGACGCCATGAACCAGCGCCTCTCCTCGCTCGCGGACTCGAACGTGTCCTCGGAGGCGCTGACAGAAGCGGTGCGCGCGCTCACGATCCAAGACGAACCGGATGCGCGCGTTGCGCTGTCGGAGTGGATGGAGCGCGACCCGGCCTCCCTTCCCGTGGCGGCTCTCAGCGGGCGCGCCTACGTCCACTGCCTGCGCGCGCTGACCGTCACCGACCCGCGGATGGCGGCCCGGGTGAGCGCGGCGCTGGATCCGGTGACTGCGGTGGATACGGCGCGCCCCGGGACGGGCGAGCGCAACCAGAACTCGCTCGTGCACCCCCACACGGGCGCGGTGTCGCTGAGCACAGCGAGCGCGCCCGCGGCGCACGAGCGCACGCTGGAGATCACACCCGAGTACGAGGCGCAGTTTCTCGTGACCCCCGGTCTCGTGCGCACGGGACGCAGTGCGACTGGCACGGTGCTTCTACCGCCGTGCGTGATGGGTGATATGTGCGCTGCCGCCACGGATCTTGAAGTGCAAGGCATCTTTGCGGTGCGGATTGGACCACTCGCGGTGTTCCTGTACCCCGACGAGTGGGATGCTTGTGTGGAGCACGGTACTGTCCCCGCGGATGTTGCCACGCGCCTGTGTGTGCTTTGCCTCCGCTTCCTGGTGACTGCGACCGCAATTGGCGCCCACGCCAACAACCGACGCATTCCGCGCGGCACACCCCTCACGACAATGCGCTTCGTGGGCTACCGCGCCAGCGCGTGCATCGCACCGACCGGATCGAACGGGCTCCTGTTCCCGTTCCCGCGCTACGACACAAGTGTCCTGACGGTCGTCGTAGATCGCGACCTCACGATGCTGCGCGCCTCGTCCTCGAGCGCCTCGAGAAGCAGCTCGAGTAGTTCGAGCAGCTCGAGTAGCGCTCAAGCATCAGCGAATGCGTACCGCGTGCTGCAGACGGCCCTGGAGGAGGCGCGGGCGCCAGCGCGGCCGGATTTTGGGTAGAGGACAGCCTCTTCGTGGTCAGGGGGGACTTGCGCCTCTCTGAACGACTGTCCGAACCCCCAAGCTACGAAGTTATCCGCGCCATCCTGGGTGCCTCCACGGACACAGTATTGCGTCTACTTTGCTTCCCGCGCACCTTTCTGCAAGTCAACAGCGAGGTCGGCGACCCGACGACGATTCTCCCGTCCGTGTGGCGTGCCATCCTGAAACGAGCAGCGCCTTGCGAGCGGATCCTGCAGTGGGGCCGCGAAACCATCGAACGCCTGATGCGCGAGGGCGCAGGTTTGTCGGGCCGCGCCATCGTTGCGCTGGCGTCGCTGTATCGCGCGTGGTGCTCAGTAACACCGCTCGACGGCGACTCGATCGTGCGCCTGAGTGCGCTCATCGAGGCTGCTACGACGCGTGTGCCCGAGATGCCGTCCGTGTCGCGACTGTTGCCACTGTGGCTGCGCGGCTGCCTGGAGCGCTACTTTGGGGACCTCTGGGGTCCACCCTCGTCCGCGTCCACACCGCACGGTCTCTGCGTCGACGGTTCGCCGGTGTCGCAACACGCGTACGTAATGCTGTTCAGCGTCGTGCGCGTGCGAATTCCTGCATTCGCGAGCGCCCGCGACTCGTCGGTGGTGGTGCGCACGGTCGCACGGATCCGACGCGCACTCGAACTCGACGCCGCGTCGCGGACGTGCGTCCATGTTCGGCGGACCGCGATGCCACCCGATCACATGCCGCTTGATCGCGGCGTCGACGCGCCGCCGATGGCTGCCATCTGTGTTCTTGCCTGTGTCGCGCGCGACGTGTGTGGCTACGACGGCGGCGACGAGCCTCGCACACGGTGGGGCGTGATGCGCGAGTCGGCGCCGCCGTCGCGCGTCGCAGGTGATCACGCGCGCGCGTTCGAGTGGGCGCGCGCGGCACACGCCGCCCTGCGCGGCGAGGCGGGCGCGCTTCGCACGTGCGAGCGCTGGTGTGCCGAGGTGCTCGACGCGCGCGGCGAGGATTTGCTGGTAGCAATACACCAGCTGTGGATCCACCTCGTGTGCGAGCACCCTGTGATGGCGGCGACGCAATCTTTGGTAGATCCATTGTGGATGCAAGAGGCGCTGTGTGTACTCCACGCTCCCTGTGGTCACCCGTTCTCGTGTGCGTGCGCCCCGTGTGAACGAATGCGCTGCGCCCTGGCGGGGTCGACGAGGCGCGGCGTCGCTCCTGGCTACGAACACCCGATTGCTCCGTGGACTGCACTGCTTCGCGACCTTCAGGATAACAACCCGGCGGAGTTCAATGCGCGCGTTCCAATCGATTCGAAACACGCGATCCGCGCGATTCTCGACACGGTGCACCTCGTCCGCGTTCCGGGGTACGAACTCGACTCGATCCCGGTCGCGCGTCGCTTCTACGCACTGGCGCAACTCAACACCCACGCGGCGGTCCAGCTGGTTGGGGCGCTGGGCGACGTGAACCGCGACGACATTGCGCGCGTTCATGCGTGGGTTCGACTCTACTTTGGCGGCGAGGACGGCTCGCCCGGTGTGCGGGCGCTCCGGGAGCATAGCTCTGCAATCTTTCGCAGGCTCGCACGTGCCGCCCTCGAGTGGCAGCGCATCTTTTCCGTTCCACTTCCAGGCGACATCGTCGAGGCCCAGGTGTCGGCGCTCCATCATCGCTACGCGCGCATGGGTGCTTTGCTGCCGCGAGGCCTCGCGTCGCTCGCGCGCCCGCCGTGGGGAGCGGATCTCGTGTGGTGGTGCGGCAACAACCCTACCTCCGACCACGCCATCGGGCGGATGCTCGTGCCACTCCCGCCCGCAGCCGACGTTCCAATGCGACGCGCGGAGGCCACGGTGTGTGCCACCGTAGCGCGCTCGCTCGAAGGCTCGACGCAGACCGTGCTCGTCGAGCCTGAAAGTCTGCTGCCGCTGTGCAGTGTGTGCGTCGCAGAACGCGCGCCCGACGGTCTCCGCGCGTCCCACCCCGAGCTCCCGCCTCAGCCGGCGCTCTACACCGAAACACGCCTTCTGTCGTGCTCCGCCGTGGGTCGCGTCGTGGTGATCGCCGGGCGCCACGTCACCTTGTGTGCCGCGCCTTCGTGCGGTGCCATGATGGAGATGTCGTTCACACGCTCTGTATTCGTGGACTCGCGCGGCTGGGTGTGCACAGCGTGCGTCGCGGCGCTTCGGCACCCGCCGCGTCGCGCGTCGGCGAGCACATCGCGTCGTGTGCGCTCAGCCGCGAAGCAAACGGGTGAGCGTTTGTCGACGGACGAGGGTTCGGAGGAGCCGTTTATTCCGCACGACGAGGAAGAGCCTGGCACCCGCACGAGCGACGAAGAAGATGGTGGTCGTGCCGCGGCGCGTGGTAAGTAAAAAGCATCAATTTGACAATGGAAAAACGAGATCGCGAAGTCCCGTGAGATCGTCCATCGACGGCACGGTACTTCCGCAGATGATGACCTGCGTGAGCGTGACGACGCGCGTGTGGAGCCAGGGGCCTTCGCCCGGGCGCCCGGCGAGCCAGCGGTCGCAGCGCATCGTGAACTCCTTCTTCTCGCTCTTCACGACCGGGCAGCGGATGTAGTAGGCCGCGCGGTCGATGGCCGGCTCGTTGGTGGTGACGAGGCACAGAATTGCAGGGTCGGTCGAGTGCCACGTGAGGTAGCCGCACAGCGCGCGGAACCCCGCGCCCCCCTTCTGTGCAAAAATAAGCGTTGCGACGACACATTGCTGACGCACGGGCGATCCAGGCGAGAGTGGGTCGGACGGGAGGCGTAGGTCCCAGCACAGAGACTCAGCCTCTGCGACCTCGCGCTCGAACGCCACACGATGTCGAATGACACTCTTCAGGGTCTCTAGCTCGAACAGGATGGGCACGAAAGGAATGCAGCGGATCCACGTGAACGCCTTGTCGGCGTCGCTCATGGGGGCGCGGGGGGTGTTGGGGTGTGCGCGGTGGGTGCGGGTGGGGATGCCGGGTGTGCAACGCGCGTCTCTATTGCTCACAGATTTCCTCACCCAACACGCCCTCGGGCCTCGGCGCGACTGACGGCCTCAAGCCTCGGCGCGGCGGTCCTCGTGAGCGCTCGGTGCGTCCCTCCGAACTTCCATGCCGTCTGGCACGTTGTGGAAGGGACCGCGCCAGCGCGTGCCCGGTGCGCCGAGCCGATCGGTGTAGATCTCGAGCATGCGCGCGAACTCGCGACTCGACGACTCGAACCCATCGGCGACCATGATGCGGCGTGGGCGCCCCGTAAAGTCGTAGTTGGGGTGGCTGAAGAAATCCACACCGCCGCGCATGGCGGCCGTCATCGTTGCAATGGCGGCGTCGTCGCGACGCCCGTACTTCTTGCCGCTCACGTGCGGCACGGCGGCAGCAGCAATCTTGCTCTCGGACGCAAGTTCGTCGGGCTCCTCGTTGTACACGGCCTCCAGGTTGCGCAGCTCGGTGCAGAGCGTCTCGATGGCATCCTCCGCGGATGGGTGCACGCTCGAGAGGGTTACAAAGTTCTCGGCGAAGGCAACGCGGTTCTTGCGCAAGAAGCTCTCGAAGAACGTGACGTAAAGCACCATGTCTCGCTTTTGTAGTGTGATGCCCGGCGAAACGACGGGCGGTGTGCCCGCGGCTTCGCTCATGATGGTGCAACGCACATCGTCCTCGTCGTAGTTGCGCGTGAGCGCCGCGTGGAACTCGGCGATGGCAGTGAGCGTCTCGGCCATCACGAGCGGGTTGTAGTTCTTCTCGCCCGCCACCACGATCGGCACGTCCGGGTAGGTCGCGTCGATCTCGGTGATGAACTCCTTGATGAGCATCAGCTCGCGCGCGCGCGTGAGGGCTGTGGGGATGGAG
>JACCDT010158615.1_pt1 | contig 12039 bp, 10 predicted proteins | sample 7446291 | NCBI WGS metagenome assembly JACCDT01 (sample SAMN15323446, study PRJNA562643) | freshwater metagenome | isolation source: river surface water | place: USA:Blue River Watershed | collected 2017-08-17
CCTGCGCAACCCGACCCGCTGGCGTCTCCACCCAGCCCTGCGCATCCACAGCCGCCTTGATCAAGGTGTTGTCCTCAAAACACTTCACCGTGACCACTGGGCCTGCGAATTTGCGCACGGCACCAAAATCTCGGAACACAGGGGGCAGCACCCGAAAATCGCCGCTGGTATCGGCTTTGTAGGCATCGCAAAGATCACAGGTGGCAAAGGCAATCGGCATGAAAGAAGCTCCTGAACAAGATACAGAGCCATTCTCCAATGAAAAAAACAACATCCCAGAGGGAAAAATGCAGTTTCTCCCTTGGAAACGTGCTTTTTTGCCATTAGCATCCGCAGTACCAGTGAAGAAGCAGTTTTTTGCTGGTGATTAATCAATCTTCTAGAAGGACAATCAATCATGGCAACTGCGAAAAAAGCACCGGCAAAAAAAGCCGCTCCCGCAAAGAAAGCGGCTCCTGCTAAGAAGGCAGCCGCTCCCGCGAAGAAAGTCGCTGTGAAAGCAGCCCCCGCAAAGAAAGCGGCCCCCGCCAAAAAAGCAGCTCCCGCTAAAAAGGTCGCTGCCAAAAAGGCCCCCGCCAAGAAGCGCACCGTGAACGCCGCGTTCATGAAGGCCCTGACCCCCAGCTCCGCACTGGCAGCCGTGGTCGGCGCAGCAGCACTGCCCCGCACCGAAGTGGTCAGCAAGCTGTGGACTTACATCAAGAAAAATAAGCTGCAAGACGCTGTGAACAAGCGCATGATCAATGCCGACGCCAAGCTGAAGGAAGTCTTCGGCAAAGCTCAGGTCTCGATGTTCGAGATGGCTGGCCTGATCGGCAAGCACCTCAAGTAAACACGCCTTGATGTTCAAAGGGCCGCACTTGTGCGGCCCTTTTTGTTTGTGCGGCGACATATATGCATACATGTATGCCCCCTATCTGAAAAGAGCCCCCGAAACCTAGGGTTAACCGCCGTTTTTTTTGGGCATGCTTTATGCATAATCGCCCGCTTTCATTCAAAGGATCTTTGTCCATGAAACTCAAGATACTCGCTCTCGCCGCAACCATGGCATTCGGAGCAACTGCCCTGCAGGCCAAAACATTCAAATGGTCTAGCGCCAGTGACATTGCGACTTGGGACATTCACTCCCAAAACAATGCATTGCAGAATGGCATCCACGCGGCCGTGTACGAAAGTTTTGTTTACTACAACAGCAAGACCTTCAAGATCGAACCCGTGCTCGCCACCTCATGGAAGGAAATCAGCCCCACACAAATGCGCTTCACCTTGCGCAGTGGTGTGAAGTTCCATGACGGCAGCCCGCTGACCACTGACGACGCGGTGTTCTCTATCCAGCGCGCCATGATGCCGACCTCCAACTTCACGCCATATATCCAGGGCGTGGACAAGGTGGTCAAGGTCAACGACACGACCTTCGACGTCTACAGCAAGACTCCCAACCCCGTGCTGCTCAACCAGATGACCGAATTGCGTGTCATGAGCAAGGCCTGGGCAGAAAAGAACAAGTCGGTTGCCCCCAAAGACATCAAGACACAAGAAGAAAACTTTGCCCACCGCAATGCCATGGGCACAGGTCCTTACATGCTGAAGGAATGGCTGCCAGACCAGAAACTGGTGCTGACGCAAAACAAGGCTTGGTGGGGCAAGTCCGAGAGCAATGTGACAGAAATTGTCTACACCCCCGTGAAGGCTGTTGCCACACGCATGGCTGCCCTTCTGTCGGGCGAAGTGGACTTGGTGCTGGACCCCAGCCCCCAGGACCTTCCCCGCGTGCGCTCCAATCCCGAGTTGAAAGTGATGGATGGCGTGGAAAACCGCACCATCTTCTTCGGCATGGACCAATACCGGGATGAGCTGGTGGGAAGCAACATCAAGGGCAAGAACCCCCTGAAGGACGTGCGTGTGCGTAAGGCCCTGTACCAGGCCATCGACGCCGACGCCATTACTCGCGTCACCATGCGCGGCCTGGGCCAACCCACTGGCGCGATCGTGGCACCCCAGGTCAATGGCTGGACCGAAGCCGTGCACAAACGCTTCCCCTTCGACGTGGCTGCAGCACAAAAGCTGTTGGCCGATGCGGGCTACAAGGACGGCTTTGAGGTGGACTTTGCCTGCCCCAACAACCGCTACATCAATGATGAGCAGATTTGCCAGGCAGTGACCGCCATGTGGTCGCGCATCGGGGTGAAAGCCAAGCTGCGTACCCTGCCCTTGGTCACCTACTTCCCGATGATCCAGCGCAACGAGGCCAGCATCTACATGCTGGGCTGGGGCGTACCGACATTTGATGCGCTGTACAGCCTGCAATCGCTGGTACGCAGCGTAGGCGCAGGCGGCGATGGCAACTACAACGTCGGCCGTTACAGCAACCCCCAGATGGACGCGCTGGTGGAACGCACCAAGAAGGAAACAGATCTGAAATTGCGCACAGAACTGCTTACCAAGGCTCTCCAGTTGCACAACGACGACGTCGCCAACATTCCCTTGCATAACCAAGTTATCCCTTGGGCTATGAAGAAGAATATTGACGTGGTGCACCGTGCAGACAACCGTCTGGACTGGCGCCTGGTCAAAGTCAAGTAAAACCGCCCTCACTTGCTAAACAGGGTCGCGGCAGCATTGCCGCGACCCTCATTTTTTTGAATCTATGTTTGCATTCATAGTGCGGCGCTTGGCGCAAGCGGCATTGGTGATGGTCACCGTTGCCCTCATCTCTTTCATGCTGTTCCAGTACGTGGGCGACCCTGTCGTTTTCTTGCTGGGACAGGATGCCACGCAGGAGCAAATCCGCGAGTTACGACAAGCCCTCGGCTTGGATCAACCCTTCATTGTCCAGTTCTGGCACTTTCTGCTGAACGCGGCGCAAGGAGAATTCGGCTTCAGTTTGCGTCAGGGCACTCAGGTCTCTGCGCTGATTGCGGAGCGATTCCCGGCCACCCTTGAGCTCGCCTTGGTGGCAGGCATTCTGGCTCTGGCGGTGGGTATTCCGATGGGTGTCTATGCCGCCCTTCGCAGAGGTTCGTTCCTTAGCCAGGTTTTCATGACGCTGTCGCTTCTTGGCGTCTCTCTGCCAACCTTCCTGATCGGCATTTTGCTGATTCTGGTGTTTGCAGTGACCTTGGGCTGGTTTCCCAGCTTCGGACGTGGTGAGGTCGTGAAGATCGGCTGGTGGACGAGCGGATTGCTGAGCGCCAAAGGCTGGCACCACATCGTGTTGCCGGCTGTGACACTCGCCATTTTCCAGCTCACGCTGATCATGCGTTTGGTGCGTGCGGAAATGTTGGAGGTGCTGCGCACCGACTACATCAAGTTCGCGCGGGCTCGCGGCCTGACCACGCGGGCGGTCCACTTTGGCCACGCGCTCAAAAACACGCTGGTCCCAGTCATGACCATCACCGGCCTGCAACTCGGGGGGCTGATCGCATTTGCCATCATCACCGAAACCGTTTTTCAGTGGCCGGGCATGGGCTTGCTGTTCATTCAGGCGGTCACCTTTGCAGATATTCCGGTCATGGCGGCTTACCTGTGTCTGATCGCGCTGATTTTTGTGGTCATCAACCTGATCGTGGACCTGCTCTACTTTGCCGTGGATCCGCGCCTGCGCGCTGGCAAGGCTGGCGGCCACTGAGCCCGGAACCGATATTTCTTCACCTTTGAGGAACCTTGAATTGAAAACCCTGTTTCACCAATGGTGGGATGGCGATGTGGGCTATAGCTTCCGCACATCCCCCACCGCTATTTTTGCTGCGCTTATAGCGCTGGTTTGTCTGGTCTGCGCGCTGTTTGCACCGTGGATTGCACCCCACAACCCCTTTGACCTGGCCACACTCCAGCTCGACAACGCCCGGCTGCCACCCGCCTGGAGTGCGGGTGGAAAATCGGATTTCCTACTGGGAACCGATGACCAAGGCCGTGACATCCTGTCAGCCCTCATGTATGGCGCCCGCATTTCCCTGGCCGTAGGTTTGGCTTCGGTAGTACTGTCGCTGCTGGTAGGCGTGAGTCTGGGGCTTTTGGCAGGCTTTTTGGGCGGATGGGTGGACGGGCTGCTCATGCGTCTGTGCGACGTGATGCTGTCCTTCCCGGCCATCTTGGTGGCCTTGCTGATCGCCGGGGTCGGACGCGCGCTGTTCCCCAATGCCCACGAGTCCCTTGCGTTCGGAGTGCTGATCATCTCGATCTCGCTAACCGGCTGGGTGCAGTACGCGCGAACAGTGCGCGGAAGCACCCTGGTCGAGCGCAACAAGGAGTACGTCCAGGCCGCCCGTGTCACCGGAGTCGCCCCATTGCGCATCATGCGCAAACATGTGCTGCCCAATGTACTCGGCCCCGTGCTGGTACTGGCCACCATTCAGGTTGCCACGGCCATCATCACCGAAGCGACCCTGTCGTTTCTCGGTGTTGGTGCACCACCCACATCCCCCTCCCTGGGCACACTGATCCGGGTGGGTAACGACTACCTCTTCTCTGGCGAATGGTGGATCACCATCTTTCCCGGCGCCATGCTGGTGCTGATCGCCCTGAGCGTCAACCTGCTGGGCGACTGGCTGCGCGATGCCCTCAACCCCCGTTTGCGATAAACCTGTATGAGCTTGCTACAAGTCAAAAATCTGGTGGTGGAATTTCCATCACGCAAAGGCACCCTGCGCGCCCTGGACGATGTGTCCTTCGACATTGCCCCTGGCGAAATCCTTGGGGTTGTCGGTGAATCCGGTGCCGGAAAGTCCCTCACAGGCGCAGCCATCATCGGTCTGCTGGAGCCGCCGGGCCGCGTCGGCAGCGGTGAGATCTTGCTGGAAGGCCAGCGCATCGACAACCTCCCCTACGCCCAGATGCGGGCTATCCGGGGACGGAAGATCGGCGCCATCTTCCAGGACCCACTGACTTCACTCAACCCGCTGTACTCGGTAGGGCGTCAGTTGATCGAGACCATCACCACCCACTTGCCACTCAACGCGGCGCAGGCCCGTGAACGGGCCATTCAGCTGCTCAAGGACACCGGCATTCCAGCAGCAGAACAACGCATTGACCACTACCCACACCAGTTCTCGGGTGGCATGCGGCAGCGCGTGGTGATTGCACTGGCACTCGCCGCAGAGCCCAAACTCATCGTTGCCGATGAGCCCACCACGGCACTGGATGTGTCCATCCAAGCGCAAATCATCACCTTGCTCAAGACCATCTGCAAGGAACGTGGCGCCGCCGTGATGCTGATCACCCACGATATGGGCGTAATTGCCGAGACCTGCGACCGCGTGGCAGTGATGTATGCCGGGCGTGTGGCCGAAATCGGCCCCGTGCATGACGTGATTAATCGCCCGTCCCACCCCTACACTGCTGGCCTGATGGCCTGCATTCCCGACATGAGCCAAGACCGCGAGAACCTTCACCAGATCGATGGCGCCATGCCTCGACTGAACGCAATTCCACAAGGCTGCGCCTTCAATCCACGCTGCACCAAAACCATTGCGAAATGTGGGCAACAGCGTCCCAATCTGCTCAAGGCAGGCAACACGCAGGCGGCCTGCTGGCTGCATGAAACAGGAGGTGCTGCATGAGCGATAACGCACGCCCCCTGGTTCGTGCCACAGACCTGGCCAAAACATTTGACGTCTCTCCACCTTGGCTCAACCGTGTCATTGAGCGCAAGCCCAAGATGCTGCTCAAGGCTGTGAACGGCGTTAGTTTTGACATCGAGCGCGGCAAGACCCTCGCTTTGGTCGGTGAATCTGGCTGTGGCAAAAGTACCGTGGCTCGCCTGCTGGTGGGCCTGTATGAGCCCACCCGCGGCGGATTCGAGTTTGACGGAGAAGATGCCCATGCCGCCTTCAAGACCAAGGAAGGCCGCAAACTGCGCCGCCGGGTCCAAATGGTGTTCCAAGACCCCTACGCCAGCCTGAACCCGCGCTGGACAGTCGGAGACATCATTGCTGAACCCCTGCGCGAACATGAAATCCTGAGTGACGACACGGCGATTGCCCAGCACGTCGGGGAATTGCTGCAATCGGTGGGCCTGTCAGCGCAAGACCGGGTGAAGTTTCCCCACCAGTTTTCCGGTGGCCAACGCCAGCGCATCTCGATTGCGCGGGCACTCGCAACCCAGCCCGAATTTCTGGTGTGTGATGAACCCACTTCCGCACTGGACGTGAGCGTTCAGGCGCAGGTGCTGAACATCATGAAGGATTTGCAACGCAAACATGGCCTGACCTATTTGTTCATCTCGCACAACCTCGCGGTGGTGCGCCATGTGAGCGACCAGGTGGGCGTCATGTACCTGGGTGGCCTGGTGGAACTGGCAGACAAACACACCCTGTTTGACAGCCCGCGCCACCCCTACACCCGCATGCTGCTGGAGGCCATCCCCAAGATGCACGATACCGGCAGGGCACGTACCGCGGTCGCAGGCGAAGTGCCCAACCCGCTCAACCCACCATCAGGCTGTGCTTTTCATCCCCGCTGCCCCCACGCCAACGCGCGTTGCAGCAGTGACAAACCGGAGATGAAAGCCTACTCAGGCGTGCGCGTGGCTTGCCACGCGGTGGAAGAAGGGCGTATCTAGGTCTAGCTCTGGACCAGGGCGGGCTCAGGCCCGCCCTTGGGACGCCGGGTAGCCTGTGATGTCTGCCAGCGCCGGGTAACCCGCCACCGCAAACGAAGCCAGTCGCCCGCCCATGACCGCCCCCTCCACACTGCCCACATTCAAACCGGTGTAGATCCAGTCGCCAGCCAGCGTGAGGTTGGCAAAGCCGCTGCCCCAGGCCTTGAGGCGCGCCTGGGTGCTGCCCGGGGGCGAGGTCACGTAGCTTTCGGTCGGATCGATGTTGGCGCGCCAGAACTGCTGGTTGAAACGCTGCACCCCCACGCCCGGATGGGCTGGATCGGTGCGCAAGAGGCTGAAATCCAGCCCCATGGGGTCGCCGGGCGGGCTCACCACATTGGTAGTCGCCAGGGGCAGCAGCGGGCCCATGCTGGCCTGCAGGTACTGCACACACTGCGCCTGCACGCGTGCGTGGGCGCGGGTCGGGTAGTCGGTGTCGGTAAAGGGGGGCGGCGCCTCGTACTCGGCCATGGCACCGCTGAAGTACCACAGCGCCTTGGGCGCGGAGTCCTGTGGCCAGTCTTCCCATTTCAGCAAATGGGTAAAGTCCACCTGCCCATCCAGCGGGTTCAGGTAGGTGGCGCCAATCACGGTGTCCGTCGGGTTCTGGAACGGGATGTCCCAGCCCAGCTCAGTGGTGCTGCGGTTCATCCACAGCTGCATGGTCTGGGTCTGCACCGTGGTGACCTTGTCGACCATCGTGCGCCACTGCGGCTTGGCGTCCAGCAGCTCACGGCACAGGTAGGGCACGGCGCCGATCGAGATGGCAAACACCAGTTGGTCAAAGTCTTCTCCTGCACGCAGCGTGCGCTGGGCCACGGGTTGCCAGCCACTCCAGTACGACTCCAGGTCGACCCGCCCATCGCGCAGCGCATCACCCTGCTCCAGCTGCTCGAAACGCGGCTGGCCTGGCCAGGCTGGCAGGCCTTTGACCTCTATCAAGGGCTCATAAGGACGGTGCTTGTCCTTGAGCGTGGCCTGCACCGCAAAGTGCACCGCATCCACCTGCGACTGGTCCGCGCTGAGCGTCAATGATTCAACCTTGTGGAAAAACTCGAACTTCACGCCGCGCTTGCGCAGCACCTCGTACAGAGGCGCAATCACGGTCTCGCCCGTGCCCGCCTCAAACAACCAGGCAAATGCGCCTGCATAGGCAAAGCTGCGCAGCGTCCAGTGCAGGTAGCAGCCTGCCCCCATCAGCGCCGTGCGAGCGGTGTCACCCTTGGGATACTGGTAAGACAGGTTCACCGTGTTCAGCGCCATGGGGCTGGACGCCACCATGACCGAAGCACCATGGCGGATCAGCCAATCGCTGAAGTTTTCTTCATCCAGCGGGTCAAACCCTTTGGTGGCTACCTCGTCTTTGATGCAGCCGCGCAAAATGGCCAACAAAAACTCGGCCACGATCAGCAGGCGACGCAGTTCTGTGTTGTCTTTCACCAAGGTTTCGGCTGCGTCACGCACCCAGTTCCAGGCTGCATCCAGCGCCTTCCACAGCGCCGACTCCACCCCATGCAGGGCCACCGATTCGGACTTGAGCAAGGCCACCACGCCCTTCACCAGCGTGCGCCCCAGCGCCCATTGGGCCGACTTCACCAGCCCCAGGTCGGCGTAGGCATGCGCGTGGTGATCCAGCAGTGCATCCAGCACATCAGCCGTGGCCGTCACCCAATGTGCCACCGACTGCAACTTGGCCATGGAAGCCGGGTCGCCGGGAATCAGCGCGTTGCGGGGGGATGTGAAAGGCCAGCGACTCATCTTGCCGTCGATGTACTCCCACATCAGCACAAAGCTCTCCGGTTTGAAAGCCTCGTCAAACGTGGCCAGCGGCTGCTGGCCCGGCGTGCGGCCCAGCGCTTCGTAGCAACGGCGCATCACCGGCAGCGCGTTGTAGTAGCTGCCCAGAAAGCCGTGGATGCCATGCTCTTCAATACGCATGTGCTCGCCGCGCGCAGTGGCGCACTTGCCGCCCAGGCGCCAGCCCATCTGGTAGAGCGTGATGTCCAGCGATTGCTCCCAGCCGGGCTGGCTGGTCAGCTCAAACGCGGTGGTGAGTGCGGAAATACCGCCGCCCAAAATGGCCACCTTGCGGGGCCGGGCAGACGAAGAAAGGGCATTTGCATCAGGGGTAGCAGTGGGCACGGCGGACTTTCAGGATGCTGCAGCAGCACAGCGCCGCCACAAAGCCTGAAAGTTTACGCGTGCCACCCCGCATCCCGCAGGGCGCCGAGAAACTTTTCTCGATGCTCTTCCTTGACAAAGGGATGGCCGAACATGAGGGACTGCAAGTTGTAGCCCCGCCCGCTCAGGGCTTTGGTCAGGCTGTCTTGTGCAGACGCCATGTCCCCCACCGCCGACAGGCAGGCTGCCATCAGCAGGTGGTTGAAATACCAGTCGGCACGCTTGGCAGTGGCCTCGCGGGCGTAACGCACCGCATCGGCATGGCGGCCTTCAATAAAGCAAGCCAGCGCACGGCTACGGATCCACAAGCTCAGGTGCGGGTCATGCGGACTCGCGTCGATGGCCTGCAGGATGAACTCCTCAGCCTCCTCGGTACGGCCCGAAAACACCAGCAGGCGCCCCAGCTCGCCCGCTGCGGCAGAAGCCTGGGGATACAGGGCCAGCGCACACTCCATTTCGGCAATAGCGGCCTCCATTTGGCCGGCGCACGACAGGGCCGTGCCCAGCGTGAAGTGGGCAAAGGCGTCACGCTCGTCATTACGCACCGCCACCAGGGCGAGGCGGTTGGCCTCGGCCACCGTGGCGCGTGGGTCTTCGGCCCAGGCGCCCCAAATTTTGGCGAGGTGGGTGAATGCCATGAGTGACATGGTGGGCGAATCGTTGGGCTTGATCGCCAGAGCCCGCGTCAGCAGGGCTTGCGCCTGTACCACGTGGTCGGGGGTGGTGCGCCAGAAATGCCAGCGCGCCCGCATCAGCAAGTCCCAGTGCTCCAGGTTCTGGTTGGGCACCTCGGCGGCGACCTTTTCCTCACTGTGCAGGTAGACCGGTTCGATGGCGCTGACGATATGCGCCGAAATCTCCGCCTGGATGGCAAACATATCCGTGAGCGGCCGGTCAAAGCGATCGGACCACAGCGTCTCTGCGGTGGAGGTGTCTACCAACTCGGCCGTCATGCGCAGGGTCTGCCCCGCTTTGCGCACCGTACCCGACACCAGGTAGCGCGCGCGCAGCGCGCGCCCTACCGCCTGGCTGCTGTCGCTGGACTTGCGGTAGGCAAACGAGGAATTGCGCGACACCACCAGCAACCAGGGCGAGCGCGTGAGATGGCTAATGATGTCCTCAGCCAAACCATCCGAGAAATACTCCTGCTCGGGGTCCGCATTCAGGTCCACAAAGGGCAGCACCGCAATGGTGCGGCGGTAGGCCTGCTGGTCGGATGCACGCCCCTGGCTGCTGGCTGCCCGCACAGGCGCAACGGCTGACGCCGGGCTCTCGGCCATGCGCATGGTGAAACGGTAGCCGCGCCCCGGCACGGTGGCAATGGCATCCGCACCCAGAATCCGCCGCAGGCTGGAGACATGGACCTGCAGGTTGTTCTCTTCCACCACCAAACCGGGCCAAACCAGGTCAAACAGCTGTTTTTTGGTGACCAATTGGCCCGCGTGGTCCACCAGCACACACAGCACATCAAAGGCGCGCGCGCCAACCATGACCGGCTGGCCGTCCCGAAGCAGGCGGCGTTCGTGCCGCTGCAAGACACAAGCGCCAAACATGCTGATGCCGGGATCGGATGCGGTGGAAGCAGGTGTTACAGACAAATCAATCCTTTGGGGTGGCCGCGCGGCCTGGTCGGTCACTGATTCAGGAATTTTAAGGAGTCCTTGAGGACTTTTTTGCTGCATCCCAGCAAACTTGCTCCCAAGTCGTTGAAAGAAGAGAAAAACCATGCAAAACAGCCTTCCTGGCACCCCAAAAAACACCCCCCAAGGCATTACGTGGCGGCAAACCGTGGTGATGCGCAACGCGCAGGGCCAAGAGGAAGCCTTCAGCATCGGTCCCGACGGCAATGTCTGGAGCTTTATCGCCGACAGCGGTGACAGCCGCTTTGATGCCACTGGCCAGCGCCTGGAGAACCTGGGCCTTGCGGCCGACTTTCTGACCGTCGGCCGCAATGTGGCTGGCGCACTGGTGGTGATTGCGGCCAAGGGCCTGCACACCCAGTACCGCACCGAAACGCCCCAGGAAGGGCTCACGCTGGCCGACGGTCTGCGTAAACGCTGGTCACCTGCCCAATCCATCCACCTGCCCGCCATTGCGGGCGCCACCGGCGTGCGTCGGCTCTACACCCAGACCGACTTCAGCGGCATGCGCATCGCCATGATTGTGGACACCGAGCAACCTGGCATCGGCGCCAGCTACGTCATGGCGTGCTCGCAGTGGGGCGATGCAGGCCCAGGCCCCTTCATTCTGCTGCCGCCCCTGGGCGCGCCCGGCGCAGGCCAGCCCGCCAAAACGGCCTCTGCACCCGGCCAAGCGACCTTCCGGGTCGCGCATTCCGCTTAAAAAAGCCCTCTAGCCTCCGCAGAATATGCGTGAGCAGCTATCAATTCAGGAGTGAATTCAGGCGCCCCTGCAAGCAGGCCCGACAGGTCGGTCAGGCCATGCTTCCGTGCAAAGGGCACCACATATGGACTTTGGACACATACGCGCTGCCGACCCGCACCGCGAACGGCTCCGTACCGAACGGAACAAATCCCAAAGACACATACAAACCCGTCGCCGCGGCATTGCCCTCGGTCACGGTAAGCTGCACCAGCTGGGTGCCGCTGCGGCTGCGTCCGTAGTCCAGCGCGGCCTCCACCAGCTGGCGCCCTAGCCCCAAACTGCGGTGCTGCGCATCCACATACATGCCAAACAGGGTGGCCTTGTGGCGGGCCTTTTCGCGCGGCTCAAACGACAGACCGGCCAAGCCCACCAGGGCGTCCGCCTCCCAAGCGCCAAACACCACTTCTTTGGCGTCGTCGCCAGGCGCCAGCCGGTTTTCCCACCAACTGAGCGGAAAACCCGTGCGCTCCGTGGCACTGGTGGTGAAAGCGTCCGGGTGCAAGGCATAGGCGTGCAGGATCAAGGCACGGTACGCCGCCGCATCCCTTGGCGTCAGGCGGGTGATGGGCATGGCTTAGCGTTGCAACGCCGTTTGCTCCAGCGCCACCTTGGTAAGGGCGGCCAAAGTGCCCCGCGTGCTGATCAGTTCAGGCTCCAGCACCACTTCGATCACCGTGCCGTTGGGCCGTGCCAGCGCCGCCAGCAGCTCGGCTTCGAAGTCCGCGCTTTTGCGGATGGTGACACCGGCATAGCCATAGGCCCGGGCCAGCGCCGCGAAGTCGGGGTTATTCAGCGCTGTGCCCGCCACATGCTGCGGGTATTCGCGCTCCTGGTGCATACGGATAGTGCCGTACATACCGTTGTTGAGCAGCAGG
>JACCDT010137110.1_pt1 | contig 12030 bp, 5 predicted proteins | sample 7446291 | NCBI WGS metagenome assembly JACCDT01 (sample SAMN15323446, study PRJNA562643) | freshwater metagenome | isolation source: river surface water | place: USA:Blue River Watershed | collected 2017-08-17
GCAAGAAGGTTTCGCTACTAGTTCGCCCAGACGACATCGACGATTTCTCCAACCGTCGTATTCGCTCGGTTGGTGAGCTAATCCAGAACCAGGTTCGTATCGGTCTGAGCCGTATGGAGCGTGTGGTTCGTGAGCGTATGTCCACCCAGGACATCGAGGCGATCACCCCTCAGACCCTTATCAACCTGCGCCCAGTTGTATCGGCGATCAAGGAGTTCTTCGGAGCCAGCCAGCTATCGCAGTTCATGGACCAGAACAACCCACTTGCAGGACTTGCTCACAAGCGTCGTCTATCTGCACTGGGCCCTGGTGGTATCGCTCGTGAGCGTGCCCAGATGGAGGTTCGTGACGTTCACCCATCCCACTACGGTCGTATGTGTCCGGTTGAGACCCCAGAAGGTCCAAACATCGGTCTAATCGGTTCGCTAACCGCATTCAGCCGCATCAACACCTTTGGTTTCATTGAGACCCCTTACCGCGAGGTAAAGAACGGCAAGGTAACCGCAAAGGTTGTTTACCTTGATGCTGCCTCTGAAGATGGCAAGGTCATCGCAGCTGCCGAGACTCCTGTGAAGGAAGACGGCACTTTGATTGGCCCACGTGCTTTTGCTCGCTTCCGTGGTGACATGGTTGAGGTTGCTGCTGAGGACGTTGACTACATCGACGTATCCCCACGTCAGCTTGCCTCTGTCTCCACCTCGCTAATCCCATTCCTTGAGCACGATGACTCATCACGTGCTCTGATGGGTGCAAACATGCAGCGTCAGGCAGTGCCACTGCTTCGTGCCGAGAGCCCATTTGTTGGTACCGGTATGGAGCGCATCGCAGCTATTGACTCCGGTGCAGTTGTCACCGCAGATGCTGCCGGTGTGATTGAAGAGATCGATGCCGAAGCGATCACCATCATGAACGACGATGGCTCTCGCTCCAGCTACTCACTACGCAAGTTCGAGCGCTCTAACCAGGGCACCGCTATCAACCAGCGCGCAATCGTTGAGGTTGGTCAGCGTGTTGAGCTTGGTGAAGTGCTAGCCGATGGCCCATCCACCGAGAACGGTGAGTTGGCACTGGGTAAGAACCTGCTCGTGGCATTCATGCCATGGGAGGGTTACAACTTCGAAGACGCGATCATCCTCTCCCAGGAGATCGTCAAGCACGATGTGCTCTCCTCAATTCACATTGAGGAGTACGAGGTTGATGCTCGTGACACCAAGCTAGGCCCAGAGGAGATCACCTCTGACCTACCAAACATCTCCGTTGAGGCACTTGCTCAGCTAGACGAGCAGGGCATCATCCGCATCGGTGCTGAGGTTCGCCCAGGCGACATCTTGGTTGGAAAGGTGACCCCTAAGGGTGAGACCGAGCTTTCAGCTGAGGAGCGCCTACTCCGCGCCATCTTCAACGAGAAGAGCCGCGAAGTTCGCGACACCTCTTTGAAGGTGCCACACGGTGAGCAGGGAACCGTTATCGGCGTCAAGGTCTTTGACGCTGAGCAGGGTGACGAGCTAGGTGCTGGTGTAAACAAGCGCGTAGTTGTCTACATTGCTCAGAAGCGCAAGATTACCGAGGGTGACAAGCTTGCTGGTCGCCACGGTAACAAGGGTGTTATTGCCAAGATCTTGCCAGTCGAGGACATGCCATTCATGGAGGATGGCACCCCGGTTGACATCGTGCTGAACCCACTGGGTATCCCAGGTCGTATGAACTTTGGTCAGGTACTTGAGTCTCACCTAGGTTGGGCTTGCCGCCAGGGTTGGGATGTCAAGGGCGTTGCCAAGTGGGCTGACGACATGGCTAAGGAGCTTTACTCCGCAGAGCCAGGCACCAAGGTTGCTACCCCAGTATTCGATGGCGCTACCAAGAACCAGGTGGCTGGTCTTCTAGACCACACCATCCCTGGTGAGGGTGGCAAGCGTCTAATCGACGGTACCGGTAAGGCTCGTCTGTTCGATGGCCGCTCCGGTGAGCCATTCCCAGAGCCGATTGCAGTTGGTGTGAAGTACATGCTGAAGCTGCACCACCTTGTTGATGACAAGATCCACGCTCGTTCCACCGGTCCTTACTCCATGATTACCCAGCAGCCACTGGGTGGTAAGGCCCAGTTCGGTGGTCAGCGCTTTGGTGAGATGGAGGTGTGGGCACTACAGGCATACGGTGCTGCACACACCCTGCAGGAGCTGCTAACCATCAAGTCTGACGACATCGCTGGTCGTGTTCGCACCTACGAGGCAATCGTGAAGGGTGACAACATCCAGGCTCCGGGTATCCCAGAGTCCTTCCGCGTTCTAGCCAAGGAAATGCAGTCCCTTGGTCTAAACGTTGAGGTGCTTGACGAGGATGGCCGCGTTGTAGTTCTCAAGGACGAAGAGTTCGAGACCGATCGCGCTGCGGAAGAGTTGGGTATCAACCTCTCTCGCAACGAGAACCTCTCATCCGATTCCGACTTCAACACCTACCAGTAACCCGAAACGAAATTTTCAAAAGGAAATAGAAGAAATATGTCTGTCAAAGTAGAAAACTTCAGTGCCCTTCGGGTTGGTCTTGCAACCAGCGAGGACATTCGTTCCTGGTCATCCGGTGAGGTTAAGAAGCCAGAGACCATCAACTACCGAACCCTCAAGCCAGAGAAGGACGGTCTGTTCTGCGAGAAGATCTTCGGTCCTACCAAGGACTGGGAGTGCTCCTGTGGTAAGTACAAGCGTGTCCGCTTCAAGGGCATCGTTTGTGAGCGCTGTGGCGTTGAGGTCACCAAGTCCTCAGTTCGTCGTGAGCGCATGGGCCACATTGAGCTTGCAGCTCCAGTAACTCACATCTGGTACTTCAAGGGCGTCCCATCACGTCTTGGCTACCTACTCAACATGGCTCCAAAGGACCTAGAGAAGATCATTTACTTCGCTGCCTACCGAGTCATGGACATCGACCACGAGCTAAAGCTCGGTGAGTATGACCTAGTCCGCGAGGAGTACGTATCACGTATTCGTGCCCTGGTTGACTCCCGTGACGAGGAGTTCGAGGCCGCAGCTTCTGCCGAGATCGCAGAGCTTCGTGAGCTTGGTTTGGAGCTTCAGGTTTCCAACAAGTTCTGGGAGGCACCACGCTGGGTTGAGAAGCAGTTCGTCAAGAGCGTTGAGCAGCTGATCATGGCCGAGGAGAAGGATGCTGACGCATTCTGGTCTGCTCGTGCCCTGGCTGTGGAGACCGACGAGGAGCAGGACGACGCCGTTGTCCGCACCGCTGACGAGACCAAGAAGATCAAGAAGCTTCTAGCTGATTTCAAGAAGAAGACCGACAAGATCGTTCGTGAGTACGCCCGTCTAGAGCGTCCATCCAACCTCCACAAGGAGCAGTTGGCTTGGAGAATGTTCCTAACCGCAGAGGTTGGACAGCTACTACCAAACGATGTTGTCTTTGACCACTTCGACTACTACTTCTCTGACTACATCATCACCGCTATCGGTGCTGAGGCTGTTATGCAGGTTCTTGCTGCTTTCGATCTAGAGGCCGCTGCAGCTGAGCTGCGCGCCGAGATCGCAACCACCAAGGGCTCAAAGCAGACCCAGGCCATCAAGCGTCTGAAGGTTGTAAACAGCTTCGTGCAGTCCGGCACCCCACCAACCTCAATGGTGCTATCGGTGTTGCCAGTACTACCACCAGAGATTCGCCCAATGGTTCAGCTAGACGGTGGCCGCTTCGCGACCTCCGACCTAAACGACCTCTACCGCAGGGTGATCAACCGTAACAACCGTCTAAAGCGATTCATCGACCTAGGCGCTGTTCCAAAGACCATTCTGAACAACGAGAAGCGCATGCTTCAGGAGGCTGTAGACGCACTGTTTGACAACGGTCGTCGCGGTCGTGCAGTTACCGGTACCGGTAACCGTGCACTGAAGTCACTCTCTGACCTACTGAAGGGTAAGCAGGGTCGTTTCCGACAGAACCTACTTGGAAAGCGTGTTGACTACTCCGGTCGTTCCGTAATCGTGGTTGGTCCTCAGCTGAAGCTGCACCAGTGTGGTCTTCCAAAGCTGATGGCACTCGAGCTGTTCAAGCCATTCGTGATGAAGCGTCTAGTTGACCTGGGCCTTGCTCAGAACATCAAGAGCGCTAAGCGCATGGTTGAGCGTTCCCGCCCACAGGTTTGGGGTGTTCTAGAAGAAGTTATTCGTGAGCGTCCAGTGCTACTAAACCGTGCACCGACTCTGCACCGTCTGGGTATCCAGGCGTTCGAGCCAGTGCTGGTTGAGGGTAAGGCTATTCAGCTGCACCCACTGGTATGTACCGCATTCAACGCTGACTTCGATGGTGACCAGATGGCTGTCCACCTACCGCTATCGGTAGAGGCTCAGGCTGAGGCTCGCATTTTGATGCTTGCTTCTAACAACATCTTGAAGCCATCCGATGGTCGTCCGGTTGCAACTCCAACCCAGGACATGATCATTGGTCTGTTCCACCTAACAGCCGATGAGGCCGGAGCCAAGGGTGAGGGTCGTGCCTTCACCTCGATGGCTGAAGCTCAGATGGCCTATGACCTAGGTGAGCTATCACTTGGTGCCAAGATCCGTATTCGCATCGAGGGTGAGCTCAAAGAGACCACCTTCGGTCGTGCACTGTTCAACGAGGCACTACCTGAGAAGTACCCATACGTAGAGCAGCAGGTTGGTAAGAAGCAGATCGGACAGATCGTTTCTGACCTAGTTGAGATGTTCTCCCGCACTGAGGTTGCTCAGGCGCTAGACAAGCTCAAGGACGCTGGTTTCTACTGGGCAACTCGCTCCGGTGTATCGATGTCCATCTCCGATGCAAACTTCGACCCTAAGGGTGAGTTTGACAAGGAGCGTGCAAGCCGCATCCTCAAGGCTGAGAAGCAGCACACCAAGATTCAGGAAGCGTTCGACAACGGTCTAAAGTCCGACCTCGAGCGTCGTGATGAGCTAGGTGAGCTTTGGTTCAAGGAGACCAACGAGATCCAGAAGCTACTGCAGGAGTCCATCCCGCACGACAACGCCATCTACAAGATGGTGACCTCTGGTGCTCGTGGTAACTGGCTACAGATCCGCTCCATCATGGGTATGCGTGGTCCGGTTGCTACCTCCTCCGGTGACTTTGCTCCGATGCCGGTAAAGGGTAACTACCTACTGGGTCTAACCCCACACGAGTACTTCATCAACGCCACCGGTGCCCGTAAGGGTAACGCTGACACCGCGATGAAGACCGCTGCCGCTGGTTACCTAACTCGTCGTCTAGTAGACGTCGCTCAGGACGTAATCATCCAGATCGAAGACTGTGGCACTACCCGCGGTCTTGAGAAGGACCTACTGAGCGAGAACGAGGTTGAGCTATCAATTGTTGGTCGTTCATCACTGGTTGATGTCAAGGCTGGTAAGGATGTTCTAGTCAAGGCTGGCGAGAACATCGACCACGGTACTGTTCGTCGCCTAAAGGAAGCCGGCATCGAGACCATCATGGTTCGCTCGGTTCTAACCTGTGAGGCTGAGGCCGGTATCTGTGCTCAGTGCTACGGCGTATCGCTAGCTACCAACCAGCAGGTAACTGTTGGTGAGGCCATCGGTATCATCGCTGCTCAGTCCATTGGTGAGCCTGGAACTCAGCTAACCATGCGTACCTTCCACACCGGTGGTGCTGCATCTGAGGCTAAGAAGCAGACCATTTTGAAGTCCATCGGTGGTCAGAAGGTTCGTGTTGAGCGTCTGATCTCCTATGACATCACCCAGGGTCTAAACGGTGTTACCGACTTGCTTGAGGCCCGTGTTGGTTGGCGTCAGGCTGGCAAGGTTGCCGTTATGGCCTTCTGGAACGGAAAGGTCGACATCGTAGAGAAGGTCTCCGCTAACGGAACCAAGAGCTACGACGTCTACGTCCGCCCACAGGGTGAGGCAGCCGAGAAGGAAGCCGAGCAGCTAGCGCTGCAGTACTCCTTCAGCCGTACTGCTTCCAAGACCTTCAAGAAGCTAAGCCCATACCTACCAATCACCACCGTCTCCTCAACAGATGACCTGTTGTTCGAGAAGGGTGACATGGTTGAGGCTGGAGAGTTCATCGTGGATGGAACTCCAATCCCTCACGAGGTATTGATGATCAAGGGTGCCCGCGAGGCAGCTGCCGAGATCATCCGCGGTGTTCAGGCGATCTACGGTTCCCAGGGTGTTCCACTGCACGACAAGCACCTCGAGGTGATTGTTCGTCAGATGCTGAACAAGGTAACCGTTATCGACTCCGGTGACACCGACATGCTTCCAGGTGAGATCATCGACCGTCAGCGCTTTGCGGCTAAGAACCGCGAGGCAGTGGCTAAGGGTCTGAAGCCAGCTTCAGCTCGTCAGGAAGTTATGGGTATGACCCGTGCCTCCCTAGCCGCTCAGTCATGGCTGTCCGCAGCATCGTTCCAGGAGACCACCCGAGTTCTAACTCAGGCTGCTCTGGACCGTCGCGAGGACAGACTTGTCGGTCTGAAGGAAAACGTGATCATTGGAAAGCTGATCCCAGCCGGTACTGGTCTCTCCGCCTACCGCAACTTCGAGGTCGATGGCACCGAAGAGGCAAAGGCAGAGCGCTACCCGAACCGCATCTGGTCAGACGCTTCCTACGACTCGGCAGATCTGGACTCTCAGGAGCTCAGCCTGTCAATCGCAGATCCGTTCTCACTAGACGAGAACTAAGCATTTAAGGAAAAACCCCTCGGAGTAATCCGAGGGGTTTTCTTTTTACCTAGTTCAAAGCGATGGAGACCTTGCCGCTTGAACTCTTCTGCTTCGTGAGCTTGGACTCGGCCGAGGTTGCAATCGCTGGGTTTAGTTTCTTCACCGCAGCACAGATAGCACTCGCTCTTGCTTGAGCGAGCTTTTTGTCTTTGCTTGCGAAGTAGTAAACCGTGCACTTGGCGGTCTTGGTGGTCGAGGTCACTGCGGCCCTTAGCTCTCGAGACTGGGCTGCAGCCAGCTTGGCGGTTGAGCCCGAGAACTTAGCAATCGAGACAGTCTTAGGGAGTAGAGGTAGCTCCTGGTTGATCTTTACCTTGATTTGGTTCTCGGAGAAGGTGAAGCCCTGAGCGCTGAGGCTCAGCCAGTTGTTGCTCTCTCGAACCTGGGTAACTGCCACCTTTTGCTCGCCAGAGGTTCCAGTGACGGTGATTGTTGCTGAGATCGGTGCCTTGGTGAAGCCATAGAGGCATCTGGCAACATCGGCCTGGATGGCGAAATCGTAGCTACCCAGGATTTCGGTTTTGCCATCAGGGGCAAAGTGCAATCCAGCGAGGTTATAGCTGAAGTAGCCGGATGCAAACTTCGGGACACCACCATCAAAGGCCATGGCATTTGTTGTTACCAGTCCGATGAATTGACCTGCTGTTGGGGTGCAGCGCTGCAGTTCTTGGGAGTTGGAGATGGAGGCCAGGTACCAAAGGGTTTCGGTTGCTGCGGCGGTGTCATTCGCTGCCTTGGCCAGCTTGTTTACAAACTGGATTCCGGTTGGGGAGTCGGCACGCAGCACGTGATACTCACCGCTTGATGTTCCGATGGTGGTTCGGCCATCTGCGCTGGTGAACTCAGGATCTGTTTTCGACAGTTTGGCTTCAAGCTTTGGCACCGTTACCGGTTGAGCTTGAATCTCATAGCGGTTGGCGCCTCCCGCAAGAGAGGTGGAGCTTATCTCTGGTGCGGTAACACGGCCCTTGAGCCAACCGGTGATTTGGTTTGAGAGTCTGACGTTGACCTTTACCACCGTGCCAGCGGCAAAGTCCTCAATCTGACCGCAGTAACCGGTATCGACCACTGCACACTGAACATCCCACATGCCTTCGACGGAGGCTTTTCTCACACTGTCTGTCGGTCTGAAGTAGACCGGGGTCTTAGTTGCATCGGTCCGGTTAGAGATTGGCCAGACGCTGATCTGAAAATCTTCAAATCTAACGGCACCGTTTTTGACCGACATCACCACTCGTGGGTTTACGACATAGAGATTAGAACCCGCGGCGTTTTGGGTTTCTGCCTCCCAGATACCAGGTAGCCCACCCTTGGGGATGCCTTTGCTAGCAACGGGGGAGAGGCTGTAGCCACCAACTTGGCGAGAGAGTTTTGCGTTTACTAAAGCGCTAGATGTGGTGCCAACCGCGAAGCTTTCTAGGCAGTTGATCTGAGTATCGGCTTCACAGACTGGCAGTACGAGATTTGCGACCGCGTTGAGTTTGTCTGTTACCTCGCAGCTGCCAGACCAGTCCTCACACATCTCTCCCCAAACTGTGTGATTTTCATTCATTTGGTTGATTGAGGATGTGCCGCCGTAAAAGCGCCAGCCGTCATCCAGGGTGAGCGAGACCTGGGCATCAGAACCAGGTAGTGCCGCAGGGCGCCAAACGGCAGCCTGGGCAGCCTGTTGCCCCAGTGCGAGAGCAACTAACACCAGTGCGCTGATTGATTTAGAAAGGAAACTAGGTTTCGACATTCCGCCCCCACGGTCCGAATAGGTCAACCATAGTTGAGGGGTAAATTGGAAACAAACGTGTTGTGCCCCAGTTCTGGGGAAAAATCATTTGACCGAATCTCTCTGCACTATGTATGCTTGGCAAGGTTCGTGTGAAGACACGGATTAGGCCCAGATCCTCCAGTCGCTGAGGCGGGGTCAAGAAATCTTCGGTTTATGCGTTTTTTGACGCGCCGAAGTAAGCCGAATAAGGAGAAATAGTGCCAACAATTCAGCAGTTGGTTCGCAAGGGTCGTAGCCCAAAGGTCTCAAAGACCAAGGCACCGGCACTGAAGGCAAACCCACAGCAGCGTGGCGTGTGCACCCGTGTGTACACCACCACCCCTAAGAAGCCGAACTCTGCGCTTCGTAAGGTGGCTCGTGTGAAGCTTTCGAACGGTACCGAGGTGACCGCTTACATTCCAGGTGAGGGCCACAACCTCCAGGAGCACTCGATGGTGCTCGTACGTGGTGGTCGCGTGAAGGACCTACCTGGTGTTCGCTACAAGATCATTCGCGGTGCACTAGACACTCAAGCTGTTAAGAACCGCCAGCAGGCTCGTAGCCGCTACGGCGCAAAGAAGGGTAAGTAATGCCACGTAAAGGCCCAGTAGCCAAGCGTCCAGTCGTCTCCGACCCGGTATACGGCTCACCAGTTGTTTCCCAGCTGATCAACAAGATTCTGCTACACGGCAAGAAGTCTCTTGCCGAGGCAATCGTCTACGGTGCTCTAGAGGGCACCAACCGCAAGACCGGTGACGACCCAGTAGCGATCTTGAAGAAGGCGCTGGACAACATCCGTCCAACCGTTGAGGTTCGCTCCCGCCGTGTTGGTGGTTCGACCTACCAGGTTCCAGTCGAGGTAAAGAGCCACCGTGCCAACACCCTCGCTATGCGTTGGTTGGTTATGTACGCCAAGCAGCGTCGTGAGAAGACCATGACCGAGCGTCTACAGAACGAGCTTCTGGATGCTTCTAACGGTCTAGGAGCAGCTGTGAAGCGCCGTGAGGACACCCACAAGATGGCAGAGTCCAACAAGGCCTTCGCTCACTACCGCTGGTAATTTTCCACACATCCGCCTTTTGCCCTCAGGGGCGAAGTGGCGGATGTGCTACTTAAACCCCAAACCCAAAAGCAAAAACAAACTTCGGAGGCAACCGTGGCACAAGACGTGCTCACCGACCTGAACAAGGTTCGCAACATCGGCATCATGGCTCACATCGACGCCGGTAAGACCACCACCACTGAGCGAATCCTGTTCTACACCGGTATTACTCACAAGATCGGTGAGGTGCACGATGGTGCCGCCACCATGGACTGGATGGAGCAGGAGCAGGAGCGCGGTATCACCATTACCTCGGCTGCTACCACCTGTTTCTGGAACAAGAACCAGATCAACATCATCGACACCCCAGGTCACGTGGACTTCACCGTTGAGGTAGAGCGTTCACTTCGTGTTCTTGACGGTGCAGTTGCTGTCTTCGACGGCAAGGAAGGTGTTGAGCCTCAGTCTGAGACCGTATGGCGCCAGGCTGACAAGTACAACGTTCCTCGTATCTGCTTCGTGAACAAGATGGACAAGCTAGGTGCTGACTTCTACTTCACCGTAAAGACCATCATTGATCGTCTAGGTGCTAAGCCACTGGTTATTCAGCTACCAATCGGTGCTGAGAGCGAGTTCCAGGGTGTTGTTGACCTAGTTGAGATGCGCGCACTTACCTACCGCGGTGACGTTGAGATGGGTAAGGCATACGACATCGAGCCAATCCCAGCCGACCTTCAGGCCAAGGCCGAGGAGTACCGCGCTCAGTTGATCGAGGCAGTTGCCGAGACCAGCGAAGAGCTAATGGAGAAGTACTTCGGTGGCGAGGAGCTAACCGTTGCTGAGATCAAGCAGGGTATCCGTCACCTAACCGTGAACTCCCTGATGTACCCAGTGCTCTGTGGTTCAGCTTTCAAGAACAAGGGTGTTCAGCCAATGCTGGACGCAGTTATTGACTACCTGCCATCGCCACTAGATGTTCCAAACGTTGAGGGTGGAGACCCTCGCGATGAGGAGAAGCGTCTAACCCGTAAGCCAGATCCAAAGGAGCCTTTCGCTGCTCTGGCCTTCAAGGTTATGTCCCACCCATTCTTTGGTCGTCTGACCTACATCCGCGTTTACTCGGGTGCAGTTGAGTCAGGTGCCCAGGTCATCAACTCAACCAAGGGTCGCAAGGAGCGCATCGGAAAGCTATTCCAGATGCACGCCAACAAGGAGAACCCAGTTGACTCGGTAACCGCAGGTCACATCTACGCGGCTATTGGTCTAAAGGACACCACCACCGGTGACACCCTTTGTGACCCAGATCACCAGATCGTTCTAGAGTCCATGACCTTCCCTGAGCCAGTGATCTCGGTTGCTATTGAGCCAAAGACCAAGGGTGACCAGGAGAAGCTAGGTCTAGCTATTCAGAAGCTAGCCGAAGAGGACCCAACCTTCCGCGTTGAGCACGACCACGAGACCGGCCAGACCGTTATCTCAGGTATGGGTGAGCTTCACCTAGACATCCTGGTTGACCGTATGCGTCGCGAGTTCAAGGTTGAGGCAAACGTAGGTAAGCCACAGGTTGCCTACCGCGAGACCATTCGTCGCACCGTCGACAAGCACGACTACACCCACAAGAAGCAGACCGGTGGTTCTGGTCAGTTCGCTAAGGTGCAGATCAAGCTTGAGCCTCTTGAGGTTGAGGGTGACAAGACCTACGAGTTCGTCGACGCCATCACCGGTGGTCGCGTTCCTCGTGAGTACATCCCATCCGTGGACACCGGTATCAAGGACGCCATGATTTCTGGTGTGCTTGCTGGTTACCCAGTTGTTGGTGTCAAGGCAACCCTGCTAGATGGTGCTTACCACGATGTTGACTCGTCTGAAATGGCGTTCAAGATTGCCGGTTCGATGGCCTTCAAGGAGGCTGCTCGCATGGCACAACCAGTTCTGCTTGAGCCGATGATGTCGGTCGAGGTTCGTACCCCAGAGGAATACATGGGTGACGTAATCGGTGACCTGAACTCTCGTCGTGGGCAGATTCAGTCGATGGATGACGCATCCGGTGTGAAGGTAGTTCGCGCCCTTGTGCCACTGTCGGAGATGTTCGGTTACGTTGGTGACCTGCGTTCTAAGACCTCTGGACGCGCTGTGTACTCGATGACCTTCGAGACCTACGCCGAGGTTCCACGCAACGTCGCGGATGAAATCGTTCAGAAGGCAAAGGGCGAGTAGACCTACTACTCGACTTTTGACTAAGATAGAAAGTCTGTAAACCCCAAATCAGAGTCGGCCTGCCGGTCGATGATTTACTACGGATCCATCAGGAGGACCCACAATGGCTAAGGCGAAATTCGAGCGCACCAAGCCGCACGTCAACATCGGAACCATTGGTCACGTCGACCACGGTAAGACCACTCTGACTGCGGCAATCACCAAGGTACTTCACGACAAGTACCCAACCCTGAACGCTTCTTACGCGTTCGACCAGATTGACAACTCCCCAGAGGAGAAGCAGCGCGGTATTA
>JACCDT010518831.1_pt1 | contig 12030 bp, 12 predicted proteins | sample 7446291 | NCBI WGS metagenome assembly JACCDT01 (sample SAMN15323446, study PRJNA562643) | freshwater metagenome | isolation source: river surface water | place: USA:Blue River Watershed | collected 2017-08-17
CCCGTGGTTCTACTGAACGCTCCATTCCGCTCTGCATTTGCTAGTTGCAATTATTCTAATGCTAGCCATTGAATATCAAATCGACGCACTCGTTGGCGAAATCCTCCCATGGATCTTCATCAATGCGGAAGCTATTGGCAAATTCAGAAAGGATGTAAGGATTGATGCGTTCCTCCAAAGCACGTATTGCACGTACCTGATGGGGAGTAGCACTGTAGTTACGGAAGGCAGTCAACAAAACTTCGGTTGACGCCCAAGGGCTGGTGTCTACGTCACGAAGGAAAAGACCCATCTCTTCTCTCCTGCGTTCCAGGAGGCCGCCGACAACCTTGTGGTTTTGGTCAAAGATCCACCGACTCATCTCCGTGGTGACGCTGGCAAAATCTTCCACTTCCAGGTGATCAATGATGTGGCTGTAAAGGAAGGACTCCCAGCCAACCGAGTGGATGAATGATATCAGGGCCTGGCGCATGTTGTCATCCAGTCCCAGGTTTTGACGCAGGAGTTGGGACTCAATGACATTGACCTCATGGAAGAGGTACTCTAGTGCCTTCTCCTTGCTGCAGCGCTGTCCTTGCTTGACGGGGGAACCATCGGGATAGAACTGGGTTCCAAACCCGATGGTGTAGGGCTCTGCGCCAGTGTGCGGATCTGGGTATGCCTTTTCGTTAAACCCTTCGTATTTACGAATTAGGTTAATGGCACGCGAAAGATCCGACATGGGGATAACTATTATTACCCCCAATCATACATAGATTTTATTTGCCTTGACCCCTCATTTTTTTGCGGCCATGATTAGGTAACGAATTACGGCCTTGCCCTTGACGCGTTTTCTTAGGCTTGGACTCAAGTCGGACCGCAGTTGATTTAGGTTTTGCCACGCCAGTTACCTTGTTTGATATCCTCGTCAATCGTAACACCTAGAGGCAATGCTTGGCTCGCCCAAAAAACTGGTTTACCTTGGGTATTGTATTCCAACGGATAATCTCGCGGGTCGCTTCCGGGAGAAGCTTTGGAATAATTTTTCCTATTTGCAGCAGTAATTTCTTTAATTGCATCTTGAATTTTGCCGATAGTAATCATGGCTTTTACGGCTGCATCCGAACCCGGAGGAGATGCTTTGAATATATTAAATTGCCGATCTAATTCTTGACGTAGCGTTGGGTACTGTCCACCAGTTGCTTCTGGTGTTTCAGACCATTGTCGAAGATCTTGGTACTTTCCTGCTAATTGCATCACCATTTCACCTTGTGCGACCAGTAGCGTGCTGACATTTTGTCAGGGTTGGGATCCTGAGCGTTATGCCGGGCGTAGTATGACTTCTTCCGTGCCTTGTCTTTAGCTGTCGTTGGGTTCTTGCCGGCGCCTTCTACGCCTTGCTGACCAAAGCGGATAATTTTTTCTTCACCTCCTTCACACGCTTTAACAACGTGGCTTTTGGTTGGATGGCCAGGAGTTCTTCGTGGCTTGTTACATGCCATCTTATCCTTTGCAATTTTTGCTGCTTTTGCAGCTTTCTTTCGTTGTTCAGCCATCAACTAAATCCTTTAAAGAGAGATGTGAATTCACCAAGAATCTTTTGACCAGACTTAGATTTGTAGTCTTCGTCTTCTTTGTCGTCTCCAAATAGTTTAAAATAACTAGGCGCAGGTTGTTCTTTTGTTGTCGTTGATGTGGTTTTATCACCTTCATCAAAAAGACCCTGAATAGAAACAAGGCTTTCAAAAGGATCCTTGCTAGATAGACCTGAGAACAGGCTACTTGCTTGAAGTCCTTTACTTGCTTGTGTCACTAATTCCATTTCGCTACGATCTATGTCAGTCATAAACTGTCCGTAAAACTCATCTTCATTACCTTGGTAGCCAGCGTTCTTGAAAATTTTGTAAAGAGCTGTCGCATTTGGATCGTCGGTTGGTGCTGCATCCCCAGGGCGCTCAATATATTCAACACCTAAGCGCTCTTGAGTTGGTGTTAATTTCTTCTCATTTAAGTACTTGATTGATTCTCGAATATCTTTTGCCGCTCCTGTTCTAAAAGCTTCGATAATGTACTGCTTTACTTCGGCAACACCCATATCTTTTGCGCTCAAACCAAGAGTTTGCAGCAGCTTATCCCACTCTTCCTTTTGCCCTTCAGGACTTACACCCTCAAGTAATTTATCGGCATACTCTTCTGGCGTCACAAAATTCAAAAATGTGATATCTCCGATTTTTAATTTTTCATTAGCAATTTCCGGCAAAATTTTATTCTGGATATACTCATCAGCATCTTTCAAGGTAATCAAATCTTTAGCAGGGTCAAAACCAGCAGCAGCGCCTTTGACTTGATAGTGAAGCTTTGCAAACTGATTTTTGTCTGCGGGATTTAAACCGTAATAGTAAGCCCACTGGTTCCAGGTTCTATCAGTACCTGGTACTTTCTCAGTATCACCTTTTGTTTTTGCAAGTTCCCAATCAGCAGCAATCTCCGCCTTCTGCCTTTGGTATGTCTGGTATTTTGGATCGTCTTCTGTAAAGTTACCCTGTGGATCCCAATAGAAATCAGCATTAAAGTTTAATGGTGCGCTTGCTTTAATACCATCGAGATAAGCCTTGGAGCGCACATCCGCAACATCTCTCAAGGAATCAAGAGCACTCTGCGTTTGAAAAACGTTCTGTTCGTTTTGCTTTACGTCCATGTAGCTGACAAACTCACTCATGGATTTTGAGTTATCAAAACGAGGTTTTAAATAGCGGTCAATATAGTCTTTAGCAAACTCAGCATCAATTGTATAAGTAGAAGAAGCGTCTAAAGGATCTTCAACAGTAAGGCCCGATTCATAACGTTTAACTAGTTCATCATCAAACCATTTCTGCCAGTTATATACTGCATTGCTTCTACTTGGCACGCCAGTTGCGCTAAACAAACTTTTTTCTAGGTTTTTCTGTGTTTTTTCGTTATCGCCCATCCAACCAAAGACGCCACCAACACCAGTGTCACCCAGGATCGAGTTAGAAATTGATTCGTTGATTGTCATGATCTCATTGAGTCCTGGCAACCCTTTGTAGAAATCGTATTGCTGTTCTTGTAGTTTTGCTTTCTGAAGCTGTGCAGCAGCTTGTTTTAACGAATCCTGAGTTAAAGCACCAAACATTTTCTGTTGCTGTTGTTCTTTTTCACCAAAAACAGTGGACAGCTGCCCTTCCAATATGGTGGTGCCCTTTGTTATTTTTATCTTGTCACGCAAACGATCTGGAATGTAATCCAATGTGGGTACGGGAAGTGTTCCTGCGTCATATTGACTTTTTTGGTCAGAAGGAAGTGATTTGTACCACTCACTTAACACCGTTGGATCTTGAGCGTCAGCCCAATCTTTGATGTTATCAAAACGATCCGCAAGTCCCAAGACTTGATCTCGGTATGTTTGGTAGTCAGAATCGGTTAAATATTCAGTGTATTTTTCTGTACTTTCTGGATTTTGTGCTGCATTTCCACGGTCGCCCGCAGCTTTACCTTGTGTTGTATAGTGCCAGTGAAGATAAGAATCCCTTGTATAGCGCCCAACTACATCAAGATCAGGTAAAAAATAGCCTCCTACATTAACCGAAGACTGTGCATTATTCCATTGGTTTAAAGCTTCATTGCCACCCGTAGTCTTTAATCGATAATACTCGGCATCAAAACCACCTGTTGGTGGTTGTGCACCTTGGTTTGCTCCATCCCAGGCTGTTATTTTCTTTTGGTATGAAGCAGAAAGAGTATCAAGTTCACCGTTATTAACTAAATCATCAAACTTAACGCCGTCTAAATTGTCGGAGATACTCTCCATTAAGGATTTGTAATTCCCTGTGGTAGTGTTGTTAAATTTTCTTGCAAGATTATCGTAACTAGTTTTAGCAGCAGAACCAATTAGTTCTGGATTAACAATGTAAACAGTACCCTCGTTATTGACGCCTAGCTTTGCGCCTGGCAAAATGCGATCTTCTGTATTTCCACCTCTATTGTTCCAGTGATCATATCCAAATCCATCAGAAGCTGTTTCATTGCTTTGCGGATTACCTGAACCATCTTGAGAAACATTTAAAGTTGTATAACCACCTCTTCCTCCTGGGCCTGGCTCATCTGGATAGCCGTTCGTATTAATAATTTTTGGTGTCGTTCTAAGTTCTTTTTTACCAAAGGTTTGATAATGGTTGTAACCCCAGTCCCACTTGGATATGCCATTTATAGCGTTTTCGCGTTCCCATGCAGGAAGTAAGTCGTCAGGATGATATTCTACATAACGAGACCAATGAATATTACTTCTATCATTTAACCAGGCGTTATAGTCATTACGGATATCTTCGTAATTGTTGACGTAATTTGTAAAAAGACCCATCAGCACTCACCAAAGATAAAAACAGATTCTTGTTTGATCCAGGCTTCAATCCTATCAAGAGTTGCAGAAGAAAAGAACTCTTGTTTTTGAAACCAGTTTTTCATATCTTCTGAGCCCTTGTGTGCATTGCAACGACGGCAACAAGGAAGTAAATTGTGTCGGTTGGACGAACCAGACTTAAACCTTGGTACGATGTGATCAAGGCTTGTAGCAGCATCTCCGCAGTAACCACACTTGTGGTCCCAGGCTTGGTATATACTTTCTCTAAAACGTTTCTTGGCAAGTTTTGGTGTTAATTCAACTAGCAGGGCGAGGGGCTCGTGCTCGTTGCAAAACATGCTCTTCAATTGCCGTTAATTTATTCTAATTTCCCTACACAGTTTCCAAGGCAAAGAAAACAGATTAAACTTTGCTTAAATCCGTTGACAGGGTCTTGACCCACGATAAGGTATATGAGTAACCACCGCCACACCAATGGCTAAGCACCCTGGCTGGGTCTCCGCTCAGCAGATCGAGGAACTCTTGGGTATTGACCGCAAAACGCTCTTCCAGTACCGCGACGACGGCACCCTAAAGCTGGGTCCCCACTACGCCGCATTTCCGGAGACCCGTTCCAGGGACAGCTATCGTTGGAATGTGTCAGCAGTCAGGAAACACCTGCAAAAGCAGGGTATGATGCCGGCAGCCGCTTAGTCTGCCTATAGTGAGTCTTGCGCATTTTGTGGGCGAGTACTAGGTCAGTAATGTTGAGCTCAACATTCTGAAAAGCCATAGCCTCGTACATGGACGAACTGATGGACGGCAAGCAGCTCTGCAAATTGCAGGGCTGTTTTTCTTTAAGACCAAACAAGAAAACCCACTGTGGATGAAGTGGGCGGACAAGGCGCTTTTTACCGGGAACAGATATGGAAAGATCTGGTCCCCACTCAAGGTCACTCAACTCTTCTGGCTTGAGGCCATAAGTGGCGACCATACCATAAAGCCAGGCGATGTCTTTTGTTTTACGGCTGGATGCTAAGCGGAAATACTCATCCACTATCCGCTGATCCAAGGGCGGTTGGTGAGTCATGGGTCGTATGAGCTAAGTAACCGCACCATACCGAAAGATGGGTACCGCTCGCAAGGGGTAAAGGAATCCTTAATAAGTCCAGTGGGACTTATTAAAAGTATACAATACTTCTAAGGTGTATACTCTTGTCCGTTCTTGTCTAGCATTGTAAAGTTTTGAATTTCAATACGATCAGTTGCAAAGTTAAATAAACGTTGAAGCATTGGAAAGATCATTGGCGATTGACAGTTATAAGGCGGTACATCCATTTTTGATAGCGCTCTTTTTGTTTCGTTAAATTCACGCAGGCTTTGTTGTTCTTTTTGTGCTTTTGCAACAAGCTCTTGTTCCCATGCCGTCATACTTCCAATGCCAACAGGAAAATCAGATGGTTCTGGGGGAAAGACTTGATCTTTAAACTTGATGGCATAGATATGCTTGCAGTACCTAAGCTCATCTAGTAGCGGTTGCCATGAATCTTCAATTGCTGTGATAGTGATCTGTTCAACAGCATCCTTATCGGTAAACTCTGTAACTGATGCGTAATCGTTATAACCTGGCATACCATCAGCACTGGAACCCGTAACGGCCATGTTGGACGTACTCCTGGTATAGGTAGCGCCAAACTCTCTATAGACACCTGGATTGTCTCGCGTTGATTTTGTGCTTCCAACAGAACTATCAGTCACTTCGTAGTCAAGCTCAAAGCCTTCTGGAGAAACAACTTCGAGAGCCCTATTTTGATCTACGCGCGTCATCGCATTGTTATCAAGGATTCCGTCTCTTTTTGTTAATTCAAAACGACCTGGCTTGATACTTGAAAGTCCTGTGCGTGGAAATTGTTTTTTATTACTTTCACCGGCAGTAGCAGCAAAGGAGTAGTCTCTACGCGTAAAATCTTGACACGTGCAACTGTACCTCGAACCAGTAATCAAGTAGCGCCCAGGTGTAAAACCTACAGGAGAAGGTGTTACAAAGACGGCATCTGGAGTGACCTGCACAGAGCCAGCTTTTTTGAATGTCAAAACACCCGTATTCTGATTGATAGCAACAACAACAGCTTGTACATAGCCATACCTTCTTTGTGTTGCTGGATTGATTGTGTCTTTATTGATAATGTCATCATCCACCGCAACAATACGATCTTCAAAGATCTCTGTATTGGCAGGTTTCAAGCCATCAGGTTCCCCTGGGACTGGAATATAAAAAGGTGCGGGAAGTGGGTTAGAAGCGCTCCAGGTACCAGCGAGCTTTACATACCAATAGTTTGCATCTTCTGTGACCGATTCAATGAACAGTTTTTGTGTACTGACGGGATCGGTTAGTTTATCGCACCGTACAGAACCTGCATAACGCCATATAGCCCAATGCATCCCAAGCTCTTTATTGGATGTTGGATAACCAACAAAAGCACCTGAAATTACAGGGGAAGGATTGCCGCTTGTTGTGGCGTTTGGAATGTTGTAACGAAATTGATAGCTGTAATCGTTGTTATGTGTTGTTGCTGTTGCAAGTTCATAACCTCTCCTCCAGCGTGACCAGGCTGATTCCCTGTTTATAGTGTACAGAGAATCAGGAACTGATCCGCGAGAAAACTCGGTCGTTATCGGTTTAACGGCCCTTGGGTCAAAAACGTGAGACGTTTGAAAATTACCAAAAGAGCTTCCACTCTTCTTGGCCATAATTAGAAGAAGCCGCCTTGCGCAATGACATGTGCCCCTGGAATATAACCAGAGATATTGGGACCATCTGGAAATACACCAACGTAAATGCGGTCGCCTCGTTCCAGGTAGATACCTTTATTGCGTAGCGGTGCAGTAGAGCCTAAGCCAGTGGTGTTACCTGCTTGTGCAACAGGAGCAGCAAGCTGAGGCATCAGATCAGAACAATCGACAGTACCGCTATTAGCTGGAAGAGTTTTGGCGAACAGAACACGGTAATCACCAGAGGCTGGGATAGGTGTCGTCGTATTACGTGTGTGGTAAAACACAAAGGTTACGGCCGGTTGATAACCGTAAGCAACGCCATTATATGCAAAGCCACTGGAGGTGCCGCCCGAGTACACTAACGCGGTATTTACACCGGTAAGAGTTGTGGCACCTGTATAAGTGTAGTATCCGTAACCGCTACCAGGTGCCGTAGCTAAGACCCCAGTGGCAGCAACAAACACAACCTGACCACTGACAAGAGATATAACAGTGCCAGAAGTCGAAGCATTGATGGTGTAATCCGGGCCACGATAGAAATCATTGCGGCTGATAGTAATAGAGTCGATAACGCCGCCGTTGTTATTGTCTTCTTGTAAGTTAGCGTCCATGTCCACAAGGATCGATGGAGCCTGACCGCCTTGTACAAAAAGAGTATTGGCAGCAGAACTACCAACGGTCTGGGTCGTTACACGAACTGAATCGAATAACGGCCGATCAATAAGCAATGGTTGCTTGTTCGTGCTAGTTGATGCCAAGACTCTATTACCTTGTTTTTATCTATTATAGATGTTATGCGCTAAGAGGTCCAAAAACACGCAAGAAATTAGCAAAAGAAGAAGTAGGAGTTTCACGCCGTTCAGGTAATGGCATAAACTCTGGTTGGTTTTCTAACAAAGCTAATATCTCGGGATTTTGTCCCGCTAATGCAGTATCAAAATCGCTCTCCACTGCTGTTGTTGCCGGAAAAGCATCTGTTTCAAGAGCTCCACTTCTTGGTCCTAACTGTTGCCACCATTGTGTTTTAGCAGGCCCTGACTCACTAAAGAAAGTATTCTCCTTTAAATAAGGCGATAACTTTTGTCTCTTTAGTTCTGCGGGAGGCAAGTATTGAATACGACCACCAACTTGTACGGGAATTAAATTGTCTGCGTATTTCGTCAACAAACCTTGTTGCTGAAGATATGAAGTTGATCGGAAATCAGTTGCACCACGTAATTGTTGTGCAGTCTGCTGAAGAAGATTTAATCCTTCCGGTGAACTGTAAAACTGACGTGCTTGAGCACCGGTTTCCTTTTGTGGTTTTTTAAGAACAGCATACTGGTTAGGGTTTAGCAACCAATTTTGCCAATTCTTACCGTAGCCAGGGTGGTGGTAACGATTAAGAATAGACGCAACGGTACCAGGATTTGCCCCATATTTGGGATCCCTTGCTTCCTGAGTACCAATACGAAAAGCTGCGTTCAAAAAATCCTGAGGAAATATTGAAGCAAGTCCTGCGGGTGCTGGCATTTTCTTTAAATCTGTTGGTTTCTGTTCTGGAGTTTCAATAACTCCCGGTAAGCAAGGCCCGGATTTTGTTTCGCCCAGTCCATCAGAGCTTTGTCGCTCATCCCAGCACTGCCACCTAGTTCTTTCAGACGACGCTGAAGCTCTCCACCCTGCTCCATGCTCCTACCCAATTGCTGCTGGCCCGCATAGAAGGAAGAAAGGGGGACACCTGCAGGAGCAGCGTACTGCTGAGCAGCGTTAAGTACGTCTTGAGAGAGTTGGCGTTCTTTGACATTTTGTCGTTGTGCGGGAACACCGGCCCCGTTAGATAACACCACAGGTGCGCCAGGTGCAGCAGGAGCTGCAGGCGGGCGTGTAGGAGGTGCTGTCAATTGTCCGGCTTGCGACCCAGGATCCACAAAGGGAGGAAGGGTCGGAGCTGGTGGAGGAGTTCCACCAGGAATTGTTTGTTGCGCCCCACCAAATAACTTATTAAATGACTCTGGCGACTGGAAGCCGTAATCTTTACCCGCCCAGATACGTCCTTGTGCGTCACGAAGACTCGAGTCTCCGCCAGCAGGCATGTAGTTATTTAGATATGCGTCCTTCCCTTTTAACGTTGCATCGGCAGTTCCTTGTGGGAAAAGCATATCAAAAGCACCTGCACCTGCTAAGCCTCCACCAACCGTTACAGCCGTACCGCCAATACCTGTTAAACCTAGACCTGCGCTGAGCCTGGCACCCAAGCCAACACCTGGCATTGGATTTACAAAGTCAATAGCATTCGCAGGATTTAAAGGGTTAAAAAACTTGCCGACTTTTCCAGGAACCGTTGTGGGTGTACGTGTTGCAAATGGGTTAATTGGAGTTGGTAAATTACGCAACAAACCACGACCTGTATCTACCAGTCCTTGTGCGCTTTGTCCAAGTTGACGTTGAAATTGTCCAAGTTGAGCACCAAAAGATGGCGGCGTTAGTTTATCAATTAATTGTTGCGGACTTCCAGTAAAGCCAGTTGCACGTCGTAACGCATAATCAATGTTAAAAGGCCCACCTCCAGGGAGAGATGTGGAAGGTGCCCTGCTTGTTACCGGAGGACGCACCACAGGTGTCCCAATGGGAGGAGCGCTTGGCAAGCCACCGGGGCCAATACGTACAGAGGAAGGTGGTGGTGGAGAAACTGCAGCGCGAGTTAAAGTTGTTTTTGCTTTGGTGCGAGCAGCTTCTTTGGCTGCACCAGGAGCCATTCTGGTGATATCGTCAAGTGTATTTAAAAATTGACTTGGTAGCCCACCCCAGTTTACGTTCTTTGGAATTGCACGAGAAAGAACGTCTCCCGCTGCCTGCTGCAAGAAACGGTAATTTGTTGGGTCCTGTACGGCACGTCCCAAAAAGTTGTAAAGAAAACCAGCTGGTGATTTAGGTGCCATTATCGCCAAACCTCATTTAAGTAAATACGGGAGCCAACTGCAGTGTCGGCGGGACCAGGGAGTGCCTGGATGAACTCAGCGCCAGAGCGTTCGTAACGGTATCTAGCCTGGAACGGATCCTTGTAGTTAGGAACGTAAAGGATGTTAGCTAAACGATTAGTTTCGTAGAGATAAATCTCGTCCCAAACCTTAAGCGCCTCTTTGGCATTGCTAGATCTAATTGTACGATCAACGTCACCAGCAATACTTTCAAGACGAGTAGAAGGCGAAGTGGCAACTTCAGTCTTCTTTTCAGCTGTGTTACAGCGACCAATTTGAATAACGATCTTATCGTAAAAATACGAATCAGGGACCGTATTCATTGCTTCTTCTAGACGGGCATAGTCACCCGCTGGCACGGAAACCGTGAAGTAGCCCAGATGATACCGGACTCTACTTTTGTCAAAGTCGCTGAGCTGCACAGCTTATTTCCGTATGTTTTTCATTATAAATGTACTGAATTAACCTAAAGGATTTTGCATAACTCCCATGGGAACAGATTGCATCATCTCTTGGAATTCTGCGAAAGGGTCTTTACGCTTTCTGTTCATAATCTCATTTAAAGATGCACGTTCAAACTGCCTGTTAATATAATCTTTTAAAAACTTTTCCTTATCCGCTGCTTGTTTTTCTAAATCTGCTTCTGAAGGCGGAAGTACAGGAGCAGGCGGAGGTGGGCCAGCAATCACATCTGAGGCTTTTGCTGGAACAGTATGAAAGATCTCAATGTCATATGGATTGCCTTGTGGGTCCATGACACGCAGAGTTCCGTAACCGTGCCCTGGTTTGTATGAACCGTAGCCTTTGTAGGTGACTGGATCACCTATCTTCATTCCGGCAATATCGATCCCTGGATGAAATGAACTAGCGCCCTGAGTAGGTGGTGTTCTACCTCCAAATTCACTGGTAATTGGAAAATTCCATTGCCAAGTACCGTAACGTTGTTCAACTACTGGCTTACCGGCTACCAGGAGATTCTGTAGCAGAGTTTTTGCATTCCTTGGATTAATGCGTTTGCCTTCATTTGGACCAAAACGAGGAATAACCCTGGGATCAATATGAATCCCTGTAGACGGATATTTATCTTTACTTGGGTCAACAACATAACCCGCAGGAATTAAACCAGCCATATCTTTTTATTTTTCATTGTAAGACTAAAAAACCCCTGGTTTCCCAGGGGTCTGATGTGGAGATGAGTAATCAAACTCTGATTAAGTCGGCTGCCAGAACTGCGTCCCAGTCAACACGCTTGATTTGTTTTAACTGTTCGAGATTGTTGAACCTTTCACCCGATAAGGACATCTGAAGATCTTTAATCTCTCGGGCTGTTTTCAATCCAATACCCTTAATATGATCAGCGATCATTTGGGCGGTAGCTGAATTGATATTTAAACGGTTGTCCGGGGGGAAAGTACGAGGCTCTTCCTGCGCAGCTTTATCTTTTACTTGAAGTGTTTTTACCGACTTGGTAGCAGCTTCATCAGGCGTAAGCTCAGTCCTGTAAGCGGTATAAAGGCGACCGTCTTGGTCCTCTACCATGTACCAATCACCGTTATCCCATTCACTTACAATCTTGACTCTTGCGCCTGTTTTTTTGTGCTGATAAAGCATTGCTGCAGTAGCTGACATAAGACCAGTTATTCACTGGTCTTAGTTTAACCTAATCAGCTAACAGTGCGGCCCAGGAGGTAGCCATCGATATCTTCGTAGCCAGGTGCCACGTCAGGTTGGACGTAGCAGCACTCAACCACCAGATAACCAGTACGGCCACCAGTGGCATCACCACTGGAGATGTAGAAACCACCAGAGGTAGCAGTGCTGTTGGCAGTTTCTTTTGCAAACACCTTCAGGGTGGTGGCGGCGGTAGCAGCATAGTTCACGTTACCAGCAGTCACACCGGCAGCACCGGATGCAATCAGGAACGGATTGGTGCTGTAAGCAGCGGAACCAGCGGCGAAG
>JACCDT010212721.1_pt1 | contig 12024 bp, 12 predicted proteins | sample 7446291 | NCBI WGS metagenome assembly JACCDT01 (sample SAMN15323446, study PRJNA562643) | freshwater metagenome | isolation source: river surface water | place: USA:Blue River Watershed | collected 2017-08-17
CCGGGAAGATGTGCCTGGTAATCCAGGGATTGCTATGGCCGGGACCTTCCGCCCTTCCGATGGAATGGAGCAGAGCCACCCCGTCCCCCGTGAGAAGTTCGGAGATTTTCCGGAAAAACTCCCCGTAATGATTCACCCCCACGTGCTCGAACATCCCCACGGAGACAATTCGCTCGTAGTGACTGGTCTCGCCTCGGTAATCGAGCATTTTGAATCGCACCTTTCCGTCCAGACCGGCGTTCCGTGCCCGCAGCGAGGCATGGGCGTGCTGCTCGCTGGAGAGTGTCAGGCCTGTCACGTCGGCTCCGAAGTCCCTGGCAAGGGTCAGTCCCAGACCACCCCAGCCGGACCCTATGTCGAGCACGCGGTCACCGGGTCGGAGCAGGAGCTTGGCAGCGAGGTGCCGCTTCTTCTGCTCCTGACATGCCTCGAGGGTCTCCTCACCGGTCATGAAGTAGCCGCAGGAGTATTGGCGGTCACCGTCGAGGAAGAGTTCGTAGAGGCGGTCGGAGAGATCGTAGTGATGGGCCACGTTCCTGCGCGAGCGGGATACATGATTGTGCTGATGGATCCTTCGCATGAGGGTCCGGAATCCCTCGGTTAATCCTCTCAGCGGATAGGAGAGCGGCTGCAGGCCAAGGGAGCGGAAGACGAGGTCCAGAAAGTCGCGTAGTGTCCCTTCCTCAACGGTAAGGCGCTCCTCCATGTAGGCCTCACCGGTTTCAAATTGGGGATTGAGCAGCAACCGCCATGCGGTGCCCCGGTCGTGGATGCGGATGGTGATGCGCGGCCCCCAACCGTCCCCGTAGGTCTCCGAATTCCCTTTCCAATCAATGACGCGAAGCGATCCGTGCCTGATGAGCTTGCGAAGGAGCGGATCGAGCACACCCCCGGATTTGCCCGGAACCTCGTGCCGATGGAGGAAGTTGCCGTCGGGGGAAGTGATTCCCCCGGCACCCGCGAGGCGCCGATGTCGAAGCGTTTCCATGCGGCGACGATGACAGAGCCGTCACAAAGCCGTCCATAATCAGAAGGATTAGATCCCCTTCCGGAAACTTGGGCTTCAACCCGCCATCACGGGAACCATGACGGCGTCACTCATTCCATGGAGGATCTTCTTGTCGGAGGGACAGACGGTGGCGAGGACGCCGCCGAGATGAGCCTTTCGGTCGTTCACGAAGAAATAGGGACTCAGACGCGCCCGCCCCTTCATCACGACCACCTCCCCCTCGGTATCATAGTAGGGCTGATCGGTGAGGATCGAATGGCGAAAGACCTGCATGATGTGCGGATGGTGATCGAATTCCGACAAGGCCCGCGAGATCGCTGCCTCCCATTCCGGTTTGGCAAGATCTGAGCCAAGTGAAATCCCCCGTGCACCCCAGGCACGTCCGTCGAAGCCGCTGATCTTGATGATCAGATCGCGGGCCTTCTGGCTGAATCCCGCCAGCTCATTCCAATTCTGGATCTCAAGGCGCGGATAGACCGCATTGTGAGGAAGGGGCGCCGGGTCGAGAATCCAGGTGTAGGGGATCCACTTCTGGAGGGAATGGACACCGCGCTCGCCGAGTTGGCGCATCCAGAACTCCTTGAGGGACGGCATCCAGAAGAGGGCCATCCAGAGCTTCTCCTCCAACTGGGCCTTGGGTGGCGGCGTGATCGTGACAAGTCCCTCACGGCCTGCGGCAAAAAGCCCTTCGGCGCAGGGAACCTGCGGCAGATCAAACATCTCGAAGAAACGGTAGATGTTTCCATTCCAGTCATCACGGGTGGCATCATCCGTCACGCGCCAGGTATCCGCCCCCTTCCTTGCATTCAGTCTGGTGGAAAGCCACTCCATCTCGGGGCGGTAGGTCGAGGCCTCCTCGGAGACGATGATCTCACCGGAAGGGAGTACCGAGGAAAAGCCGTCGAACATGCCGTCGGGGCCTCCCAAGAGAGTGAATCCAAACGAGGAATAGGTCTCGTTGAGCCAGGCGGTCAGGCCGATTCCTCCGGGAATCTGATCCAGTTCGCAGATCGAGAATCCCTCCTCCGTGAGAACAAGATCGGGCCTGATCACGCGGGCGATCGCCCCCTTGAAGGCAGGATCCCGTCCCAAGGCGACGACCTCTTGCGGTTTTCCCCGGTCAAGCAGCTCGGCGATCCAAGACGGCTGTTTTCCCTCCACGCTCCTGCGGTAGAGAAGCTCGCACGCCTCGGCAAACTGCAGCAACCGATGCCCCATCGACTCCAATTCGTCGGCAAGGTGACGGGGCAGAACATAGGGTGCGGGGGACCATCTCCATTCCTTGCCCGCAAAGAGCTCCCCCTCCGGGACCCGTTGGCGCAATTCTCCCAGGGGAATGGCCGGGATTGATCCGGGGCTCGCCGCGGTCACGAGAGCAGATTCTTGAGCGCTTCCCTGACAACATCCTCGACCGAGGCCTCGGGAACCAACTTGGGCAGGACCGCCTTCACCGCCTTGTGCGCCTCGACCTGCTTGTACCCGAGCGAGATCAGCGCAAGCACGGCATCGTGAAGGTGCCGTTCGATCCCGGAGGGAGCGTTTTCGCGGCTCGCCGCTTCCCACTCGGCCGCCACCCCGAGCTTGTCCTTGAGTTCCAACACCACGCGTTCGGCGGTCTTTTTGCCGACGCCTGAGATTTTGGAGATTGCGGCTATGTCCGAGGTGACGACGGCCCCCTTGAATTGTTCCACGGACATGCCGCTCAGGATCGCCAGGGCAAGCTTCGGCCCGACCCCTGAAACATGAGCCAGGAGCAGGCGGAACAGATCCCGTTCCTCCGAAGACGAGAACCCGTAGAGAATCTGGGCATCCTCACGGACGTGATGATGGGTGAGAATGCGGGTCTTGGATGCCGGTGCCGGAAGCTTGTTGTAACTCGAGAGCGGGATGAGAATCTGGTAGCCGATCCCACCCGCATTGACGACGATCTGGTTCGGCAAGACTTCCTCCAGGATACCTTCGACAAAAGTGATCATGATTCCCTCACTTCTACGCATGATGCGCGTGAAAGACCAGCGGTTGTCTCCCCTGCTGGCAGGGCTTCTTCTTGTCATGGTGGTCCCCCCGGCTTGCCTGCATGCCGGGGATGCAGGGACTCCTGCGCTGCTGCTTGGAGGCTCCTTTGAGCATCCTCCGGTTCACCGATTCCTTCCCGGATCGAAGCGGACACTCCTCTTCCCAGCCATGGTCGGAAAGCACGGGGAGGTGAAGCCGCTTCATTCCCCACCCGGCGGATGGCCCTCGTTCCTGTCACTCTCCCCGAACTGGGGTGGCTTTCTTAAACAGACAAGGGAACGCGCCTCCCTCCAGCTTGCAACGCTCAATCCGCTCCTGATCAGGGACAGTCGCCAGGTGATCCAGATGGCTGTCATCACCACGGAAGATCCGGCCACCGCCTCCTGCATCCTGACTCCCGGTTTTCTCCAAAGATTCAGCGCCCTTTTCGGCCCGGAGCTCATCGTGGCCATCCCCGCCCGCAACAAAATCTATGTCTTTCCCAAGCTGGCCAACCGGATTGCTGATGCCCGCGAGATGATCCGTGACGACTATCTGATTTCCCCGATGCCGGTTTCCACCGAGCTCTTTGAGCTCTCCAAGAAAGGGATCCGCGCCATCGGGGACTTCGATCCCACTCATTGATGAACGCCATTCCTCCATCAACCCTCCCTTCCGGCATCTCCCGCATCCTCATCGATCGGGAAAGCCTCCTCAATAGGATCGATGAGATGGGGGATCGGGTTTCCCGCGATTTCAAGGAATCAGATCTCTGCATCGTCCCGGTCATGGATGGCGGAATGATCTTCGCCGCAGACCTGATGAGGGCGATCAACCTTCCCGTGACGTTGGCTCCCGTGAAGGCCTCAAGCTATGGGGATGCCACCACCAGTTCCGGCACCGTGAGTCTCGCGTGGGGGATTCCGGAAAAAATCAGGGGAAAGGATCTCCTTCTTGTGGACGATATCCTCGATACGGGAAGAACGCTGGGGATCCTCGCCTCAAGACTCCGGGACGCCGGTGCAGCCAGCGTCCGCACCTGCGTCCTCCTGAGGAAGGAATCAGCCGGGCATCTGGCGGCGGATTATGTCGGCTTCAAAATTCCCGATGTCTTTGTCGTCGGATACGGACTCGATCTCGCAGGATATTACCGGAACCTTCCCTTTATCGGTATCCCCGAAGAAGAAGAGTGAGACGCCTTGTTAGAACTGAAACCAGGGACGCCACCAGGGAATCCCGGCCAGCATCGCCAGCAGGGAGGCACCGTACCACTTGATCGCCGAAAGGTAGGCAACGGAAGACTGCGAGGCGCGCTTTCTGCTCCGCACCGCACCCACATGGGCAAGAGCCAGGGAGAGGAGCATCAACGTCATGTGCTCCACGGCGAAGAACCTCGGATCGTGCTGCTTCATCCCCGCGGCGGGATTGGCCCAGAAAGCCTGCACATAGGGACTCGGAAAAGAGAGCAGGATCCCGATGAGCACCTGGGTATCCATCAGCGAAACATAGATCACTCCCGCCACACGTCCCATGGGGGCAAAAGGGGCTTTTCTGATCAGGCCGGCAACCGCAGCGACAATGGCTCCGAGCGCCGCAAGAAGAACCAACCAGCGCAGGTCGCAGTGAATGGTGAGAAGGGTCGCGTACAATGAGGTGAGCATGTCCCGATGCTTACCTTTCGGTGGCGGGAGTCAATCCGAATGGAGGACCTCCCGCACCGCGCGGGATCTTCCCTATTGACCGTTCACACCGATGACCTTGCCCCCGTATCCGGTGAGTTCGAGATATCCCTCCGCCGTGACAGACTGCGCTCCCTTCTTACCAATCCCCTCCACCGTGCCTTCCCAGTAGGCGAACGGCGGAAGCACCAGCTCCTGATCAGCCAGTTTGGGGAAGAGGGTGAGATTCAGTGACTGCGAGGGAATCGAGATCTCGAATCCGGCGGGATAGAGTCCTCCGGTGTGAGGGCTTTTCCACGTTCCCTTCGGTGTCATCGTGAGATCCTTGATGTCGGAGAGGGTTCCCTTGGCATCCCGCAGAGTTCCGGACAGGAAGACGGAGTTGCCCCCGCTGTCACGGATCCGGAAAAGCATCAGATCCTCCCCAGTGCTGAGATGGAGGCCGGACCAATCCCAGCCGGCTTCCCCGGGATCGAGCGAATTGGTTGCCCATTCGTGATCAAACCAAACCAATCCCTTCACGGGATGCACCTTGCCGCCGACCGTAACGGTGCCGGAGGCACCGAGTCTCGTCAGGCTGTAGTAATGGGAGGCATGACCGGGCTTCGCCGATTTGGGACTGATGCCGTCGTTGCCATGCAGGAGCGGCGGGCGCTGCTGCGTGAGCACAAGATCGACGGCCCGCTCCTCATCTCCTTTGCCATCGCGGGCCTTCAGGTGCAGGCGCCCTTCCTGATCCTCGGTGATTTCCCAATCCTCCATCCATGCCATCTTCCCCGGCGGGACTCCGAAGCCCGCCTCCCCAAAGGCGCCACGGGACGAACGCTGGAAATGCCGAAAACTCTTTCCGGAAACATCGCTCATCGCGAAATGGGCAAAGGGGATCTCCAGGACCCGGAAGCGCGAAGTACCGGGTTGTTTTTCCCCGGGGCGGATTCCCTGGCGGAAAAAGGTAAGCTGGAAGCCGTACTCCCTCCCCTGCTCATCCGCCAGCGTGCCTGTTGCATACCACCACTCGGTCTTGAATTTCCGGTGGGGACCATGGTCGCGCGGAAACTCATACTTCCATCCGGGTATGGCGGACGACCAGGACTCTTCCCCACCCGTCGCTGCTTCGAGCATCGCGGGGAAAAGAGTGGTCAGGATCAGTAGACAAACGGCTCGGAGGGTGCTGGGCATGGTTCGACACTGGTGGCCTCGAAAACCGCGGTTCGTCTCCCCCCCTCCATCGGGAAGGTCGGCTTGCCGATGATCCTGAACCAGGACATTTCCGGGGCTTCGAGTTTTTTGGGATACTTCACTGTCACGCCGACAGGCTTGGCATCGGCGGCGCAGCAGGTCATGAACATCCGGATCGCCTGGAAGCGGTCACCCTTCGGATTACCGGTGGTCATGGGGACATATTGACCGATCAGTTCGCACTCCTTTCCCTCGAATTCCTCGCGGTAGGAGGGCATCTGGACCGCATAGAGCATGTCGATCACCTGCAGGGGCATCGCGGCGTTTTGCCTGGCCGGATCAGGCATCGGCGGAGCCTCGGCAGCGGCTCTTGACTGGTCTCTGGAAGACTGCGCGGAAGGAAGCTTTGAAAGATCATCGACCACGCCGCGGTTCTGGACGGTCGTGATCGTGAAGCGATCCGCTTGACCGGAAAGGATCACCGCCAGTGGAAAGAGGAGGACAACTGTCTTGAAAAAAAGCGAAACGGGTGGCGTTCCCTCATGATGGTGATCCCCGTGGCAGCAGTCATGACACTCCCCATCGGGGATGAATGCCTCCCTCACGGCAAAGAGTCCCAGCACCAGGAGAACAACACCGGCCGCGAACGCATACGGCTGCAGGACGGGATGAAGGTAGGTGGAGAGTTGCCCCGATCGGGCCGTCCAGAGAACAAAGACACCCCAGAGAAAGAGCAGGAGGGCATCCCTGAGATGCGGGAGTGTGCGGGAAGGCTTCATGTCACCAGGCAAGGTTCAGGGAGGCGAGGCGCCAGCAGAGAAGCCCGATCACCGTGAAAAGTCCCAAGGCAAGGAACAGGATGAAGCGCTTCGAAAACGCGGCGCCATAAAGGAAGAGGAGCTTGAAATCGAGCATCGGGCCGAAGACGAGGAAGGCCAGCTTGGCCGCCATCGGAAAGGTGGTGAGCGTCGCCGCGATGAAGGCATCGGTGGTGCTGCAGACTGAGAGCACCGAGGCGAGTCCCATCAGCGAGGCGATGGCAAGCGGAGGATTGGAGGCCAGGGGCAGGATGATCTCCTGATTCACCGCGGTGCTGAAAAGCGAGGCTGCAGCCGCACCGATGACAAAGTAGACGGAGACATCGAGAAAATCGCGGGTCGCCACCGAGGCGACATTCGCGATGCGATCAAGCCAACGGCCACCCCTTGAATGATCATGCCCATGGTGATGATGATCACCCTCGGGGGAGAGGAGACCGGGACGGAGGATCGAAAAGGGGGCAAAAGCGCTGCAGACAAGACCGGCCATCACGGCAACGGAGAGCCCCATGCCGAAGCGTAGCAGGGTCATCTCGACGGCTCCCTGTCCCCTGAATGCCGCCAGGGTACTCAAAATCACAAGGGGGTTCACAATCGGTGCAGCCAGCAGGTACGTGATGCCGCAGGAAAGGGGAAGGCCCTTGCGGAGAAGGCGGCGTACCACCGGCACGATGCCGCATTCACAGACCGGGATGATCATTCCCACAAGTCCGCTGACCAGGATTGCCAGGCGCGGATTCCGCGGCAGAAGACGGGTCATCAGCGAGGGGTGAAGATACTCCTCCAGCAAACCGGAGAGAATGGCACCCCCGAGCAGAAAGGGCATTCCCTCCAGCAGGATGCTCAGGAAAGCGTACTGGAAGTCAGGGAGACTGAACTGAAACCAGGGAGTGGTGAGCACGGTGAAACATTAATCGCTCCTTGGCGAATAATGAAGGATGAAGGGAAGGCAGGACCGAAAACACATCAAGTTGATCCCTTGCCTTAAAAAGCAAAAGCCCCCATGGAGCACTCCATGGGGGCTTTTGGAAGGGAGGCGGAATTACAGCGACTTGGCCGCGGCAATCACGTTCTCGGCAGTCATTCCGAGTTCCTTGAGGACGGTGGCTCCGGGGGCGCTGAGTCCGAAACGGTCGATCGCAACGGTCTTGCCGTCGAGTCCGACAAAACGGAACCAAGGATCGGAGATGCCGGCCTCGATGGAGACGCGCTTGCGGCACTTGGCAGGGAGCACCTCCTCGCGGTAGGCGGCGTCCTGACGCTCAAAACGCTCCATGCATGGCACGGAGACGACGCGGGCGCCGGCACCGAGCTGCTTGGCGGCTTCCAGGGCGACGTTCAGCTCGCTGCCGCTGGAGAGGATGATCACCTCCAGGGCCGCGGTCTCCTTGTGGGCGATGTAGGCCCCCTTGAAGACACCCTTGCGACGCACATCGACGGGAATCTCGTTGAGATTGGGAAGGTTCTGGCGGCAGAGCGACAGAAGGGTCGGGCCGTCGGTGCGCTCGAGGGCGGCCGCGAAAGCACCGGCGGTCTCCTCGGGGTCGGCGGGGCGGATGACATCCAGACCCGGGATCGCGCGGAGGGCGGCGACGGTCTCGACGGGCTCGTGGGTGGGACCATCCTCGCCGACGGCGACGGAGTCGTGCGTGAAGATGTAGAGGGTCGGCAGCTTGGAAAGTGCCGCCACGCGGATGGAGGGACGGCCGTAGTCGCTGAACACGAGGAAGGTGGCTCCCGCGATGCGGAAGATGCCGTCGTAGGCGTAGCCGTTCATGATCGCGCACATGGCGTGCTCACGGATACCGAAGTGGATATTGCGCCCCTCGCGGTTCTGCTCGGTGAAGTCCCCTCCCCCCTCGATGTAGTTGAGGGTGGAACCGAAGAGGTCGGCGCTGCCGCTCACCAGCAACGGCATCGCCTTGGCGATCGGCTGGAGGGCGATGCTTCCGGCCTTGCGGGTGGCGATGGTCTCCTCGGGCTTGAAATGAGGGATGGCGGCAAGAATGTCGGGAACCTTCTGCTCGATGCCTGTGTCGAGGAGGGCGGCAAGCTCGGCATTGGCGGAGCGCCAGGCGGCGTACTCCTTCTGCCAGGCAGCGTAAGCCTCGGCGCGCTTCTTTTTGAGATCGGCGAAGTAGGCCGTGACCTCGGGGGAGATGAAGAACTTCTCCTCGGGGAGACCGAGTCCCTTGCGGGCTTCATCGGAAAACTTCACCCCGGCCTCGCCGTGCGCCTTGTTGGTCCCCTCGACCTGGGGGATGCCCTTTCCGATCATGGTGCGGCACATGATCATGTGCGGCTTGCCCTTGGTCGTCTTGGCATGGTTGTAGGCGGCGAGGATCGCGTCGAGATTGTGACCGTCGATCTCCTGCACGTCCCATCCGTAAGCCTTGTAACGGGCGGCCACATCCTCGCTCTGGCTCACGTTGAGCATGGCGTCGAGGGTGACGTTGTTGGCGTCGAAGAAGAGGATCAGGTTGTCCAGGCCAAGGTGACCGGCGAGCGAGGAGGCCTCGGCGGAGACACCCTCCTGAAGGCAGCCGTCGCCGCAGAGGACCACGACGTGGTTGTCGAGGATGGTGTGCTGCGGGGTGTTGAACCGGGCAGCCGCCATCTTCTGCGACATGGCATAACCCACGGCATTGGCCACGCCCTGGCCGAGGGGACCGGTGGTCGCCTCGACGCCCGGGGTCTCGTGGAACTCGGGGTGACCGGGCGTGATGCTGTGGAGTTGGCGGAATTTCTTCACCTGATCAAGCGGCAGGTCGAAGCCGGAGAGGTGGAGCCAGGCGTAGAGGAACATGCTCCCGTGGCCGGCCGAGAGGATGAAGCGGTCGCGGTTGATCCATCGGGGATTGGCGGGGTCGATCTTGAGGGCCTCGCCGAAGAGGACGGCCCCGATGTCGGCGGATCCGAGGGGAAGGCCGAGGTGACCCGACTTGCAGGCGGTGACGGCGTCGATGGCAAGGCCGCGGGCGTCGCGGGCGGCGAGTTCTAGGATGGCGTTGTTCATAAAATCAGTCCTCAAGAACAGACGGAGGATCACCCTTTTGCAAGCTTCGAGACGTGTCAAATCCGCCATGAAACACCCCCCTGCGGAGGGATGATCCTAGAGGGATCAGGCAGCAGGCTGCTGTTGGGTGAGACAGTGGAAGGCCCCGAGACCCCAAATCAGTTCCCGGCAGTCGATGGGACGGATCATCCGGTCCGGAAAAAGACCGGCTAGCAGATCGGCTGACACGGCGTCGGAATCCCCCCCGAAGGCGGGCATGAGCACCGATTCATTGGCGATGTAGAAGTTGGCGTGACTGGCGGGGAGACGCAGCCCCTCGCGATCGATACGGGGTGGCATCGGCATCTCCAGAACATTGAGGGACGTCCCGTCGGCAAGACTCATCTCCCGTAGGCGTTCGAGGTTCTCACGCAACGGAAGATGGTTCGGGTCGCCGTGATGAGGCTCCACCACGGTGATGACCGTATCCCTGGAGACAAAGCGTGTGATGTCGTCGACATGGCCGTCCGTGTCATCACCCTCGATCCCGTCACCAAGCCAGAGAATCTTCTCGACGCCGAGGTAATCGCGCAGCCCCTGCTCGATCTGCTCGCGGGACATCGAGGGATTGCGGTTCGGGTTGAGCAGGCACGACTCGGTGGTCAGGAGAGTCCCCTCGCCGTTCGGATCGACCGATCCTCCTTCCAGGATGAATCCTGGGGCGAAAAGAGGCAGGCCGAAGTGACGGGCGATCCTGGTCGGCACCACGTCGTCGTCGTCATAGGGAGGATACTTTCCGCCCCAGGCATTGTAACCGAAATCATTCACGGCAAGGGTCGGGGCACCCGCCTTCTTCACGAAAATCGGGCCGTGATCGCGACACCACGGCTCATTGGTCGGATTGTGATGGAACTCGACGCGCTCCATCGGGGCGGCCTTGGAGAGCAGTCCCCTCACCTCTTGTTCCTGTTCCGTCGAAGAGATGTTGATCCGGAGAATCTCGGATTCGGCCAGCACCGCGGCCATGCGGACCAATGTCGGAACGACGCGGTCGTAGCTATCGGGGAAACTCTGCCCGTCACGATGCGGCCAGGAGATCCAGGTGGCCTCGTGCCGATCCCACTCCGCCGGCATCGAATAGCCGAGGGACCGAGGCGTGGCGGAATCCGTCACAACGGAATCGAGGCGGGATTGGTACCCTTAGAGAGCTTGGAGCTTCTCGAGCAGCGCCGCCTTGGAGGCAAGACCCGTGGTCCGGTCGACAAGGGTGCCGTTCTTGAAAATCATGAGCGTGGGAATCGATGTGACGCGCTGTGCGCCCGAGACATTGGGTGCCTCGTCGACATTCACCTTCGCGACGGTCACTTTGCCGGCCAACTCCTTGCCAAGCTCCTCGATCACGGGAGCAATCATGCGGCAGGGACCGCACCAGGGGGCCCAGAAATCGACAAGCAGCGCGGCCGAGGAGGCAACGGTCTGGTCGAAGTTGGAGTCGTTGAGATCTAGGACGTGTTCGGAAGCCATGGTCGTTTCTTGGTTAGTGGAGAGGCAATACATCCGGAATCATGAAAGTCCAGATCTGGATACCAAGGGCGGCCAGTGACAAAACAAGGGCTCCTATGGCAATCGGCATCGGTAGGTCGACACCCTCCTCCTCGCCATCATCATCAGCCGCGGCGGCAGCTGCCTTTTCGAGCGAAGGGGATTTTTTGAAAGGAGATGCCGGCTTGGAGGAATCGGCGGGGGCTGGCGGTGTTCCACCGGCTGCCGCAGGAGCGGTTTTTAAAGCCGAAGCGGGTGCGGGTGTCCCCGGTTTGGCACCTGCCACTGCGGGCACGGGGGCGGGTTGAAGCTTGATCGTGGCCTGGGGTAGCGGCTTGGCCGGAGCTCCTGAGGCGACAGGCATCGGCTTGAGAGGCTGGGAGGTTGGAACCACCGGAGGCTTTGGCATCACGGGTGGAACGGGGGCTCCGGGAGCGGGAGCACCACCTCCGACCGGAACGGGAGCAGGTCCTGAAGGGGTAGGAGGTACCGGCTTCAGTCCCGGTGCCGAAGGGGGAGTCGGGGGACCACCGGCCGGGGATGTCTGCACCGGTTTCGGGGGAAGTTTGAGGGGAGGAAGCTTGACGGGGCCAGAGGCGGGAACGGCCGACTCTGAAGGGTTGTCTTGGGAGGGAGTGTCGCTCACGGAAGTAAAGTAGGGATAAAGAGGTTAGAAGTCAGGAATGCCTGGTGTCAATCATGCCGGAGCAAAATTACTCGGGACGGGCGGCATTCACCGTCCGGATCGGCTTTTCAAGCGAGGAGAGATCCTCAAGAATATGAATTGCCTCGAAACGGGTCGGATCG
>JACCDT010787746.1_pt1 | contig 12023 bp, 14 predicted proteins | sample 7446291 | NCBI WGS metagenome assembly JACCDT01 (sample SAMN15323446, study PRJNA562643) | freshwater metagenome | isolation source: river surface water | place: USA:Blue River Watershed | collected 2017-08-17
CCAGTTGGAGACGGGTATTTATCTCGTGGAGGATGAGGCCCAGGCTGCAAGCCTGACCGTTAAGGACCCATCCCGCCTGGCCTATGTCTCGCAGACCACCCTCTCGGTTGACGACACGGCCTCGGTGGTGAACGCACCGCGCGCCAAGGTTCCTCAGATCCGTGGCCCCAAGTTCAGTGACATCTGTTACGCCACCCAGAACCGTCAAGATGCCGTCAAGCTGATGAGTCAGTCCGTTGATCTGGTCTTGGTCGTGGGCAGCCCCACCAGCTCGAACAGCAACCGTCTTCGAGAGGTGGCTGAGCGCCATGGCGTGCCCGCTTATCTGGTCAACGATGCCAGTGAGCTCAAGCTCGAGTGGCTAACGGGCAAGCTGCGGGTTGGGATTACGGCTGGTGCATCGGCTCCGGAGGAATTGGTCCAGGGTCTGGTCTCGGCCGTGAAGGCCGCTGGCGCCAGTGCTGTGAGACGCCTACCGGGGGCCGAGGAGCACATCCGGTTTCCATTGCCCAAGGGCTTGAATTAAACTAGCGTGCTTTACACCGTGCCGGTGTAGCTCAGTCGGTAGAGCAGCGCATTCGTAATGCGAAGGTCGAGGGTTCGATTCCTTTCACCGGCACCACCTCAGCAGAGCGTGTTCAACTGCGAGCTGGTGACGGTCTTCATCAAGGCCTGACGCCCGGACTCTCGATGGTCATGCCGTCAGCCCTGTGCATGAGATAAAGCTCGATCTGGGCCAGTTCCGCCGAGCCAAAGGCATAGAGTTCTGCTCTGACGCCGGAGAGGCAGTTTCGAAGTCGTCTTTGTAGGGACCCCATGGACTGCCACTCTAAACGGTAGATGGGATAGCCAGTGGGGTGTGCTTGGGGAATGGTGACACCAGCGAGCTTAGAGCCGGGTCTCTGGTCATGGCATTGGGCGCAAGACAGGTTTAACTGGCCCATTCGTTTGAAATACAGAGCCTTCCCACTCATCAAGTCCCCCTGACTCTTGGGATCCTTTGAGGCCTGGATGGGCATCCCCCGCGACTGATGGGCAATCAGACTGGAGAGTGCCAAGAGTTCCTTGCTCTCGTAAGGAAATGCCACCAGCCCCTGCCGATTGGTTCGGCAGCGATTGATCTGCGCTTCTAGATTAACGAGGGCCCCCTGGACGTTCTTGGGAAAAGTGGCGAACACCCCGCGCATCGATTGTTTGACATCACCATGGCAGGAGGCACAAGCGCGATCGTTGGCCACTGCATTTTTTTTCCAGAGAGCCTCACCATCCAGGATGGAAAACAAGGCCGGGTTCTGGCTCATGTCATTCTGCATGGCCTGTATCGATGGGGACATCAGGCTGTAGGTGGACTGGCGAGAATCCGCCTGAGCCTGATGAACCACAAGGGCACCCAGGACAGCCGACAGCGAGGCGAGCCGTCTCATACCACCTGGAGGGGCTCCTGGACGACCACAAGGTACTGGTTGTCTCCGGACCACCGGCATTCGAGCGTGCCCGATTGATCAGCCTTGACGTTAAATACAAAAATCGGATTGGCGCCAATCCCGGGGTGAAGGTCGGCCCGGAAGACGACCCTTCCGTTGTAGGAGCAGACGAACTCGCGAATCAGATCTCGTGGCACCCTGACGCCTTGCTCCGTATGCCGGAAACCCGTCTCCATCTCGTGCTGAACAATGGCCCGAACCGAGAAGACTTCTCCTCTGCGGACTGAGGTGGGGACTGTGACGACTGCTCTGGAGCTGCGGCTCATATCATCTCCGTGCAGGCGGATAGCGTGACCAGGGTGTCGACAGAGGTCTGCCACACGCTGCCATCACTCATCTGGGCGATGGCCCAAACCCGTTGGGAGTCAGCCAAACGAATCCTGGTCTCAAAGGCTGCTCTGCCGGATAGTGGCGATAGATAACAACTGACGATGTTGGGAAGTGGGTTTGCCTCAGCAATCAAATGAATCGCCTTGACGTGATCGGCCTGGGTCATCGGGCTATCGACAAAGCACTTGATGGGCACCAAGTTACCGTTCTCCACCAGGGGCGCCAACTCCAGTTGAATTCGGCCGGTCTGACGAGGCAGGTTACCCACAAGATCCTTGATCGCCGCCTCGGCATCGCTGGGCTTGGCCCATACCCGTGTTATCGGCGTCATTCCGATTGCAGCAAGAAGGGAGAGAATGGTTCTGCGATCCATCATGGCCTTTGGAGTGTCATGAGATAGGCCAAGACGTCTTCAATCTCCTGAGCATTAAGAATGGTCTTGGCTGCAAAACTTGGAGCGGCTCGGTGGTAATGGTCCACCCGGTAATACGAGGGCATGATTGTTTCGGGATTCATTCGAGATGGGTCCACCAAACGAGCTCGCAACTGACCCGGTGAGAGTCTGGCGACGCTGGCGGAGAGGTCTGGCGCCAGATTGCTCGAGAGGCGCTGCTCTGGAAACGGGCCACTGTGGCAAAGAGTACAAAGGCCCAGCTGTCGATTCACCACAATGGCCCTGCCCTTGGCCGGATCGCCGGGCTGACTGGTTAGAGGCGCAGGGATGGCGTCTCCAACCCAGGTCAGCTCAGCGCGTGCCACAAGGGGTTGAGCGAGCACCAGCATCCATGCACAGAGCCCAACCCCGATTCGCATGCGCTACACCAGGGTGATGCCACTGTTCTTGAGGGGCACAGTCCTGAGCCGCTTTCCAGTGGCCTTGTAGATGGCATTGAGCACCGCTGGGGCTGCGACCGAGATGGTGGGCTCACCAACACCACCCCACTCCTTGCCACCGCCTTGGATGATGATGGTTTCGACCTTGGGCATCTGGCGCAGGCGAATAGAGCCAAAGGTGTCGAAGTTGGTCTGCTCGATACGCCCGTTTTTCACGGTGCATTCTTCTTCGAACAGAGCGGACAGGCCATAAACGAAGGATCCGGATACCTGGCGTTCGATCTGGGCCGGGTTGACGGCGTAGCCGGGGTCTGTCGCGGCAACGATGCGATGAATCTTGACCTTGTTGCCGTCCGTCACAGAGAGTTCGCAGGCTGCAGCCACGTAGCTTCCGAAGGAGTGCTGCTGGGCAATACCCCGGAAGACGCCGGCGGGCGCCGGCTTAGCCCAATTGATTTTCTCAGCCACTGCATTGAGAACAGCGAGGTTGCGAGGATGGTTGGCGGAGTATTTTCTTCTGAACTCCACTGGGTCAACGCCTGCATATTCGGCGAGTTCGTCAATGAAGCACTCCATGAACACAGCATTTTGGTTGACGTTCACCCCACGCCAGAAGCCAGGCGGGACATGGGTGTTGCGCATGGCATGGTCAATCAGCAGGTTTGGAAAGTCGTAGCTGATGCCATGCTCGCCGCCTTTGGCAACCCCCTGGAAGACCAGCGGATCCATACCCTTGTTCTGGGCTACAACGGCTGGTCGGACGGCGGTCAGGATGGACTGGCCAGACAGGCGCATGTGGACCCCTGTCAGGTTCTTCGCGCCGTCGAATGTTCCGACCATCTTGCACATCATGATTGGGTGGTAACGGCCCTGCGTCATGTCTTCTTCACGGGTCCAGATCAGCTTGATTGGGGTCCCGGGCATCTGCTTGGCGATGTTCACCACCTGGGTGGTGTAATCCTGGAACGCACCACGACGGCCAAAGCCACCGCCGATGTTGACCTTGATCACATCACACTTGTCAGCTGGTAGGCCTGAAGCAGCAATGACCGCCGCTAGAGAGGCCTGTCCGTCTTGGGTGGGCACCCAGGCACGACAACCGTCCGACGTCCAGACCGCGGTAGCGTTCATCGGCTCAAGCGGTGCATGGTTCAGGAATGGGTAGAAGAATTTGGACTCAATGGTCTTGTTGGCGGTCGCGGCGGCCTGTTTGAAGTCGCCGTTTGAGTTTCCTGTAAAGGCTTGCTCAGCACCAAGTCCCTCTTCGAGGCGCTTCAAGATGTCCGACTGCTGAACTGAGGCATTCTGGCCTTCATCCCAAACGATCGGCAGTTTGTCGATGGCTGTTTTTGCCTGCCAGAAGGTGTCGGCCACCACAGCGACAGCCGTGTCCCCGACGCGGACTACTTTTTTCACGCCCTTTAACCCGGCGATCTTGGACTCGTCGTAGGACTTCAGTTTGCCGCCAAAGACTGGGCACTCCTTGATCGTCGCGACCAGCATGCCGGGCATCTTGAGGTCGATGGCGTAGACCTGTCGGCCGGTGACCTTGTCGGCCATGTGATCGATCCGGTTCATTCGCTGACCGATGACCTTCCAGTCCTTTGGATCCTTGAGAACGATCGACTTGGCATCGGGCACCGTCAGTTTGGATGCCGCCTGGGCCACCTTGCCAAAGCTGATCTTTTTGCCACTGGGGGTATGTGTGATCACGCCCTTTGAGGCACTGCACTGGGAGGCAGGTACACCCCATTGGCTGGCAGCCGCCTGGATGAGCATGATGCGGGCGGCTGCTCCGCCCTTTCTGACGTAGTCCTCCGATGTTCTGATGCCGCGGCTACCCCCGGTGGAGAAGGAGCCCCAGACATCCTTGCGTTTGAGACTCTCGCCTGGGGTCGGATAGTCAATCTTGATCTTGTTCCAGTCGCACTCCAACTCTTCGACCACCAGTTGGGCAAGACCGGTAATGGTGCCTTGCCCCATCTCGGAGCGCACGACTCGAATAATCACCGTGTCATCAGGCTGCACCATGACCCAAACGCCGACCTCCGCGGGGCTAGATTTGGCCGATGGCGCTGCAATGGCGTTACCCAGAACAGGAAACTCCAGGCCTATCGCCAAGCCTGTTGAGACGGCTGCTGAGCCGACAATGAACCGTCTACGGGATTTGTTTTCTACGAGGGCATTCATGGTTGTCTCCTCTTATGCTTTGGCCGCAGCATGAATGGCAGCGCGGACCTCTTGAAAGGTGCCGCATCTGCAGATGTTCGAGACTGCTGCATCAATATCGGCATCGGTGGGTTTGGGATTGGCCCGGAGCAGGGCGGTAGCGGCCATGACCATGCCGGACTGGCAGTACCCGCACTGCGGGGCTTGGTGTTCTATCCAAGCTTTTTGAACTTTGGTGAGCTTGTCGCCCTTAGCGAGACTCTCGATCGTCTCGATCTTCTTGCCCTGCGCTTCGCTGACGGGATAAGAGCAAGAGCGAACGGCGGCGCCGTCGACCAGCACAGTGCAGGAGCCGCACTGGGCAATGCCACAGCCGTACTTGGTGCCCGTGAGGCCCAGTTGCTCTCGGATCACCCATAGCAAGGGTGTACTCGGATCAACATCGACGTTTCGCGACTTGCCATTGACGTTTAACTTTGCCATGCCCATCTCCTGTCAGAAAGTATTCTTTTGACTGCATCACCACAGTCAGCGCCACCTGATCTTAAGGTGGAACGCAGGGAATCCAACTGGGGTTTTACTCTATGCGGAAAGGGTTTGGGGGTGATCGGGCCAGACCAGTCTGTGGCCTGTGGCCATGGCAAAGTTTTCAATGTCCTCCAGGCTGTCGATGTCGGTTCGGTAACGATTGTCTTGACACTCCAAACGAAAAACCCTTTCAGGGTATCGAAGTTGCCAGTCCTTGCAGCCAAACTGGTCTCCACTGGCCAGAATGTCCCGACGGACCGATGCATCAAAAACCACAGGGTTTCCGGGTAATCCCTGGTGTGTTGGTACCAGGACAGAGTACTGCGGTTGATTGGCCTTGAAGTGTTTGAGCAGGTCGCGGATGTCTTGGTCTTCGATCAGGGGCTGGTCCGCAAGCGCCACGACAATGGTGTCGATTTGTGATGGAAGGTGATGGAGCCCAAGCCGCACGGAACTGGTCTGACCCCTGGCTGGCTCGGGGTTTAGAACGAAGTCGACTGGTAAGTCCGCGATGTCCTGGCCGATCCGGTCTTTGTAGCATCCCAACACAACAACCGGCCTCTCAATGCCCACCCTGAGCAGCGCCAGGATCTGGCGTCTGATTAGCGAGATGCCATGCAGGCGCAGAAGACACTTGGGTCGACCCCCCAACCTGCTACCCGCGCCTGCGGCCAGCACAAGGCCCCCAACGCGCTGGGTGGCCTGCTCAGTGGCCTGCTCAGTGGCCTGAGTCATGCGGCCGTCGACTTTGCATGGGCGACCTCGACGTCCTTCGGCAGTCGAACATTGTTTTTGACTGCCAAGACCTCGGCCATGACACTCACTGCGATTTCGGCCGGTGTCTTGCTGCCGATGTACAGGCCAATCGGGCCGCGGAGGTGTTTAAGGCTCTCAGTGGTGTGGCCGAAGTGCTCGATGAGCCGTTCGCGTCTGCGTTGATTGTTCAGACGCGAGCCAATCGCACCGACATAAAAGGCCTGTGAGCCTAAGGCTTCTAGTAAGGCGAGGTCGTCTAGTTTTGGGTCGTGAGTGAGCGCAATGACGCAGCTGCGAGAGTCGGGTTTAAAGGATTTGACGACGTCATCTGGCCACTCGGTGAGCAGCGGGACATCAGCCAGCTTCCATCCGAATCGATACTCGGATCTTGGATCGCAGACGGTTACCTGGAATCCCGAGAATGTGGCCATGGTGGCGAGGTATTCCGCGAGTTGACCGGCGCCGATCAGCAGCATGCGATAGGCCGGACCGAAACTGTTGAGCATCTCATGGCCATCGATCTTCAACTCACATGGGACGTCGGCATGCTCTAGGCTGGCTTCTCCGGACTCTAGGCAGAGTCTTCTGCGCACCAGTTCCCCAGACTCAAGCCGCTGGACGAGTTGTCCAAGACCCTCTGCATCAGGATTGAACTCCAGGACCAACTCCAGCGTTCCCCCACAGGGCAGCCCAAACCGATGGGCCTCATCGGCGGAGATCCCGTAAACGACTTTCTGGGGAGAGCTGTCGGGAATGATCACAGCTTTGTCTGACAACTGTTCTGAAAGGCGTGCTCGACTAAACTTTTTAATGAGGTCGTCCTCGATACAGCCTCCAGAGACACTGCCAACGACCTCTCCGGTTTCTCTTAAGGCCATGATTGAACCGACCGGGCGTGGAGAAGACCCCCACGTTCGGGCAACGGTCGCGAGCAGGGCTCTGTGACCTTTTTGTCGCCAGTCACAGATGGTTTTAAGCACGATTAGGTCTAGGTTTTCCATAGCGGCCTAATGTACCTTAGGCATCAAACTGGAGAAATTGATCATCGCCCAAACCAGCGCCATAGCAGCAGGCAGGCACTGAAAGCGCAGGCCCCTGAGAACCCAAAGGCCACCCCAGGGCTTAGGCTCTCGTAGAGAACGCCAAATACGATGGAGGCCGGCAACAAGGCCAAGCCAACGACCATGTTGAACCAGCCGAAGGCCGTGCCGCGTCGGTCATCGGGAGCTAGATCCGCCACCATGGCCTTCTCTACCCCTTCGGTGGCGGCCACAAAAACGCCATACAGAATGAACAAGACGGCCAGCAGACCCGTGCTCTGGTCCAGAAAGCCCAGGGCCAGGTAAACCACGCCAAAGGCCGCATAGCCCACCAGCAGCAGGGGGAGTCGGCCAACCCGATCAGAAAGGGAGGCCAGCGGAGTGGACAGTAAGGCTGCCACCAGCGAGACCAGTGCCCACAGAAGGGGTATGAGAGGCTCTGGCACGCCCAGCTCTTTGGCCCTCAGCAGGAGAAAAATATTGGATGCATTCCCGACGCTAAAAAGACCGACCACGATCAAAAACCGTCGCAACGGAAGGGGCAGTTGGCTATAACGCCAGTCAATCGATAGGGGGACTGGCTTGGCCTGTTCGGCCAGTTTCGCCTCGGGCAGGGCCAGGACCAAGCCAATACAGATCATGGCTGGAACAATGGCCAGCAGGAAAATGTTCTCGTATGAGACCTGCGCCTGCAGCAGGAAAAACGCCAAGATGGGGCCTAGTACCGCTCCGCCGTTGTCCATGGCCCGATGAAAGCCAAAGGCCAGCCCATGCTGCCGGCGATCAACCGATGCGGCCAAGAGCGCATCCCTGGGAGAACTCCTTAAGCCCTTGCCAATTCGGTCTGCCAATCGAATGCCGATCACCATGGTCCAACTGGTGGCCAGGATGGTCAGCGGTCGACTGATACTGGCCATTCCATATCCCACCAGCAACCATGGTTTGATGCGACTGAGTTTGTCGACAAAGACGCCTGATGCCAGCCTGAGCATGCTCGAGGCCGCGTCGGCAATGCCCTCGATGAGCCCCAGCGCCCTAGGTCCTGCCATTAGCACGCTGGTCAGGAATAGCGGCAGGATGGGGAAGAGCATCTCGCTCGCTGTGTCGTTGACGAAGCTGATCAGACCGATCAGCCAGACCGTCTTGGGTAAGGAGCCGAGGGACTTGAACACAGGCTGATCAGTACTCAACCGGCACAGGATCTAGGCTGCGCCAGAGCAACCAGGTAGCGACCGTTCGATGGGGAGCCCAGCGCTCTGAAAAAGCCAGTGCGCGCTTTTTTCGCTGTGCCAGCGTGGGGTTGGTTTGTAGCGTTGGTAGTTCATCGCGATACAGTATTTCAATTGCTTTGAGCACGCCCAGGTCATCTGCTGGAAAGACATCTGGCCGCATGAGCGTAAAGATCAGAAACATCTGGGCGGTCCATGGCCCGATGCCGGGCCTGTCGGTGAGGAGCTCAATCACGTGCTCGTTCGAGAGGGTTGCGAGTCGATTGGACAGGGCTGGGTCGCCAGCAAACCAGTTGGCCAGGTCCAATAGGTAGTCAGATTTTTTAGCGGACAGGCCAGCCGCACGAATGTTCACCCTCGCCTCAACGAGTCTGCGTGGCTGCAAGGGCTGATCAGGCTGTTGGCCTAGCAGCCCACACAGTCGGAACCAGACGGCATCTGCGGCCTTGACAGAGATCTGTTGGCCAACAATCGAACGGGCCAGGCAGGTGAAGGGTTCGCCACGTGATCGCAGCTGACTGTCACCGATACTCGCGACGATCTGGCGCATCACCGCGTCTTGATTGGAAAGAATCTGACAGGACTCTGACCAATCAAGGGGGCCCCACTGGGTGGAGCAATGATCGGCCTTTGTGCTGCTCATGTTTTGTTTACCTGCGGAATAACCGCTGCATCCTTGGGCGTACGCGAAGAAAACCAAGATAGGCCCACTCCATGAGTGTCGGTACACCTGGCATCCTGGTGGGCAACGCTAGCCATCGCCAGCCAGGCAGTTGACGCCAGACCTGGATAAAGCCCCGAGCGCCACTGATCAACTGCCCATCCATCTGCTGAACATAAAACCTGGCGAGCAGGGTCTCCCTGGGCAGCGGTAGTGCTGTGATGTGCGGGTCACTCACATCGCACCACTCAATGGCCTTTGCTCGGTCAGCCCGTTGGTAGACCGCGATTTCCTTCCGGCAGAGTGGGCAGGCCCCGTCATAGAAGACGCGAAGGCTCGGGTGATCGGTGGACTCAGTTCTCATCACGCCTAGGGTAACCTGGGGTCCCCGATCTGACGTGCATTAGCCTCTTAGAAATGGGGGAACAAAGAGGCTGGGCGTTCCAGGCGCTTGAACGACCCGCTGCAGTCTCGTCAGCCATTGGGTGAGTTCTTCTATCGATGCATCAACAGCTTCGTTGTTCTCAATTGAGATGAGAACCGGTGCCGGGATGTCGAGTTCGGCTGCCACGTCAAATAGCGGCTGTCGCCTGGTGAGCCGATAGTTGCGAAGTGCGTACCTGAGTTCTAACAACTGATGGTTCAGGTTTTTCGACAATTCGTTCATTGGGGCATCTTGGGGCATCTCCATCACTTCGGATATGTCAGAAGGGTCACATCTGGGGTGAGAAGCGGGGGGTCGGCCTTGGAATCTGCCCTTTTAGACAGGTCTCTCGCCCCTGTTTGGTGCGACACTTCCACGATGAATGCCCTCCCGGCCCCCTCAAAGACAGTTCTCTATCTGGAGGACAACGCCAGCGTCCGAGCGGTGATATCCGAGACGCTTCATGCCCAGGGATACGACGTCCATAGTTTTGACTCAGCGGCCGACTTGCTATCGGCTCTGCCAACCCTGTGCGCTGATTCTCATCGCATTCACATAGGGCTGTTTGACATGCGGTTATCTGGCAGCTTGACTGGCTTAGATGTTTTTCAAAGCGTCAAACGCCTGTGCAACATGCCCGTTATCTTTTTATCCGGCGAAAGTCGGGTCTCTGAGGCTATTTCTGCCCTAAAGGCGGGCGCACATGATTTTTTGCTCAAGCCGGTCGATATGGTTGATTTACTCCGCAAGGTTGAGCATTGTTTTGCCAGTAGGCAGGCCACTCCCTCGCCTGCCTCGCTCAAAGGAGACGTAAGACCAGACATGTTCGACCGACTAACGAGTCGGGAGAGAGAAGTTCTGCAAATGGTACTCATGGGGCAGCGGGGAAATGAAATTGCACGTGAGCTGGGCATTACGGAGAGAACCGTCAAAATGCACCGAAGCAACGTGATGAGGAAGGTTAACGCCCGTAACCTAGCCCAGCTTGCGGCGCTTTATCAGCAGTACTTGGCAGGACAGACCTAGGACAGGTCATCACGGTCATGACCCAAGAGTCAGCCATCCTGTTGTTGATTGCGGTAACGCTGGCCACCCAGACTGTTTTGCCCCTGGGTGCCTATCTTTCGATGCGGCGATACCCGGATCGAGCCAGCGTGATCTGGCTGGTTGGCATGACTTTTTGGGCACTTGCGGGGGGCCTAACAGCGCTGCGACCCTGGATACCACGTTACTGGAGTCACGAGTTTGTCTGGCTAAGTGCTGGTCTGACCTACCTCTGTATGGCCTCGTTTTTCCTGCTTCAGCTGCGCGCGGATTGGAGGATTGTTAGGCTTGGTTGGGCTGTTGTGCCCGCCTTGTTGGTGCTCAGTACCTTGTCCTCTCTGTTGGCGTGGCCAGTTCATTACGGGTTTGTCTGGATGAGCGTTGTGATTCCCGCGATGACCACCCTATTGATTCTGTTGATTTGGAGAATACGTCGTCAGACGGGTCGAAAGAGTCTCACCGTCATGATGCTTGTGCTGGCGGCCTACGGCCTATCCGCACTTCCGCGGCTGATCGACTTTATGCTCTCCGGACAACCTGGCCGGATGGATATTTTTCGATTTGGGTGGGCCGCCAATTTGTTTTCTTTCATGGCGATTGTCGGGCCTATCTTTCTGAGTCTGGCGCATTGGATCTATACCTTGGAGCGCTCCAACGATGAGAGTCGGCAGGCGCGTCACTTGGTGGCCCGCCGAGACCGGTTCTTACTCCAGAGCGCCGACATGACCAAGCACTCCATGTTGTCGTCCTTTCTCGGCATGCTGACCCATGAGTTCAGCAACCTCATTCAGACCCTCCAAGTGAGTATTGGCAGCATCCAGCATCGTCTTGGGGGGCGGTCTTCTGAACTGGGCGTTGAGACTTCATTGGGACGACTGCAACGTTCGACGCGAGAGGCTGAGGATCTGCTCGCATCTCTCCGGGGTTTGATGGTTCAGAATGACCCAGAGGGTAAACCGGTGGTGTTGTTTGACTGCTTAGCCGACGTCGTTTCCGTCTGTCAGAGTGACGCCAAGACACGTGGCGTACAACTGGAATTCTCCTTGGAGGCTGCCAAAGAGGTCGTCGTCATGGCCGATGATGTCATGCTGCAGCGGGTCGTGCTGAATATCGTGAAGAATTCTTTTGAATCCCTAGCGGATGCTTCGATCGCAGATGCGAGAGTGTCCATTCAAGTTCAGCGACGCCAACGCCCCGGAACCACCAACGAGTGCACGGTGATCGAGATTCAGGACAATGGACCAGGTTACCCGGAGGCCCTCTTAGGGCGCTTTGGGGAACCTTGGACCTCCCAGAAACCGACAGGTCTTGGTCTGGGCTTGTTGCTGTCTAAAAACCTGACTGAACTATGGGGCGGAGATATTCAAATTGCCAACCGTCCCGCCCCGCTGACCGGAGCGATGACAACCCTCTGGCTAGCTTGTGGTCGATAGTTTTAATGAAGCACCCGGGCGGTCTCTTCACCCTCTGCTTTCAGTGCAAAGGCTGGAATCACGGCCTCAAACGTGGTGGTGTCATCGGCTA
>JACCDT010044983.1_pt1 | contig 12022 bp, 11 predicted proteins | sample 7446291 | NCBI WGS metagenome assembly JACCDT01 (sample SAMN15323446, study PRJNA562643) | freshwater metagenome | isolation source: river surface water | place: USA:Blue River Watershed | collected 2017-08-17
CAAGTAATCATCATCCATTTCTTTTTTTTAAGTATGCCTGCCATCATATAGAATTGACTAATCCCGGTATGTATATAACCGACATGTTCCGCACTCTGGCAAGACTCAACACGTTCTCCAAGATGCAGGTATCTCTGCATGAGACTGAGAACAAGCTACTGACCGCGATAGCCATGTCCGAGAAGCGGTCCATGAAGACCACCTTGGCTTCCAAGAACAATATCAACAAGCAAGTGGCATTCCTGGATATCAACACAGTAGAGCAGTTTAACGATGTATATAAGAAACTGTATAGCATCCATGAGGACCTTCAGGAAATCAAGATGCTGCTTCGTGGTATCCAATAGGTTGTTTGTATTTTTTTATACTAATGGATTGGCACACAATATACGATGTTCTGCAGCAAACTGGTGGATTGGATTGATAGGGAACAGATATTGAAGAAGGAAGGCCTGTCTGCAAATCCAAATGCAGTGAGGATACTTGAGCTCAATCCAGACAGCATTTCTTTAGATATGTTATCACAGAATCCCAATGCCGTCCATCTGCTGGAGCCATATGTAGATGCCCCATCCTATAAATTACCTAATGACCAGTTCTTTCATAGATATAGGAACAGGATAAACTGGAGGGAGCTGTCCAGAAACCCAGGAGCCATCAGTATATTGGAGTATCATCTGCATAGAGTTGATTGGGATTGGCTATCCGAGAATCCATCGGCTATCCACATATTGGAGACTCATACTCAGAACATAAACTGGCAGAGTCTATCCAGAAACCCAGCAGCCATTCATTTGCTGGAGAAGTACCCGGAGAGGATAGATTGGGAGCAGCTGTCGCGGAACCCAGCCGCCATCCATATATTGGAGAACAACATGGGCAAGATAGAATGGCATACCCTGTCAGAGAATCCAGCAGCCATCCGGTTATTGCAGGATAACCAGGAAGATATATACTGGCGATACCTGTCCAAGAACCCCAATGCCATCCATTTATTAGAAGCCAACATGGAGTTCATAGACTGGATGGAGCTGTCTGGCAATCCAAGTGCTAATAAATTACTGGAAGCCAATCTACGCAAGATATACTGGCCAAGTCTATCCTCCAATCCAGCAGCTATAAATATACTGAAGAACAACCAACAGATGCAAGGCTTATGGAACCTTGCATCAAACCCAGCCATCTTTGAGTATGATTACCAACTCATCAAGAATACAAACAAGGAGAAGAACCTGTGCGTTGATGCCTGGTTCAGCCAGCCCAGGTTCATAGAGAGATATATTAATGAATACGGGATTGAGGCTCTCGATACTTTCAAAATTGAAGACCTATCATTGATAAGTATCAATAATGTTCCTCAAGCTGCGCGACTGCATCAATCCAGATAAACTCAACTGGGAGTTCTTATCTGCAAATCCAAATGCCATCGATATACTGGAGGCCAATCCGAGTAGGATAAATTGGGAGTGGCTGTCCGCGAACCCCAACGCCATTCATTTGCTTGAAGCCCATCCAGACAGAGTATTGATATTATTTCTGGCATCCAACGAAAACGCGGTGCACATGTTCGATAACTATGAGTTCGATGACATTAATTGGGATGACGTGTCATACAATCCAAATGCAGTCGAGTTCATATCCAGGAATCTTGACAAGCCGATATCATGGATGGGTCTATCATGTAATCCCAATGCCATCAATTTATTAATGGCTAATCAAAACAAGATAGATTGGCATTTGCTATCCAGAAATCCCAATGCAATCCAGCTACTTGAAGATAATATAGACAAGATAGATTGGAGAGAGCTGTCATCCAATCCAAATGCCGTCCATCTATTGATGGCCAACCAAGATAGGATAGACTGGTATCGATTCTCTCAAAACAAAAGTCCAGAAGCTATCCGTATATTAATGGCTAACCCAGATAAGATAAATTGGACATTTCTGTCGGCCAACGAAAATGCGTACGAGCTGCTTATTCAAAATCCAGATAAGATAGACTGGTTCACTGCCACGTTCTCAAAAATGGCAGTGAAGCTTATATCGAGATACCGACCAGATATGCTGGACCAATACATAGGAAGACTGTCATCAAACCCAGATATATTCACGTACGACTATGACCTTATCAGGAAGACCAACTGCACGAAAAATAGCTGCGTGGCCGAGTGGTTCAGCCAGCCAAGGTTCATAGAAAAATATATTAATGAGTATGGGGTTGAGGCTCTTGATGACTATATGCCATAGACTCTATTTTTTAAAATTGAAGAGCCATCATTGAATAATATAGTTGGTCATTATGTTCCTCAAGCTGCGTGATTGGATTGATGAAAGTAAGCTGGATTGGTTTGGATTGTCGAGAAATCCCAATGCCATAGATATGCTGGAAGCGAATCCAGATGAGATAAAATGGAACAGATTATCGGCTAATCCAGCTGCAATACATCTATTGGAGATGCATATGGATCGCATAAACTGGTATTACCTATCGTTGAATCCAGCAGCCATACATCTACTGGAAGCCAATCCAGATAAGATAGACTGGCAATATTTATCAGAGAATCCAGAAGCCATACGTCTGTTGGAAGCCAACCCAGATAAGATAGATTGGGAATATTTATCAGAGAATCCGGCAGCCATACATCTACTGGAAGCCAATCCAGATAAGATAAATTGGTCGAGACTATCGAAGAACCTGAATGCTAATCATCTGATACGGATGCATCCAGAGAGAATCAATTACTTCTTCCTCTCCATGAATCCCAATATGATGGATATCCTGGAGAAGCATCCAAATAAGATAGACTGGGGGTCATTTCCTCTAAATACAAGTGAAACTGCGATGCATATGATAAGAGATAACATAGATAACGTTCACATGTTTCCTCTATCGAACAACCCAGCAATCTTTACGTACGACTATGACCTTATCAGGAAGACCAATAAGGAGAAGAACCTATGTGTAAATGCTTGGTTCAGCCAGCCAAGGTTCATAGAAAAATATATTAATGAATATGGGATTGAGGCTCTTGATGACTATCAAGAAAGCCGTGGATGATGTCTATAATAGGTTCGTCAATGCAGTTATTGGTACTCATTAACGATGCTGTTATGTTATTTTTGTAGTAGAACCTGACTGCATCATTGAGCGGACCATAGCGTTCCTCTATACTCTGATAGTCGTACAGGGTATAGTCCTCAGATATCCTGTCGTACCAGCATGTACAGAATTCATCATAGTTGGACTCTGTGAGATTCTCCTCGTCGCAGTAGTAGCAATAGTATTCATCATCCTCATCCTCGCAAAATACGTGCTCCCAATCATACTCATAGTTGAAGAACGGGCTGGTGAGTAATATATCGTGATGCTCGTAGAGGATGTTCGCCATGTCCCATATATCATCGATGTACAGCATCATTTATAATATTGTATGCAACCATGTCAATTTTGAATCAATCAAAAAACTAACAGTAGCTGTAGATGATATCCACGATGGAAGCATCGATGCCATCATTCGTTGATAGAAGAGACACCTCTATATTATTTTTGTAGTAGTCTCTAACTGCATCATTGAGTGGCCCATAATGTTCCTCTATACTTCGATAGTCATACAGCACCTTATCATCATTGTGGTTCCATAGGGGACAGTACGTGAATATGGTTGGAAGGCTCAGCAAGTTGCCACAGATGGCACACCTGAAGGTATCGCCCCTCATCATCAGAACCATATCATGAGTTGTATGCTGTGTTTTTTTATGGAATGGACTGCTCGCCATCATATCATACTCGCTGATGGTCAACCGCATAGCTGCTATATGATATGATTGACTGACGTCTATTTTGGGCTCAGACAAAAAATCTACCGGCAGTACTCGATGATGTGCGGAACCGTATCTGCGATATCGTACTTGCTATGTAGCAACTGGTTCGCCAAAGTCTGTTTGCAGAGTCTGCGCAGTTGAGCCTTCCTGAGTATCTCCCCACGGCGGTCCATCAGTTCATCATTGAGCTCTCCGTTGGTTATGGAGATAAGGTCATAGACATACATCGGCTGGTAGGTATCCTCTGGGTTGTACCAGCCAGGACAGTACTCAGGCATATCTTCTATGTTCAGATGGGCTTGACCACAGCGCACGCATAGATAGTGCCCAGCATTCTCATCAAACTCCAAGTCGTGCCATTCTTCATGCTCCTCGTTGAAGAATGGGGTCTCCCACAGATATTGGTATATGTCATACAGGATGCTCATGGTTATACATTACCATCGAGGGGCTCCTATTTTATGCTCTATCTAAAATTGATGACGTACAATCAATAGATATACAACCACCACCATGAGCACTTCAGCAAGCATCGCTAACAATGGCATTGTCAACTCGGCAATCAACCAGTCCGTCAATGCGGAGCTAATGAAGCAGATAAGTAGCATCATCGGGTCCAAGCAATTCAATGCCAAGAACATATTGATTCTACTGGCCCTGTTTGGGATAGACACAATTCGTACGAATGTGAACGCGTTGCTTGGCAAGACTATGGAAGGATTGTCCAAGTACGTGCTCAAGTGGTTTCGAATCATTAAGATATACATCATGCCTACTCGTAATATAGTGTTTGAAAACAGCGACAACAAGATTGACTTGTTCAATTATGATATGGATAATGGAGTCAATCGTAAGATTGAAATCAATAACCAATTCTACGGACTACTATGTGAGTATATCCTGTTGGACCCTACTTGCATGCATTGTAAAAAAATAGATGGCATGGAAATAAAAGAAGGTGGATACATGATATTCATGGCAAGATCCGATGATATCCAGTTCAAGTTTGAATCACACACGATAAAGCTATTACATCCCATGTCATACTCATACACAAGAGATAGCAATGGCAAAATAATGAATGTGATGGAAGTTAATAAAAATAACACAATAAGATATGGATTTGATAAACGTGGATTAGCATTCTATCTACTGCAGAAATTACCAATCAATCAGGGGCAAGTTGAGTTCATATATTCTGAGATAGGCAAGTTCATTGACAACAATACCACGTCATATACAGTGCTCAATTATGATTATAAACATGAGGATGACTTCATGGACATCATGTTAACTGTGTTTAGCAATGTGTCCATTATGAATGAATACAAAAATATTCTATACAATCATTGTAGTGGTAATGACAATGTCATGGGTATGATGGGTAGGTATAATGCATATAATACAGCTGTAAACAGAAACAAGGTAGAGATGTTAATACTATATGCTATCATCATCGAGATAATCATAGAATTTCATCCAAATCATAAGCTTCCAGATGACTACATTCTATTCTTATTCCAGACGAAGCTTGAAATATGTAAGAGAGATGAATTGACAACCATCAGAGCTCTATGTGATAAGATATTTGGACAGTCCAAAATCAAGTATGCCATATATGAATATTTCAACAAGATGACTACGATGCATGCTGATATATCTTCGAGGCCTTCTGAAGTAGCTCGGAATATCAGACACATGTACTTTGTTAGCGCTCCCACAAAGACAGAGATATGCTTTGTTGTTCAGGATAAAGATTCCAACTATGTGGGATTCGATGAATCTGAACTACTCATGCATAGATTTATCAATTATGTAAGTTCCAGCCAATCTTTAAGGAAAACAATGAGGGTTTCTATTCCAGTGTTTACAGCTGTCATTACATATAAAGATGCGGATGATAACACAACTTCTAAGGTCGTAGAGAAGACACTGGAAGATGGGACTGTGGAGAAGACAACAACCAAGAAGACTCCATCTGAAACAGAACAGTCTGTATCCATTACACTTAAGACATCAAACAACGTATATAAGGCATTCGATACGCTGTACCTCAAAAAGGATGACGAGTTCCGATTAAAGTCAATCCTAAATTCGTTCAGCGAAAGAAAGACAACGTATAAGAATCTCGGACTGCCATTCAAGTTCAACTGTCTTCTACATGGACCTCCTGGCACTGGCAAGACATCTGTAATAAAGGCAATAGCGTCTCATCTGAACAAGAACATGTACTATGTAGACTTATCTAAGATACGTACGGATAGCGTACTGAACCAGGTATATGAAAAGATATACCACACGTTTAGCTCCGGTGGGATAATTGTAATGGAAGATGTAGATGCCATGAGTGATGTAGTTCTATCACGAGACGATGACAAGATACGAGAGCCATGCACCCAACTCACACTATCCAACTTATTGAACTTAATGGATGGAACCATGTGTGCCAGTGAATCAATGATAATTATGACTACCAACCACATAGAACGTCTTGACCCAGCACTTATCAGAGCTGGAAGAATGGATCTGACTATTCATCTGGATTACTGCGATGCTTACCAAATCACCACCATATACAAGAATGTCATGAATAGAGATTTGGATGATGGACAACTGGAGAGACTATCACGGAAGGACATCACGCCAGCGCAGTTGATATATGGACTACTACCATATCTAACCAGTGATATGGGTGATGAGGATATCATATCGGCAGTGTTAAGTGCCCTGTAAATATTTTTTGTTGGGATATAAAATTGACGCCGTACAATCAATAAATATACAACCACCACCATGAGCGTCGTCAATTCATACGTCAACCAGTCCATCAACATGGAGCTGATGAGGCACATGCGGAGCATCGTCGATTCTAAACAGTTCAACTTGAAGAACCTACTCATCATACTGGGGCTGCTTGGTATTGATAGCATTCGCGCGAGTGTCAATGGTTCGCTTGAGAGTCTGTTTCATAGCGCATACAAGGGGTTGTGTATGTTAGCCATTCGAGCAAAGAAATATATACTTCCTGAAATCCGAGCAATCAACATGATAGATATGCCAGATGCCGACAACAAGTATCAGAGTGATATATCCACGATGGTGTCCAGTGAATTCTACAATCTACTGACCCAATACATCATACTCAACAAGGATAATAACTGCAAGTATGTACACACACTGGATAGCATACAAGCATTGAATGGAGAGGTTGGATTTGAACAGAGAGCGCGACTCTCGGATATATCAATCCAACATAACAATCATACCATCCACCTGGCCGATGACATAGCATGTGTATATGATGAGCGCCCAGACGGCACGATAATCATCGGCAATGTACGGAAGACAGCATTCAATACCAGCGACTATACCAAGAATCGACTGGCATACTATCTTCTGCACAAACTACCACTCAACAAGAAACAGATAGACTTCATATATGATGGCATCAGGAATCATGTTGATACAAACACAGACTCAGTATCTGTGCTGAGATATAGTCAGGTGTATAATACTGAACAATGGCCTATTGATTTGATGAATACATTGGTGCCGCATGGAATGGATGGGACATATAAGAGTATCATCACCAGATATACCAATGGAGATTTCAGTATACTGAGTACAGGTAAGTATTTCGGAATAAAGCGTATCATTGATAGAGATATTGCCGAAGTAGCTGTGTTGTATGTGCTGCTAATCAAATTAATAATCGAATCTCGAGATGATGCCAGTCTACCACGTGATTTCCTTATATTCAAGATTCAGGTATCCCATCCGGTAGATAAGCATGACTATCCAGATACGTTGCATAAGCTCTATCATAGTATATTCGATAAATCGGTTATGGCGAACAAGATATACAATTACTTCAATATGATGAATATACGCGGAGAGACTGCATGCCTCTATTCAGAGGAGCTCAACAGAAAATACTTCACACTGTGCTCAGATAACAACTACCTATACACCACTGTGATGGATTCTGAGAATCATATATTGGATAGAGATGATGCCAATGCATGCATGAAACGTTTCATATCACATGTGAAGGCCATCAACTTCGTCAAGAAGAATGGCAAGCAGTCTATCGTAGTCTATAACGTGCAGATTAACGTGGACAGGAATACAATCAAGGATGCCCAGGAAGCCAAGACCATCAAGAAGACCATGGAAGATGGAACCATAGAGGAGACGGTTGTATGTGCCAAGCCAGCATTATACGAACGCAATATATCAGTTTCATTCTCAGAGCTCAACGAGATGTACAAGTCATTTGAATCCCTATACCTGAAGAAGGCAGACGAGTTCAGGCTCAAGTCCATACTCAGCTCGTTCAACAAACGGAAGGACATGTACAAGAAGCTGTGCATCCCATTCAAGTTCAACTGTATCCTGTATGGTCCTCCTGGTTCAGGCAAAACATCCACCATCAAGGCCATAGCATCCTATCTTGGCAAGGACATATTCTATCTTGACCTGTCCAAGGTACAGCACAATGAAGACCTTACGGAGATATTCAAAAAAATATACACCAACAAGAGCTTCAATGGCATAGTGGTGATGGAGGATATAGACTGCTGCGCCTCTGATGTTGTACTCAGCAGAGATGACGGTACCAATAATAGTAGTGGGTCGCTCACACTGTCCCATCTGCTGAACGTGTTGGATGGAAGTCTCACACGCGACGACTCTGTAGTACTGATGACCACCAACCACTTTGATAGACTTGACTCAGCTCTTGTCAGGGCTGGAAGAATGGACTTGGCAATCCATCTGGACTACTGCGATGATTACCAGCTAACCACCATATATAGACACATACTGGGAAGGGCTCTGGAAGATGACCAACTCGATAGACTGACTGCCATGAAAATAACCCCAGCCCAGTTCATATATGGACTACTGCCGTACATAGACAGTAATATACCTACCGATGAAGTGCTTGATGGAGTCATCCAGACGCTTCATTAGTTTATTTTTTTACTGACCGATGAAGTAGTAGGTCATGCCAGCAAGCACAGCAATAGCAGCGACGTCTATGATAACCTTCCGGAAGGTCTTCATAGACCGCATCATATCGTCCATGTTGTTGCTCACCTGTATCATCTGCCGCGTAAGCAGCTGCTCCTTCATGCGTATCAGCTCAGCTTGTCGGCGCATCTCACGCACCTCCTCAAGCAGCATGTCAAGGTTGGCATCCAGTATAGCACTCATTAGTATAATGATATACCATGAGTTCAAAATAAAAAATTACACAGCCCGTAGCTCGTGCATACAGAAGCTATCGAATAAGTATGGAGTACGCACATTGACCAGCACCTCATATCCTGCAGTGGCAGTGAATATTAGATGCCCTCTCAGCCACATACCGGTGATTGTGCCAACCTTGATGTTCCGCACCCAGATAGTAGACCCGACTCGCAACACCCCAAATCTCACAGTCGCGTAGAAGGTCATTGGGTCATCATTGATGCCACTGGATTCGCGCACGCTCAGCACACAGGGGTTCATGGTTGTATATCTATGATTACAATGGTACCCATTTTAAGCTCACCACTAATACTGAATCATCATCTTCTTGTAGAGGATGGACTGGTACATATCTTCCTCGGTCATGGGGAATGATAGGAGCATCTTATGTAGCTGGACATATTGACGATTGGCTGTATCCCAATCAACGGAGGTTAGCTCCAGATTATAGAGATAGTGGTCATACGCCAACTTGGTTAGCTGGATGAACTGGTCATACTGGACGCTGCCAGCCCCAGTACCAAGACCGCAACAGAGCACCTTCTTAATGGCAGGGCCAGTCTGGTTGTGCTTGTATATCTCGTGGAGCATATTGTAGAACGCCCAGTATAGCACAGACTTGTCAGTGATGCGCAGAGGAATGTTCATCGTCGGTACATGAATCAAATAGGGACACTTGTCTGAGTATGTGTCCAGGATACTGGCAGTACCCGGCTGCTGCTTCATGTTGAACTTGGCCTTCAATTGCTTCTGAACCTTCGGGATAAAGGTAGAGTAGTGGTCAAGGTAGTTGGAGATAGACAGGTCTATGCCACCCTCCATGATACCATGGGAGTTGCCAGCACTAACGATGGCATCCACCTGTTCTGGATAATCTCGGAAGTCCCCATCAAACCCAGAGATATTGTACTTGTTGCCAGGTGGAAACTCGGAGTTCAACAGCTCGGTGAACTGCTCGTCAATGCTGCAGATGATGATGTTGAAGTCCATGATTATATTTTTATTGGATTACCTCAGGATAAAAAACAACCATGGGCTCGAACTGTTAATCGAATCATTAGTCTTACTTGTTTTTTATTTTCAAAATTGATACAAGCCATATAGAATATATACAGCAATGGTAAAAGTAAAGAATGCAGACAGACAAAAGAAGTTCGTTTCCATCGGAGAAGCTGAAGCTTTTACCGGAATGGGACAAGCAGCCCTTCGGAGACTTTATCAGGAGGGAGTTCTTAAGGGCTATACAACACCATTCGGGGCGAGAAGATTTAGTACTGAGTCTCTTCAAGAGTTCTGTAGCATCTCTGATACAACTCAAACAGACAAACTCACCAAAGTTAACTACCTATATGCACGAGTCTCATCAAAAAAGCAATCTGATGATTTGGGACAACAAGTTAAGTTCTTACAAGACTGGGCAGTCGACAAAGAGCTTACATACATTGTTATTGAAGATATTGGGTCGGGAATTAACTTCAAGAGAAAGGGCTTGCAGACCATTCTGGACAGATGTCTGCAAGGAGTTATCGGAGACATTACCATTGCCCATAGAGACAGGTTGTCAATCTTTGGATTTGACCTCATCGAAAGCATTGTTTCAAAAGCCGGTGGGACCATCACAATCATTGATGATAACAAAAACAAGTCATCAGAACAAGAACTCGCAGATGACTTACTCAGCATCGTCCATATCTACAGCTGTAGACAGATGGGTAAGCGGTCATATAAAAACAAGACCGCAAGAACTACTGAAGACACTGACTCTAACATTTCGACCAACACAGGAACAGAAGCTGATGTTGGACAGGAATCTACGTGTGAGTAATTATGCATATAACAGAGCTGTTAGATACATAAATTTAGGTGAGGGCAAAATAAACAAGAGACATATGAGAGATATCCTCGTCACCTACAAACATAAAAATGGAGTCATCAATACATCACTGAGGACATTTGAACGAGATGTTCATAAAGACATTAGAGCTGGGGCTGTATTTCAAGCATGTGTTAATTATTCCAACTGCATGGATGCCATCAAATCTGGAAGAATAAAACATTTCAAATTGAAATACAGGTCTAACAAGAGCAATCGATTCAGTATGATTATAAATAAACAAATGATGAAGTTAGATAATGGAGTCTTGCGGTTTACACACAAAACACTGTCTGATAAAACTATCCATATGAACAATAGGACAAGAAAGCAATTACGTCAAGTTAGTGAAATTCGAGATGGTACCATAACCAAAGTAAATGGTGTCTATGAACTCAGACTACCTATAATAGTTAATGTTCCGGATGATATAACTATATCCAATGCCGTAGGGATAGACCCAGGAGTATCCACATTCTTATCTATGTACTCAGTTGATAGCAGTACTACTATCAAGCAATCTAAATGGTGTAAGTATATAGACTCACTACGTTCTCGTATCAAGTACTTACGTAAGCACAAGAAACGAGGCCGTATCAAAAAGAAACTACTACTCAAGCTTGATAGAAAGCAATCCAATGTGATAAATGAATTGCATTGGAAATCCATCAACTACCTTGTAAAGACATATGACCTTATCTTCATTGAGAAGTTCTCAACTCAAGGATTTGTGAAAGGAGGTAAGAGCAGAACTTTAAATAGAGACACGAACAACCATAAGCCATTCCAATTTCGTCAACGATTGGAATATAAAGCTATGGCTTGCGGTAAGATTGTTAAGGATGTAGATGCGCATCACACAACTATGACATGTTCTACTTGTGGCAATCTTAAACAAATGACTCTGAAGGATCGGATATACAACTGTAGTGTATGCCATAACGTACTGGATAGAGATTTCAATGCAGCAAAAAATATTTTGATGAAGGGATTACTATGTTAATCTTATCATCACGGGATGCGTTCTTATCTCGTAAGAAAGTCAAGTATAGCATTAGAAGACATATGTTCGCA
>JACCDT010548573.1_pt1 | contig 12022 bp, 10 predicted proteins | sample 7446291 | NCBI WGS metagenome assembly JACCDT01 (sample SAMN15323446, study PRJNA562643) | freshwater metagenome | isolation source: river surface water | place: USA:Blue River Watershed | collected 2017-08-17
CCAGAGTGGGAGGCGCTCGGCATCCTCGCTCTCACCGCAATTCCAGCGACGCTGTTCTCGATCTACCTCTTCCGGCGAGTTTCGCCGCTTTTCGTGAAGGTGCTTTAGATGGCGCAGCGGAAGAGCTCACGCGTCAAGGCCGCTCCTCCACCGATCCTGCTCACTGGACTCGGGGTGCAGTACGACCTGCGACTCAACAAGAAGCGCAAGCTGCGGGACACGGTACTGCGCGATGGCCGCCACTCCCAGAGTGGCAAGTTTTGGGCACTACGCGACGTAGATTTCCGTGTCGAGGCAGGAGAGTCCGTCGCGGTGATCGGGCCGAACGGTGCGGGAAAGAGCACCATGCTGCAGGTGCTCGCCGGGATCCTAGAGCCCTCAGCTGGCACCATTGAAGTTCGGGGGAAGATCGCCACACTCTTGCAACTTGGCGCCGGTTTTGACCCGGAACTTAATGCTCGCGAGAATACCCTTCTTGTCGGTGAGTTTCTTGGGGTACCTCACGCGGAAATGGTGCGGCGCGTACCGTCAATTCTTGAGTTTGCAGGGCTAGGAGAATTCGCCGATGCAGAGGTGCGCACCTACAGCTCAGGTATGCGCGCTCGACTTGGATTCAGCGTTGCGACCTCCGTTGAGCCAGACGTACTGCTTCTTGATGAGGTGCTCTCGACTGGCGATGCCGCCTTCATTGAAAAGTCACGGGGTCGCATTACAGACTTAATGAAGCGAGCACGAGCAATCGTCTTCGTCACGCACGACCTCGACTCTGCGGCTGCCTTCTGCACGCGCGCGGTTGAGCTTGAGGGCGGCCGGATTGTGGCCGATGGACCAGCAAAGCGAGTGATTGCCGCCTACAAGAAGAAGATGGCGAAGCGTGCTGTTATGGCGTCTCGCTCGGATCAGGCAGCCCGCCGCGGTAGTTGAGGATTACGAGCAGCGTTCTTACGGAATCTAGATCGAGCGTCGGCTCCACATCTGCGCTCTGGAGCACTGCAGAGGTAACGGTGTTTACCGCCACCACTCGGCCCACCGAGAGGCCCCGCGGAAATGCCGAGCGCAACGTAGGGCTCAACTCAATCCCAGAGGTGGTGACCTCCGCCCCAACGAGCACCTGGCGCTGCGCATCAACATCGTCAAATGCGAGTGGGTTGGCGGCACGTCCTCGAACCTGACCGATCGCACCCGTAGCGGCGACCTCAGAGGTAACCGAGAACTCTGGATCAGTGAGAAGGCGAACCTGGCAACTCTGTTCCGAGACTTGCACGACACGCCCCGCGAGTGAGGCGCCTGCCCCGATGACGACATCGCCAATCTTGACGCCATCAACGCTGCCAACATCGAGAATGATGTAGCGGCGATCAATCGCAAAATCTCGTGCGACGACCTGGGCCGCCACGGTGGTGAATGAGGTCGTTGCGCGAAGGTCAAGGGTCGCCTGCAGTTCCGCTACCTCACGCTCAAGGCTGGCGATCCGGGCCGCTTCGGAGAGGAGCTGTTCTCGCTCTTCGAGCAGCTCCGTGAGGCGCGCCTGCAGGCTTCGGATGTCAACAAAGAGATCGCGGACTGAAGCGAAGCCTCGCCCTACCGCGGCAACGGGCTCGCTGACTGAGCGCATCACCTCCCCTGCTGCACCTTGAACCGCAAGCACTGGCGCGCTGCCAGAGAAGAGGAAGAGGAGTCCGTTCAGGGCAAGTACGGCACCGGCTGCGATAAGGCCAGCCTGCGGATTGCGCTCTCCACGATCGCGGGGGAGCATGGGTCCTTAGCGCAGTGGGCGCTGGTAGGTCTCGGGGACGAGCATCTTCTCGAGCGCCTCAACCTCTTCCAGGATGATGCCGGTGCCGCGTACAACGCAGGTCAACGGATCATCGGCAATACGGACCGGCATCTTTGTTTCCGCCGCAAGGCGCACATCCATACCCAGGAGCAGTGCGCCACCGCCGGCGAGGACAATCCCCTGATCCATGATGTCTGCCACGAGCTCTGGGGGCGTCTCTTCAATCGTGTCACGCACCGCGTTCACGATTTCAACAATTGATGGCTCAAGCGCTTCGCGCACCTGTGGCGCTGCGACTTCAACCGCGCGAGGCAAACCGGTGAGCAAGTCACGACCGCGGAAGGTGATCCGCTGCGAGTCCCACTCGCCAGAGTGTGCCGAACCGACGGCCATCTTGATGTCTTCAGCGGTGCGCTCTCCTAGGAGAAGGTTGTACTGACGTCGTGCGTAGGCAACGATGTTCTCATCCATCTCATCGCCCGCAATCCGAATGCTGCGCGCAGTCACGATGCCGCCGAGGGAGGTTACGGCGACCTCAGTGGTGCCGCCACCAATGTCCACGATCATGCTCCCGTTTGGCTCACCAACGGCGAGGCCAGCGCCGATCGCGGCGGCCATCGGCTCTTCAACGAGACGAACCCAGCGCGCACCTGCCCGAATGGCAGCGTCGCGCACGGCACGCTTCTCAACTTCCGTCACACCAGACGGGATGCCAATGATCATGCGAGGTCGAGCGGAGAGCCAGCCACCTTGATGCACCTTGCGTACGTAATAGCTAATCATCTGCTCTGTCACTGCGGCGTCGGAGATCACGCCATCGCGGAGAGGTCGAATGGCGACGATGTTCGCGGGGGTCCGCCCGAGCATGCGCTTCGCCTCTGCGCCAATGGCAAGGACCTTGCGCGATTTGGTCTCAACCGCAACCACCGATGGCTCGCTGATTACCACGCCCTTACCGGCAACGTGGACCAGCGTATTGGCCGTGCCGAGGTCAATGCCGATGTCGCGGGAGAAGAGGTTATAGATTCGGTCGAGCATGGCGCGATGGTAGCACCCACCCCGCAGACCCCCACCCTCCCCCTATGGCGCCTCGGCACCCCAGATCGAGGGCTGCTTCGAACGAATGCTCACCCACCGACCATGGCCGATCACCAGGTGGTCAAGGAACTCAATATCGAGTAGCCGAGCGGCAGCGAGGAGTTCACTCGTGAGGCGGAGGTCTTCATCTGACGGCTCGGGGTCGCCGCTCGGATGGTTGTGGACCGCAGCAAAGCCGACGCCGTGCGCCTCGAGGACCGGCCGCAACAGCTCGCCGATACGCACGCTCGTGCCCGTCGCAGTACCCGTATACACATGACGCAGGTCGAGCAGTCCATTGCGACCGTCAACAATGGCGATGTGGAGCTGCTCCTGCGCCGACCGGCCGAAGATGGGCTGGGCAATTGCGGCGAGGTCCGCTGGAGCCTGCACGCGAGTGCGCCCTGCTGGCCACCATGCGGCAAGATCGCGTGCTGCGTTGATAGTGTTCGCGACGAGTTCAGCGGTGTGGTTCGGTACGCCAACGCGCAGTAGCTTACCAATGGAGTCCCCCTGGATCAGCCCCTCAGGTCCCTCGGCAAGGGCAACAAGGTCGCGTGCCGAGTGTGTTGCACCGCTATGGGAGAGCAACGTATCGAGTGCACTGATGAACCGCTGATCACGTTCGCGCTGCTCTGGGCTTGTATCGCTCGGCACGGCCGCTACGAGGGCGAGACTCATTGAACCTCCACGACGTAGATCGAGCGGCCGAAGTTGGCACCTCCGGCAGAGCGGCGAGCCCGCCGTTTTCCCGCCACCCTACCGAAGGCGAGTGCATCCTCTCGCGCGTCGCGTATCAGTCGCGTATGGGTTTGGTAGCGCTACGAGAGGGCGATGATCGCAACAATGGCAAGGTTATACGCGGAGTGCAGGGCGATCGCCGCGAGGAGTGACCGTCGCCGCATCCAGAGCCATCCGAGGGCGATCCCTAGCGGAAGGCGCACGACAAATGCAACGGCAGCGACGCCTGCGGCGTCAGCAACTGAGGTGCCACCAACCGTGAGTGTGTGCGCAAACGCAAACACGATTGCAGAGAAGAGGATTGCTCGGCGTGCGGATGATTGCCGCGCCCATGCTTGCGCGATCACTCCGCGGTAGAGGAGCTCCTCCCCAATCGGCGCAATGAGGCCGGCGGTCAGGGCGTTCGCCGCTAGGTCGACCGCGCTCAATGTTGGGGGTAAGACTGGGGGAGCGCTTAACCCGGTGCCGTTCATAACAAGGGTCGCGAAGATCCCTGCAGCGCTCAAGATGGGAAGTGCGAGAGCCACTCCCCAGAAGAGATCACCAGCGAGGCCGCCGCGGCGGTCAGGCGGCGGCAGCGTACTTGGCGATGCAGCAGGTGTCGCAGCGAGGAGATCACGCCAGCGCACCGCACCACTGCCGACCACTACGAGCCCGATGATCACCACCGTTGCGAGGTTTGACGCCGTCGCCAGAGCGAGGGTTCCGAGTGGCGTCGTCAGTGCCGCTGCCGAGCCAAGTGCGGAGAGAACGGCAGCGATCAGAATCTGCGCCAAGAGCGCCCACGTGATCGCCGTCCAAAAGATGGCGAGTGGACCTGGTCCGCGCCACCCCGCATCGGGAGTATCGACACGTCGCTGTAGCGCTGAAGCGCCAGAGAGGGCGATGCCACCGATGCCAACGAAGAAGAGCCCCAGCACTGCGAGGCCAACTCCTGCACCCGAGATCCCCGCCACGAGTCCGCCGGCACCGAGCACGGCAAACAGCAGGCCGATCACATACAGCGCTGGCGCCTCGCGCCCCGCGAGTTGCAGCAACCCAGGGCGCGACACGTCGGTCATGCGGTCGCGACTACGGCGCGCTGTTCTCCGTCAGTGCCGCAAGCTCTTTCAGTACCGCCTGTAGCTCTGCGATGCGCACACCGTACGTTGCGAAGTCTCCCGACTTCAGCGCCGTCTGTGCCTGTTCAAAGAGCGTTGAGGCCTTCGTGACAAGCCCAGCAACATCCGTTGGATTCGTTCCGCCGCCTGGATCGACCACGCCGCCGCCAACAAGGAGATTCAACGCTTCAGAGAGCGTGTCTCCCCAGACGACCTTGGTTGATGTTGCCGCGACAATCTTCTGGAACTCAGGGAACGAGCTTGAAGTGGACTGCAGGTAGACCGGCTGCAGGTACACGACCGTTCCGCCGATCGGCGTCACGATCAGGTTCCCGCGCGTGACGGTTGAACCGGACTGATCCCACAGCGTCGTTTGCGACGCGATGATTGGGTCCGCATCGATGCGGGCACCAACCTGGCTTGGACCGAAGACCGACGTGTCCTTCGGGAAGCGGTAGCTCACGATCTGACCGTAGTTTTCACCATCGTTGCGCGCTGCAACCCAGGCGATCATGTTCGGTCGGCTCGTTGGCACCAGTGGCTGAATGAGGGTGAACTCTGTGGTCTCCTCGCCTGGCAGACGCACGCGTACGTAGTACGACTCTCCAGGGAGTGACTGTGCTCCAGCTGCCGACTCCGGCACGGTCCACACGTCGTCCTGACGGTAGAAGGTCTGAGGGTCAGTGACGTGGTACCTCGCGTAGACACGTGTGGCAACGTCAAACCCGTCTGAGCCAACCCGCAGGTGCGCCCGGAGGTCTGCTGGCATCGTGTCGAGCGGGAGAAGCAGGCCTGGGAAGACCTTCGACCACGCCTGTGCGATTGGATCCTTCGTATCAGCCAAGTAGAGCTCGGTCTTGCCCGTGTAGAGGTCAACTGTTGCCTTCACGCTATTGCGCAGGTAGTTGACCCTGCTCCCTTCGGCTGGATTGGCGTTCGGAAAGTAGTTGCTCGTGGTGTAGCCATCAACAACGTAGCTGAGTCCACCGTCCTCGCGAATCACGAGGTATGGATCAGAGTCCCAGGTAACGAATGGTGCGAGGGCTGTAACGCGCTCACTTACCGTTCGGCGCCAGAGCAACTGGCTGTCGGCGGTGATCTGGTCACTGATCAACAGGTTCAGGTCGCCGAGTCGCGCAGCAAAGAGGAGGCGATCGAAGAAGGTGTTCAGTGAGATCCCTGAGGTGCCGCTCCACTTGGTTGTTGCGTCACCGGTGCCACCTGACCCGCTGGTGTCATCGCCAATTGGGTAGTCGAACTCTTCGGTCTTGGCTCCAACGATTACCCAGTCGGTATCAAGCTCACCGAAGTAGATGCGTGGCTCGGTCACTACCGGAGCCCCGCCACTAGAAACGGGCGGAATATCGCGAATGATGAGCTCTGGTAGTCCACCACTTGCAATACCAGCGACCGGGACCATGGCAACACCGATGCCGTGGGTGAAGGCGATACGGCGGTTCACCCAGGTGGCCGACTGAAGGGCACGCTCAGGGTTCAACTCTCGTGCCGAGAGCATCACCAGTCGCTGCTTCCCATCAATCACGTAGCGATCAACGTCGACGTCGGAGAAGTTGTAGTACTGACGCACCGTCTGCAGCTGGTCGAGTGTCTGCTGCAGCGGACGGTAGTCCCAGAGGCGCGCATCGGCAAACGACTCGGCGTTGTCGGCAATCGCCGCAGCCGTGAGTTCGTCGGCGCCGTCGTATTGGCGCTCCGTCCAGCCGTCGAGGCCGAAGGCCAGCCGCGTCATGCGGATGTTGTTGGCGATGTACGGCTCCTCGAGCGCGTACTCATTTGGGGAGACCTGGAAGCGCTGGACAAACTCTGGATAGAGACCGGTGAGCACAGCCGATGCGCCGAACCAGATGGTCACGGTCAGCACAAGTGGCCATGTTGAACGCGTCACAGCGGCGCCGACCAAGAAGGCGGCGGCGATTGCTGCGATCGCCGTAAGTACGTCGAGGCCAGGGATGCGCGCCATCGCGTCGGTGTACGAGACTCCCGTGGCAACGCCGTTCTGTGAGAAGACCAGCTCAAGCTTGTCGAGCTGGTAACCGTAGGCGGTGACTAGGAGGATTGCACCAACGAGTAGCGCGAGGTGGAGGCGCGGCAGGGTGCCAACGCCGCCGAGGCCACGGGCGCCGAGCGCTGGAAGGTAGCGGAGTGCGGCGAGCACCGTTGCGCCACCGAGCAGCAAGATTCCAAGGCCCTGCGCCAGGCGCAGGACTGGGAGGCTGAAGAGGTAGAACGAGATGTCGCGACCGAAGATTGGATCAACGGCCGAGCCGTCGGCGACGTATGGCACCGCGTTCTGCCAGAGGACAATCTGTTCCCAGTTGGCGGCAACTTGTGCGCCAATGAGGAGGGCTACTACGACGGCACCGATGCGGAGTGCGCCGTTACCGATCGTGGCGCCAGCGCTCCGCACTGCGCCATCACCATCGGCGCCGAAGAGTCCGCGCAGGGCGTCGACAATCCCGTCGGGCTGCAAATTGCCGCTGTCATCGAGGAGCGGGGTTCGCGGTTCGCGTGGTGCATCAGAGCTTGTTGCAGAACCAGTCGGAGTCCCACCAAGGCGGCGAGCGATGAGCCCAGCCGCAGCAAGGCTGAGCATGAGGAGCGCGAGTGCGGCAAGTGTTCCGCCTACGAAGAGTCCGCCCTGCAGCTGCAGTCGCTGCCAGTAGAGGGCGCCTGCGCCGAGCGAATCAAACCAGCGCGCATCGGTGAGGAGCGCAATGATCGGGCCGGCAACCAAGACGAGTACAAGAAGGGTCGGCAAGAAGAGCGTACGGAAGCCGAGCTTGAAGGTTGGTCGCTGCCCACTTGGCGCACTGCCACCGGGGCGACGTGCACGAGTGCGCGATGCGGGGGCGTCGGATTCAGGTTCTGACGCGCTCGACTCGGGGGTGGTGTTGCCACGTCGTCGCTCCAGCTCTTCAAGGAAATCCTTAAACGGATCACTCATGATCGAACCCCCCTTCAACTATGGCGCGTCAGGGTCGGTGCGCGACCTCGATCGCACGGGTGAAGGCGTCGAGTGCTGCCTCGGCAACCTTCGCCTCTGTCATCGTAGCGATTCGCATCGGATCCCACTTTGCAGCCACTTGAAGCACCAGGGGGCGGCGCCATGGCTCGTTTACATCGGCCAGATCGCCGAGGAGTCGCAACTTGAGGCAGGAGCGCCCCTCTTCAACGGCAAGGAGGTCACCGAGCCCGTTGGTCATTAGCTCTCCTAGGCGCTGGAGCGGGGGCGTTGGCGGAGGGCCAGCGATCGGAGCGACCTCGCGGCAACTCACGACTCCAGCCTCGTCCTCCGCCCACATCATGCCAATCCACCAGCCGTCGGGCATGGTCGTCGGCGTGCTCATCCCAGTGTGCACGGCAGCCTCGGGTCGCCCTTCGAGGAGGATCGGCTTCACCTTCAGGTAGCTCGCCCCCGGTGAGGGGAGGCGCTCAGGGCCGTTGGTCACTCCCACTCGATCGTGGCGGGTGGCTTAGATGTGACGTCGTACACCACACGTGTCACGCCAGGAACCTCATTGACGATGCGGGCCGAGATGCGCTCAATCAAGTCGTATGGGAGACGCGCCCAATCGGCGGTCATGCCGTCCTCACTGGTTACTGCACGCATTGCGAGCACATTCCCGTAGGTGCGCCCGTCGCCCATCACACCAACGGAGCGCATCGGCGTGAGCACGGCGAACGACTGCCAGATGCTGCGATAGAGCCCGGCCTTCTTGATCTCGTCGACCACGATCCAGTCCGCCTCGCGCAACGTGTCGAGCCGCTCCTTCGTGACGTCACCAAGAATACGGATCGCAAGGCCCGGCCCTGGGAACGGCTGTCGCAGCACAACAGACTCGGGGAGGCCAAGCTCGAGGCCAACCGCGCGCACTTCATCCTTGAAGAGGGCTCGCAACGGCTCAACAAGTTTGAACTTCAAGTCATCGGGGAGGCCGCCGACGTTGTGATGGGTCTTGATCTTCTGGGCGGCCTTCGTCTCTTTCGATGTTGACTCAATCACGTCGGGGTAGAGAGTGCCCTGCGCCAAGAATTTGAATTCACCGAGCTTCGTCGACTCCTCTTCAAAGACGCGAATGAACTCTCGCCCAATGATCTTGCGCTTCTCTTCTGGATCCACCACACCACTCAGCGCGCCCAGGAACCGCTCTTCGGCGTCAACCATATGAATGGTCATGCCGAGCGTGTTGGCGAAGACCTCGCGAAGGAGATCGGATTCGCGCTTGCGCATGAGGCCGTGGTCAACATAGACACAGACGAGTCGATCACCGATCGCGCGGTGGATCAGCGCGGCTGCAACGGCGGAGTCAACTCCACCCGAAAGGGCGCAGAGGACTCGATCCGTTGGGCCCACCTGTACGGCAATCGCCGCGATGGCATCTTCGGCAACGCGCCCAGGGGTCCAATTCGCGGGTGCCTTGGCAATGTCGTAGACGAAGTTGCGCAGCAGGCGCTTCCCGCCAGGCGTATGCACCACTTCGGGATGGAACTGAATCCCCCAGAGATTTCGTGACACGTCAGCGAGTGCGGCGAACGGGGTGGAGTCGGTATCGGCGATTGGCGTGAAGCCAGTTGGTGCCTTGGTGATGGAGTCACCATGGCTCATCCAGACGCGGGCGATTCCCCCGTCGCCTGCGACGCCAGCCAGCAGCGGATTGGACTCATCACCGATACGAATGTCGGCGGGGCCGTACTCACGCCGGGACGAAGGGCCGACCTCACCGCCGAGCTGCTGCGCCATCAGCTGCACGCCGTAGCAGATGCCCAAGATCGGCAGGCCGCTCACCCAGAGGGCGGGGTCTGGCTTTGGACCGTCGTTGTCGTAGACCGAGCTCGGGCTGCCGCTCAAGATGATGCCGGCGGGATTGCGCGCAACGATCTCGCTCAATGGGGTATCGAAGGCGATCAGCTCCGAGTGCACGTTCAGCTCACGCACACGACGCGCGATGAGCTGCGCAAACTGACTGCCGAAATCGAGAACGAGGATGCCGCCCTGCGCTGGGGTCACGGCGCCGTTAGCGCCCACGCTGCCAGCTCTTCCCTTCAGTCGCTGCGGCCGGGGCGTAGATCACCTCAACGTTGCGGAAGCCACGAACGTTCTGCACGCCAAGTGCGGCAGCGGACTGGCGCACCGCGCCGGCCAGGTTCTCGCTGCCATCGGTCACGTGCGATGGCCCGTGCAGGATCTGCTTCATACTCCCGACCGTACCAACGTTGATGCGGGTGCCGCGTGGCAACGTTGGCGAGGGTGCCGCCATCCCCCAGTTGAATCCACCGCCTGGCGCTTCGCTGCCGCGAGCGAGCGGTGAACCGATCATCACAGCGTCGGCGCCAACGGCGAGCGCCTTGGCGATCTCGCCTCCCTTACGAATGCCACCATCTGCGACCACGGGCACATAGCGACCGGTGGCGGCGAAGAAGGCATCGCGTGCAGCGGCAACGTCACTGACGGCGGTTACCTGCGGCACGCCGATCCCAAGGACTTCGCGCGTGGTGCAGGCGTTCCCTGGCCCCACGCCAACGAAGACGGCGGCGGCGCCCTGCTCCATGAGCGCATAGGCGGCTTCTGCATTTGTGGTGTTCCCAATCGCAACGGGCATACCGGCACGCTTCACAAATTCCGAAAGCTCTAACGGTGCATAGCCTGAGGCGATGTGTCGCGCGGAGGAAACCTGGCTCTGAATGAGCAGGAGATCAACATCTGCGCCAATCAGTGCGTCGGCATACTTCCCCACCGCTTGTGGTGTTGCCGCAATCGCAACGGGCGCGCCCGCGGCGCGCATCTCCGCGATGCGACGGGCAATCAACTCAGGGCGAACCGGCGCAGCATAGAGATCGGCAAAGGTGGTCTGCACCTTATCGGCAGTCGCAGAAATGATCGTGGCGTACTGGGCTGCGGGATCTTCGTAGCGGAACCAGAGCCCCTCAAGATTGATGAAGGCGAGTGAGCCGAGTCCGCGCAGTACCCCAGCCGTTGTGGGCGAGACAACCGCATCCATCGCCGAAGCGATGATCGGCTCAGCGAGGGGGATGCCGCAAAACTCTTGCGTGAGGTCAACGTCGGCGGGATCAATGGTGTCGGTGCCGGGGGCGAGCGAGATATCGTCGAACCCGAATGCGGGTCGCAGGGTATCGATCTTGGAGATGAATGGGCCACTCATTGACGGAGTGTAGCGAGGCCAACGGCAGAGGCGATTTCATCCGCAAGCTCACCCTTCGGGCGGCGGGCATCGAAGGTGCGCCAGCGTGCAGGCTCCGCGGCGGCCAACGCGCGGAAGCCATCGGCGACGCGCGTATGGAATGCTGCGTCGAACCCCTCCTCGAAGCGCGTGCGGCCGTCGCCCGACTTACGGGCGAGCCCCTCCTCTGCGGGAAGGTCCAAGAGAACGGTCAGGTCCGGCGTTAGCCCTGCAGTGGCGAAGCTGATCACCGCACGTAGCTCGTCGAGTGGGAGTCCGCTGCCGTACCCCTGATACGCAAGTGTGGAGTCGGCGAAGCGATCGGCGATGACGGTGGTGCCACGCGCCAGTGCGGGGCGGATCACTTCAGCGACAAGCTGCGAACGCGAGGCATTAAAGAGGAGTGCATCAGCGCGTGGGTTGATCTCCACGGTGCCACCCTCGCCGAGGAGGAGTGCGCGGATGCGCTCCCCTGCCGGTGTGCCACCCGGCTCGCGAACGGTCAGCACCTCGCGACCCGCTGCGCGAAGCCGCTCCGCCAAGAGGGCAATTTGGGTGGATTTCCCTGATCCGTCTGGTCCTTCAAAGGTGATGAACATCGCGGGCTAGCGACGACGACGAGGGGTGCTTGAGGAGCGACCCTGGGGTTCAAGTCGAACGCGTCGATGTGGATCGCGGCCACGCGAACTGCTGGTGACACCTGCATCGCCGGCGAGTTGGTGCTGTAGCCGACGGATGTAGGCGCTCTGTGGCGCAAGCTCGACTGGATGCTGTGTGCGCTGCACCTCGTCAATCCCCATCTTCGCCTCGCGCATTGCAATCTCACGCGGGTCGTGAGGCAGCTGGTAGATGTCAAGGAGTGCGCGCTCCATCTGCTCAGAGGCGTTGCTCTTCAACACATGCACCGGTACGCCGCGTCGCTCAGCATCCACAATCGGCGTGCCGCGCTGCTTGAACTCATTGCGAATCGTCACCACGGCATCAGCGTCATCGGCGGTGCGAGCTGTAGTTGCAGGGAGTCCAAGTTCGCGAATCGCCGCCTCAAGCTTCTTGCGCGAGATGCCGTGTGCCAAGACACGCAGTTGCGGCAGCTGGCTGACCTCGCGCTCATCTTCATCGGCGTCAGG
>JACCDT011396766.1_pt1 | contig 12019 bp, 9 predicted proteins | sample 7446291 | NCBI WGS metagenome assembly JACCDT01 (sample SAMN15323446, study PRJNA562643) | freshwater metagenome | isolation source: river surface water | place: USA:Blue River Watershed | collected 2017-08-17
ACTCACCGTCAACGGCGCCAAGACCTATTGCTACACAGGGGGCAAGCCTTTCGAAGCATCCAAACCCACCGTCGTGATGATCCACGGCGTGCTCAACGACCACAGCGTCTGGATCCTGCAGAGCCGCTACCTGGCCCACCACGGCTGGAACGTGCTGGCCGTGGACCTGCCGGGCCACGGGCGCAGCGCGGGCGAGGCGCCATCCACGGTGGAAGAGGCTGCCGGTTTCGTCGCCGCCCTGCTTGACGCCGTGGGCGTGCAGCGCGCCGCCCTCGTGGGCCACAGCTGGGGCTCGCTGATCGCGCTGGAGACCGCGGGCCGGCTCCGCGAGCGCATCAGCCATCTGGTGCTCGTGGGCACGGCCTACCCGATGAAGGTCTCCCAGCCCCTGCTCGATGCAGCACTCCACGAGCCCGAGAAGGCGCTGAAGATGATCAACGTCTTCTCACGCAGCACGCTGGCGGCGCCGCCCTCGGCGCTGGGACCCGGCACCTGGGTCTACGGCGCCAGCCTGGCCCTGGGCCGGCGTGTGCTGGCCAGCAACCCCAAGGTCAATGTCTTCCACCGCGGTTTCCTGGCCTGCGACCGTTACGCGGGAGGCGAGCAAGCCCTGCGCGCCATCACCTGCCCCGTGCTTTTCCTGCTCGGGGCCCAGGACCAGATGACCTTGCCGAAAAACGCCCAGGGTCTGATCACCCTGGCGCGCGAAAGCGGCAAGACAGTGGAGGTACTGAACCTGCCCGTGGGCCATCACCAGATGACGGAAGCCCCGGAGGCCACGCTGGCGGCGATCCGGGACTTTCTGCGCTGACCGGACGGCAGCTCAGAAGCCGTAGCGCCCCCAGAGGAAGATGATGTTGCCGTAGCCTTCACCGCCGGGCAGGAAAGACGCATTCAGCGACGCCCGGCCGTAGTTCAGCGAGGCGATCGGCAGGATGCCCGGCAGGGGCATGTAATTGCCGACATCGGAGCGCGCCGTTACGAGCACTGTGTAGCCCAGGCCTGCATGCAGGCCCTGCGGCGCCCCCCAGATCCACTGGTAGCCGTAGCCCACGATGGGCTGCACTTTGCTGTGCGAATCGAGAAACGCCATGCCGTACCAGCCATGCCAGTTGCCCTTTGCGTCGTAGCGGCTGCGCCCATAGCCCAGGCCCCAGGAGTCCTCGCGGTAGCTGTCGATCTTGTCCCGCGTGTAGGCGTACCGCAGGTGGTGGGCACGGAAGGGCAGGTAGACCTCGTCCCGGCCCTGGGTCCAGGTGTCGGAGAGCTCACGACAGAGCTTGTCCCAGGTGCCCTCGCCCGGGTTACAAGCGGCCCGCGCGGGCAGCGCGAAGGACAGACACAACACCAGCACCGAAAGAATGAAACGCACATGAACTCCTGCTGCTACGGGGCATACCGTAGCACAGGCGGCACAAGCTCAGAGCGCGTGTGACAAAGGCTTACTTGCCCGCCAGCAGGCGCGCCATGGCCTGGTCGGCATCGGCCTTGAGCGGGCTGCCCGGATAGGCCTTGCCGAACTCGGTGAAGGCGGCCTGGGCCTGTTCCTTCTGCCCGGCCTCGACCAGGGCCATGGCCTTCTGGAAGGCGGCGAGTTCATCGGCATCGATGGACTGGGGTTTGGCCTCGCCCTTCCAGTAGACGTCGCTGGCCTCCACGGCCGAGCCGCGCACGCCGCCCACGGCAGTGGTCGTGCCCAGTTTCTTCTGCGGCGTCATCTGCTCGATCTTCATGCGCAGCTTCTCCCAGAAGCCGGACCAGGAGTCGCCCTGACCGCCGCTCTGGGCATGGGCGGCGGACACGCCGAGGACAAACAGGAGGGTGAGGAGTTTTTTCATGGTGGGGCTCCAGGACGGCAGGGCATGGCGTCTTTCCCCCGAGTATCGGAGAGGGCGGGCCGAAATCAAGCCCGCCGGTGACACGCCGAAGCCCGTTTGTCTATTTTTTCTCGCGCGCCGGGGCTGCCGGGCGGGGACGGGATGACGACAGCGTGTTCAGCAGCTCCAGGCCCAGGGCCTTGTACTTGGTGGCCATGGCCGGATCGACCTTCTGCGCCTGGGTGAAGGCCTCCTTGGCCTTGTCCACGTTACGCCCGGCCTTGTAGGCCTGGGCCAGGTTGACCAGGATCTCGGCATCCTTCGGGTCCGCCCGGGACGCATCGGCATAAAACTTCTGCGCTTCGGTGTACTGGGCATCCAGCATGTGCAGATTGCCCAGATTGTTGAGGGCCGCCGCGTGACGCGGCTGGGTCTCCACCACCTTGCGGAAGTACTTGCGGGACTCGGCCCGGTCGCCCTGGCGCGCCAGGATGATGCCGACCTGGAGATGCGCCTCGGTGTCGGCCGGGTTCTTCTGGATGGCCTGCAGGTAACGGCGTGTCAGGGTCTGCGAGCTGATCTTGAGCACGGACAGCAGGTCGCCGGGGAACTGGCGCTCGATCACCTCGCGGCTGACCTGGGCCGCGCGCCAGGGATCGTCGGGCAGGCCGGCGGGCTTGTACTTCTCCCAGGCAGCGTGCACGTCGAACAGGGCAAAGCCGTCCTTGCCCTTCTCGCGGTAGTAGGTGGCGGCCCCGGTCTCCCAGGCCTTGATGAAGGACTTGCCCACCAGCGTGGCCTCGACCGGGATCCAGAGCATGCCCTCGTGGGCCACGTACATATTGTCCATGGTGTACCCGTCGGACGGCGCCTCCACCCCCGTGGCGAGCAACATGAGCATGTGGCCGGGCACCAGCAGCACCCGGGTGGAGATGCCCAGGCTCTCGAGGGCGGCGGAGTACAGGGCCACGAGGTCGTCGCAGTCGCCCGAGCGGCGCTGCAAAGTCTCTCGCGGGTACTGGATGTAGTCCACGTAGTCGACCTTGTTGGAGGTCACCTGGTAGGGATTGATCGGGTCCTGCACATAGGTCACGCCCAGCGCACCCAGGGTGTTGAAAAGCGCGGCGGCCAGCTGCGTCGGCTCCTTGCTGGCGCCGAACTCGGCGGCCACCGAACGCGCGAAGTTGATGATCAGCGGGTCCTTGGGCGTGACGAAGGCCGCGTAGCGGTCGCGTTCGTCCCAGCCCATGCGGTGCTTGTCATAAATGTTGAGGGTCTTGATCTGGCTGTAGACCCGCGGCTGCCCGTTCTCGAAGTAGCTGGCCTCGAGCTTGGCCTGCACAGGCGTGTCCTCGGTCAGGGTCAGGATGTTGTTGTTGAACACGGCCTTGAGCACGACCTCGCGGCTCGCACCGGGCGCCAGCTCGGCGATGCGCTGCTCGGTCGGAAAGTCCATGAAGTTGTTGAGCACGAAACTGACCTTGAGGTCGTTCATGGGCACGCGTGTGTTGTTGGTCAGCTTGATGGTGCCCACACCGTCCTGCTCGTAGAGCTTGTAGCTGTTGGAGAAGACGTTGTGCAGATGGGTGGCATCGATCTCCAGCGGGGCGCGGTTGTCGGCCTGGGTGCTGGCCGACACGGCCTGTTTCTCCGACTCCACGCCGTCCACGCTGCGCGCCGCCAGCCAGAAGGTGTAGGCCGTGCCGGGGTTGAGGTTGTCGCGCTGGAACTCGGGCGTGGCGGTCTCGGCGAGCTTGCTGAACTTCTCGCCGTCCTTCTGGTAAACCACATAGGTCGGCACCAGCCGGGTGTCCAGGGCCTTCCAGCTCAGGCGCACGCGGGACGTCGTGGCCTCGGCCTTGAGCTCCTCCAGCGCCGGCGGGGTGTACTTCAGCGCCGCCGCCTGCACCGCCGTGCCGGCTGGCCCCTCCTGGCCATCGGCGGTGGCGGCGGCCACGCGGTAGTGATAGGCAACGCCGGGCTTGAGGCCGCTGTCGGTATAGGCCGCATTCCTGCTGCTGGCCAGGGGCAGCCAGGGGCCGGTCTCGTTCTCGGCCCGGTAGACCCGGTACTGCTGCACATAGGCCAGCGGCGAGGCCGCCCAGCGCAGTTCGACGCCGTGCACGACCGGCTGGGCCGCCAGCTGCAGGGGCGCGCGGGGTCGGTAGCGGGTGCTGAAGAGTTGCACTCGCGCCTCGCCGCGTTCGGCGATGAAAAAGCTGCTGGCATCCCGCCCGACGATGGCGGTGGCCTGGGCCAGCTCCCCCGCGCCGTTGCCGCCCGTGCCGAAGGCGCGTTGCAGGCGCCCCTCGTGGCTGTAGACCCGCACGCGCTCGGGCGAGAGCACCATCAGCTCCTCCTGGGTGGCCAGCAGGCCCACGGCATCGCGCAGGCGCTCGTCCTCGCGCGCCGGGTCGTTGCCGAACTCGCGCAGCGGCTCCCCGGCGGCGGAGTAGACCGTCACGCTGCCGCGGCTGCTGTCGAGCACAAAGAGCTTGTCCTGGTCGTCCAGGGCCAGGGCCGTGGGCCGGCCCAGCTTCTCCTTGACGCCCCGGTCGATGACCTTGAAAAACACGCCGTCTGGGCTGAAGCCCTGGATGCGGCCGTTACCGCTGTCGGCCACGTAGACGCTGCCGTCGCTGGCGATGACAAAGTCGTTGGGCTCGTCGAACTGGCCGTTGCGGCTGCCGCTGCGGCCCAGGCTGAGCACCGGGTTGCCCGCGGCATCGAGCTTGTGCAGGCGGGCGTTGCTGCGCTCGAGCACCCAGAGCGCGCCGTCCTTGCCAAAGGCCAGGGCCGTGGGGCGGATGCCCTTGAGCGGCATCTCGCTGGTCTTGCCGTCCTGGTAGCGCAGCAGGACGTCGCGGTCGCGCGCCACGGCCACCAGCGTGTCCTTGCCGTTCCAGGCCAGCCGGCTGGCTGCCAGGGGCAGGCTCTGCAGCCAGCGCACGGAGGGCTGGCCTGCGAGCCGGGGTTCGGTCGCGGGTACCGCCGTGACCGGGGTGCGGAAATGATGGACCAGGCCGCGCTCGCGATCCCCGATGTAGACGGCGCCGCCGTCCGCGGCCAGACCGGCCACACTCTGGAACTGGCCTCGCCCGTCACCGCGCGAACCGAACAGGCCCGCCATGCGGCCCTGCCCGTCATAGCGCTGCACGGCGTAGGCTTCGGCGTCGGCCACGAACACCCCGTCGGGGGCGAGCTGCAGGGCCACGGGCTTGCCGTTGCGCGGCAGCAGGCGCAGGTGCCGGCCGTCCTGGGCGTAGACCTTGACCTGGGAGCGGTCGCTGAACAGGCCCCCGGCGTTGTCGAGCACATGGATCTCGCCGCGCGCATCCACCGCGACGGCGATGGGCTTCTCGAGCTTGTAGGGCACCTTCTGCTCGTCCAGGCCGCGGTTCTCGGGCGCGCTGTCGATGGGCAGCGTCGCCAGAAAAACGCCGTTGTCGCCGTACATCTGGATGCGGCGGTTGCCGGTGTCGGCCACATAGACGATGCCGGCGGCATGGGCGATGCCCTGGGGCGAGGACAGGCCGCCCTCGCTGCTGCGGCCACCGAACTGGCCCTTGTACTTCCCGTCCTGGCCATACATCACGACCCGGCCTTCGTCGGCGTCGAGCAGATAGACCGTGTCTTCGGACACGGCCACCGACTCCGCCTGGCCGTAGAGCCTGCGGCCCTGCGCCTCGCGTTGCAGGCTGTAGAGGACCTGCCCCGCCGGGTCGAGCGCGTCGACCTGGCCGTTCTTGCGCGCCAGGTAGAGGCGCCCGCCGCCCTGCCCGAGCAGCTTGCGGACCTCGGCGGCCGGAATGGGTCGGACGTACTCGACACGGGCCGGCGCGGCGTTCTGCGCCAGGGCAGCGCCCTGCAGCAGGAGGGCCAGGGCGGCGATGGTGATAAGACGCATGATGTCTGTCCTCGGGGTCCTGATCTCGTTCACTTGTCCTGCCGGTTGAACACGCCATCCCATTCGGGTCCGGCCGGCGCCACCTTGAAGTGCAGGCAGCGCTCCAAATATAGCCGGCTGGGCATGTCGCCGGGGAAGGCCTCCAGGATGGCCAGGAAGGCCTGTTCGGCAGCGTCCCAGTGCTGCTGGCGGAACTGCACGAGCGCGGCGGCGAACAGGCTCTCGAGCCGGTCCTCCTGGGACTGGGCCGGGCCACGCAGTTCATGGATGGCCACCGGGATGTCCTTGCCCGCCACCCGCACCCGGTCCAGGCGACGGTAGCGGAAGCTGTCACAGGTCTTGAGGTAGGTCGCGTCGCCGACCACAAAGTCCACGCCGAAGTACTTGGCCATGCCTTCCAGGCGCGAGGCCTGGTTGACGGTGTCGCCGATCACCGTGTATTCCATCTTCTGCCCGCGCGAGCCGATGTTGCCGGCCACCACGTCGCCGCTCTGGATGCCACCCCGGATCACGAAAGGCTCCAGCCCCTGCTGCTGCCAGCGCTCGCCGAGCTCGGCCATGCGCTGTTTCATGGCCAGGGCGCAGGCCACGGCGCGTTTGGCATGGTCCGGCTGGGACAGGGGCGCCCCCCAGTAGGCCAGGATGCCGTCGCCCATGAACTTGTCCACCGTGCCGTCATGCTGGTAGATCAGCTGGACCATGGCGGCCAGGTACTCGTTGAGGCGGGCCACCACCACCTGGGGCTTGTGGCGCTCGCTGAAAGCCGTGAAGCCCTTGATGTCGGTGAACATGACGGTGACCTCGCGCGTGTCGCCGCCGATGCGCGCCGCGCCCGGGTTCTTCTCGAGCTGGCTCACCAGCTTGTTCGAGAGGTAGCTCGAGAACATGGCGCGCATCTCGCGCGCGCTGCGCTCCAGCACCATGAAACGCCAGCCCCCGCCCAGCATGAGCGCCAGCAGGGCGGCCAGCGGCGGGTAGACCATGCTGACCCATTGCCCCTGCAGGAAGAGCCAGTACGTCAGGCCCAGGTAGGCGGCGATCAGGCCCGGGACAGCCACCATGGCATGCTGCAGCCGCAGCCGGGCCGTGAGGTAATAGGCCACGCCCCCCAGCAGCACGATCATGAAGAGGTCGAACAGGGCCTGCAGGCCGGTGCGATGGATGTAACGGCCGCTCAGGATGTCGTCGGCCACGGCCGCGTGCACCTCCACCCCGGGCGTGTTGGCGTGAAAAGGCGTGACCCGCATGTCGTAGATGCCCAGGGCCGTGGCGCCCAGGAAGACGGTCTTGCCGCGCAGCAGGGCCGGATCCACCTTGCCCTGCACCACGTCGGCAAAGGAATACCGCGGGTAGTTGCCTGGCCCGCCGGTGTAGTTGATCCAGAGCTCGCCCTCACGTCCCACCGGGATGGCGCGCCCGCTGCCCAGCTGCACGCGGAAGGGCTCCGCGTTGGCGGTGGTCTCGCCCAGGGTCAGCATGGCCGCCTTCAGGCCGAGCGAGGGCACGGCCTGGCCCTCGCGTTCGATGAGCAGCAGGTTGCGGCGGTTGACGCCGTCGTCCTCCGGGATGAGGTTGATGTGGGCCGTGCCGGCCGCGGCACGCTCGAGCTCCGGCAGGCTGCCCGTGCTGCCGATGATGCGGAACTGGCGGTCGAAGGTGAAGGCCGAGGCCAGCACCACATTGCCCGCACGGCGGATGGCCGCGGCCAGGGCCTGGTCCACCTCGGGCGACTCGGCCTCGGGGAAAAAGACATCGAACAGGACCACCCGCGGCTGGGCCACTTCCAGCCGCTCGAGCAGGCGTACATACTGCTGGCGCGTCCAGGGGAAACGACCGAGCGCGGCGATGCTCTTGTCGTCAATGGCGATGATGGCGATGTCGGAATGGACCGGGATGGGGCCGCGCAGGCTCTTGAAGCGCAGGTCGTAGGTCCGGGCCTCGAAGCCCTCCAGAAAGGCGTTCTGCTGGTAGTAGAGCAGTGTGACCAGCAGCACCGCGACCAGGGCCAGCAGCATCGAAACCGCGCGCGAGCCGCGCCCCTGCAGTGTCTGACTCGGATCCATGCCCTCTCCTCTGCCCTGTCTGTGGTTCGTGGTGCGAGCGTAGCAGCTTGGCCGATGCTTGTGTATCAGGGCCCGTTCACGGTCTCTCAGGTCCGCGCCCGGCGGTGCCGGTCCACCCAGTAACCCAGCAGCACCAGCAGCCACTGCAGCTGCCCGATCCAGGCGATGGCCGCCACGCTGGGCGGCGGGCTGCCCAGCACGTTGCCGGCGTAGACCACAAACAGGAACAGCACCAGGCCGACCAGCCCCCAGCGGCCGGCCCCATCGACGGGTCGCGTGCTGCGGGCATAGAGCCAGACGCCGATCACGAACAACGGCACCTCGAGCGCCAGGGTCAGCGTGAGCGAGGTCCACAGGCGCAGGCCCACGACCGTCGAGGACCAGGGCAGCAGCTGCAGGTCGGGCCGGTGCACCAGCAGGTCCAGCAGCCAGTGGCTGAGCACCAGGGCGGCCAGCACCAGCGCACTGCCGCGCTCGCGCACCAGCAGGAAATGCAGCCCGCCGACGAGCAGCGCCCAGCCGGACACGGCCAGCAGGCTGTGCGACCAGGGGTAGTGCTCGAAGACCAGGGGGGTGACAGCCGTGGCGCCGGCCTCGATGCGCACCCGCTCCAGGCCCATGAACAGAAAGGTGGGCCAGAGCAGGTCGATGAACTGGGCGGCCAGGAACAGCGTCCCCAGCGAGACCCGGGGCGCGGCCGTCTTGGCGGCAAAACCGAGGGCGAAATGGCCGAGGAACATGGCTCAGGGCTGCGGCACGTCGCGCAGGAAGACCGGCAGGTCCATCACCGGCGGCTTGAAGCCGGCCTGGTAAAGCATGTCGGCCACGTAGCCACGGTGGTAGGTCTTGTGGTTCACGACGTGCAGCAGCATGTCGCCGCGCGTCATGCGCCCGGCCCCGCCGTCGACGAAACGGAAGTCCAGCGGCTCGGCCTGGGCCGTGGCATCCATGCCGTCGGCGCAGGCGATGTACCAGCGGTCCAGCGCGGCCTGGTCCAGGCGCAGCTGTTCCAGCACCGGCTCGGTGTCAGGCTGGCGTGTGGTGTAACCATGGGCTCGGCCCTGCAGGTGGGCCTGCCAGATCCGGTCCACCACCCAGGCGTGGGCCAGGGTGCCCACCATGCTGTGCTGGCCGTGGTTGCGGCGGGCCGCGGCCTCGCCGGCCGGCAGGGTGGCCAGGGTTTCGAACAGGCGCGTGTTGGCCCAGGCGGTGTAACGCGTCAGCATGCGCAGCTGGCGCAGGGCGGCGTCGGGCATTGGCGTCTCTCCCGTGACAGGTACCGGGGCACTATAACGTGGCTGTCTTGCCGTTCGCAGTCGGACGGTTCTACACTGTGTCGCTACAAAAATACAGGAGACCGCCATGACCACCAGCAGCCAGGTCGACCCGCGCCGCTTCACGAGCTTCGCCGAGTTCTATCCCTTTTACCTGGGCGAGCACAGCAACCGCACCTGCCGCCGCCTGCACTTCCTGGGCAGCACGCTCGCCCTGCTCTGCCTGGGCATGCTCGTCGCCACGGGCCGGCCACAGTACCTCTTGTATGGCCTGCTCTGCGGTTACGGCTTCGCCTGGCTGGGCCACTTCGGCTTCGAGAAGAACAGGCCGGCCAGCTTCAAGCGCCCGCTCTACAGCTTCATGGGCGACTGGGTCATGTACAAGGACATCTGGACCGGCCGGATCCCCTTCTGATAGACCGGCACCCGGACGCTATCGATTCGATAGCGCATCGCGAAGACTGAGAGCAGCCAGACCGCTGTTGCCCCAGAAGGCCTCGGTCGCCGGCTCGGGCGGCAGCAGCAGCGACCGCAGCATCGGCGCCAGGGGTGTGACATCCGGGTCGGCCAGCAGCACCAGACGCGGCATGTCGCCGGGTTCGGCCTCGGTCAGGCGGCCCACCCAATCGAGCTGGATCAGGGTTTCAACCAGCGGCTCGAGTTGCAGCGGATCGACGCGCAGGCGCTCGGCCATCTGCATCAGGGTGAGTCCATGGCCCGGTGCCTGCCGCACCGACTCCAGCAGCTGCAGCATTTCCAGCGCCAGCTGAAAGCGCCATCCCGGCCCCGGCGAACGGCGTGCCACGCCGGCCAGCAGGCTGGGCAGATAGGCCGCAATGACCGCGCCCAGCAACACGATGACCCAGGCCGTGTAGATCCAGATCAGCAGGATGGGCACGGTTGCGAAGGCGCCGTAGACCGCCGAGTAGGTCGGCACAGCCTTGAGGTAGACGGCCAGCAGCTTCTTGGCGCCCTCCAGCGCCAGGGCCGCGAACAGGGCGCCGGTCCAGGCATGGCCCCACTTCACGCGGGTGTTGGGCACGTAGTGGTAGGTGGCGGCCAGACCACCGGCCACCAGCAGGAACTCCACCGCATCGAGCAGCAGCCGCAGGCCACCGGGCAGGCCGCCCACCATGCCACGCGAGGCCGTGACGATGTAGGAGGTGATGGTCAGGCTGGCCGCGATCAGCAGCGGCCCCAGGGTGATGGCCGCCCAGTAGACCAGCAGGCGCTGGCCCCAGGGGCGCGCGCGACGCACGCGCCAGATGGCGTTGAGGGTGCGGTCGATGGTGAACACCAGGCCCAGCGCCGTGAAGAACAGCACCGTCAGGCCGGCCCAGCCCAGGCGCCCGGCACGGCCCGCGAACTGCGTGAGGTAACCCAGCACCTGGCGCGCGATGTTGTCGGGGATCAGGCTTTCCACCAGCCACTTCTGAAGCACGTCCTGGAACTTGGCGAACATCGGAAAGGCCGTGAACAGGGCCAGGGCCACGGTCAGCAGGGGCACCAGGGCGATGGTGGTGGTGAAGGTGAGGCTGCTGGCGGTCAGGCCCAGGCGGTCCTCACGGAAGCGCTCACGCAGGGTCAGGGCGGTGGTTTTCCAGGGGAAACGCGAGAGATCGGCGAGGAAGGCCTGCAGGCGTGGGGACAAGCTCATGCCGCTATGATGCCACCTCCATGCTCGCCACTGACCCGATCGCCCCCGCCCACGCCCGCCTCAGTCGCTCCCTGGCCGTGGGCAGCCTGCTCGCGCTGATCGTGCTGGGCCTCGCCTGGGAGCTGTGGCTGGCGCCCCTGCGCCCGGGCGGCTCCTGGCTTGCGCTCAAGGTCCTGCCCCTGTGCCTGCCGCTGGCCGGCCTGCTCAAGCACCGCATGTACACCTACCGCTGGCTCAGCCTGCTCTTGTGGCTCTACTTCACCGAAGGCGTGGTGCGCGCGACCAGCGAACCCGCCCCCGGCGCCTGGCTGGCCATGCTGCAGATCCTGCTGAGCCTGCTGCTATTTGCGGCCTGTGTGCTGCATATCCGCCTGCGCCAGCGCGCGGCGCGCGACACCGGCTCCACCGAAACCGAAACGCCATGAACCTCACGCCCGTACAGAAACAAGTCGTCGAACAGTTGCGCGCCATCGTCGGCGCGCCTTATGTGCTGACCCACGAAGACCCGGCCGCCGACCTCACGGCCTGGGAACTCGACTGGCGCGGGCGCGAGCGCGGGCGCGCGCTCGCCGTGGTGCGCCCCGGCAACACGCAGGAGGTCGCCGCGGTCGTGAAGGCCTGTGCCGCCGCGCGTGTGGCCATGGTGCCCCAGGGTGGCAACACCGGCATGGTCGTCGGTTCCACGCCGGATGAGTCCGGCAGCCAGGTGGTGCTGAGCCTGACCCGCATGAACAAGGTGCGCCAGCTCGACGCCGGCAACCTGACCATCACCGTGGACGCGGGCTGCGTGCTGCAGAACCTGCAGGACGAATGCGAGAAGGCGGGCTTCCTCTTCCCGCTCAGCCTGGCGTCTGAGGGCAGCTGCACCATCGGCGGCAACCTGGGCACCAATGCCGGCGGCACGCAGGTCGTGCGCTACGGCAACACACGTGAGCTCTGCCTGGGCCTGGAAGTCGTGACCGCCCAGGGCGAGGTCTGGGACGGCCTGCTGGGCCTGCGCAAGGACAACACGGGTTACGACCTGCGCCACCTCTTCATCGGCTCCGAGGGCACGCTGGGCGTGATCACCGGCGCCACCATGAAGATCTACCCCCTGCCGAAGGCGCAACTCACGGCCTTGGCCGCCGTGCCCTCCATGGAGGCCGCGGTGCAACTGCTGGGCCTGGCGCACGAGCACCTGAGCGCGGGCCTGACCGGCTTCGAGGTCATGGGCCAGTTCGCGCTGAGCCTGGTGGCCAAGCACTTCCCGCAGCAGCGCGTGCCCTTCTGGCAGGAATCGCCCTGGTGCGTGGTGCTGGAGA
>JACCDT010969701.1_pt1 | contig 12015 bp, 10 predicted proteins | sample 7446291 | NCBI WGS metagenome assembly JACCDT01 (sample SAMN15323446, study PRJNA562643) | freshwater metagenome | isolation source: river surface water | place: USA:Blue River Watershed | collected 2017-08-17
ACCACGCGCCGGCGCAAGAAGCAGGAACAGGTCAGCGACGTCGAGGCGCTGATCAAGGACCTGTCGGAGCTGAACGTCGGCGACCCGGTGGTCCACGCGCAGCACGGCATCGGGCGCTACCGGGGCCTGATCAACATGGACCTGGGTGAGAAGAACCCCGACGGCTCACCCGCGCTGCAAGAGTTTCTGCACCTGGAATATGCGCAGGACGCGGTGTTGTACGTGCCGGTGAGCCAGTTGCAGCTGATCAGCCGCTACACCGGCGTCAGCGCTGACGAGGCTCCGCTGCACCGCCTGGGTTCCGGTCAATGGGAAAAGGCCAAGCGCAAGGCTGCCGAACAGGTGCGCGATGCTGCCGCCGAGTTGCTCAATATCTACGCCCGTCGCGCGGCGCGCGAAGGGCATCCCTTCCGCTACAGCCCGCACGACTACGAACAGTTTGCCAACGACTTTGGATTTGAGGAAACAGCCGACCAGAAGGCCGCCATCCACGCCGTCATCCAAGACATGATTTCCCCGCGTCCGATGGACCGACTGGTGTGTGGCGATGTGGGCTTTGGCAAGACCGAAGTTGCCCTGCGTGCGGCGTTTGTCGCAGTGACGGGCGGCAAACAGGTGGCCTTTCTGGCGCCCACCACACTGCTGGCCGAACAGCATTACCAGACGCTGATGGACCGCTTCGCCAAATGGCCGGTGAAGATCGCCGAGATGAGCCGTTTTCGCACGGCCAAGGAAATCAACGCTGCGCTCAAAGGGGTGTCCGATGGCACCGTGGACATCGTGGTCGGCACGCACAAGCTGCTGAGCGAAAAGACCCAGTTCAAGAACCTGGGCCTGCTCATCATCGACGAGGAGCACCGCTTTGGCGTGCGCCACAAGGAAGCCATGAAAGAGCTGCGCGCCGAAGTGGACGTGCTCACGCTCACCGCCACGCCCATCCCCCGCACGCTGGGCATGGCGCTTGAGGGGCTGCGCGACCTGAGCGTGATCGCCACCGCGCCGCAGCGCCGCCTGGCCATCAAAACTTTCGTGCGCAACGAGGGCAACGGCGTCATCCGCGAAGCGGTGTTACGCGAACTCAAGCGCGGCGGGCAGGTGTACTTCCTGCACAACGAAGTTGAAACCATCGAGAACCGCAAGCAGAAGCTCGAAGAAATCCTGCCGGAGGCGCGCATCGCCATCGCCCACGGGCAGATGCCTGAGCGCGAGCCGGAGCGCGTGATGCGTGACTTCGTGGCGCAACGCTTCAACGTGCTGCTGTGCTCTACCATCATCGAAACCGGCATTGATGTGCCCACGGCCAACACGATCATCATGGCGCGGGCCGACAAGTTCGGTCTGGCGCAGCTGCACCAGTTGCGTGGCCGGGTCGGACGCAGCCACCATCAAGCCTATGCCTACCTGCTGGTGCCCGACATGGAAGGCCTGACCAAGCAGGCGGCCCAGCGACTCGACGCCATCCAGCAGATGGAAGAGCTGGGCAGCGGTTTCTACCTGGCCATGCACGACCTGGAAATCCGCGGCGCTGGCGAGGTACTGGGCGAAAACCAGAGCGGCAACATGCTGGAAGTGGGCTTCCAGCTCTACAACGAAATGTTGAGCGAAGCCGTGGCCAGCCTGAAAGCCGGGCGTGAACCCGACCTGCTCAAGCCGCTAAGCGCAGCCACCGACATCAATCTGCATGCACCCGCGCTGCTGCCGAACGACTACTGCGGTGACGTGCACCTGCGGCTGAGTTTTTACAAAAAACTCGCCACCGCCAGAACCAGCGACCAGATCGACACCCTGCTCGAAGAAATCGTGGACCGTTTTGGCAAACTGCCGGCGCAGGCGCAGACACTGATCGACGTGCACCGCTTGCGTGTGCTGTGCACACCCTACGGCGTGCAGAAGGTGGACGCCACGCCCGGCGTGATCCTCATCACTTTCCGTCCCAACCCTCCGGTAGACCCGATGCGCATCATCGAGCTGGTGCAGAAAAACAAACACATCAAGCTGGCCGGCAACGACAAGCTGCGCATCGAGCGCGCCCTGCCCGAGCCCAAAGACAGGGCGCAGCTGGTTCGAGACGTGCTGCGCTCGCTGGGTCAACCTGTCACCACTGAAGTCAGCGTCTGAGCGCTAGCCTCCCGCACGATCCACCCGCCCGACAGCGGGTTGTATGCGCACAGTGCCGGTACCGCTACACTGCCCGCTTCAAGTTCTGGCCGACACTGGCCGTTTTGTTTCGTCTTCACCCATGACCGCCACCGAATTCGCCCCCGGCCTTGTCATACAAGGTTTCACCGCGCCCCTGAAACTGAGCGACTTCAAGCTCATCGCTTTCGACATGGACTCCACCCTTATCAGCATCGAATGTGTGGACGAAATCGCGGACGCTGTAGGGCGCAAGGCTGAGGTGGCGGCCATCACCGAAGCCGCCATGCGCGGCGAAATCACCGACTTTAAAGACAGCCTGCGTCGCCGGGTTGCGCTGCTCAAGGGCGTCACTGTGGCCGACATGGAACGTGTCTACACAGAGCGGTTGAAGATCAACCCCGGTGCGGCCGAACTCATTCAGGCTTGTCAATCCGCCGGCATGAAGGTGCTCCTGGTGTCTGGTGGGTTCACCTACTTTGCCGACCGCGTCAAGGCGCGGCTGGGCATTGATTTCGCGCGCTCCAACATCCTGGATATCGAAAGCGGACCGCACGGCGGAGCCCTCACCGGCGGCCTGGTGGATCAATGCTGGGGCGACATTTGCGACGGTGCCGAAAAGCGCCGTACCCTGCTTGAAGTGGCCTCGCTGCTGGGCATCGAACCCCACGAATGCATCGCCGTGGGTGACGGCGCCAACGACCTGCCCATGATGGGCGCGGCCGGCCTGTCGGTGGCTTACCACGCCAAACCCAAGGTGCGCGAGCAGGCCATGGTCGCCATCAACCAAGGTGGCCTGGACCGCCTGCTGGAGGTGCTGCGCTGAGCGCAGCCAAAGGCACCTCATGTCATTTGCTGCCCTTGGTCTGTCGCCCGTGCTCGTCACGGCCACGCAACGCCTCGGTTACGACGCACCCACGCCCATACAGTCTCTGGCCATCCCCGAGGTGCTGCGCGGCTTGGATGTGCAGGCGCAGGCCCAGACCGGCTCTGGCAAAACCGCCGCCTACCTGCTACCCGTGGTGCAACGCCTGTGGGCCGAACCGCTGCGACCCGGCCCCCGCCCCACACGCGCACTGGTGCTGGTACCCACCCGGGAATTGGCCCAGCAGGCCGGCGACGTGCTGAACGACCTGCTGCACCACTTGCCCGGCCAGACCACCCACGGCCAGCCTGCATTGAAGGTGGCGGTGGTGTTCGGCGGCGTGTCCATCAACCCACAGATGATGCGCTTGCGCGGCGGAGCCGAGGTGGTGGTGGCCACACCCGGTCGATTGCTGGACCTGGTACGCAGCGGTGCCCTGCGCCTGAACACTGTCCAACACCTCGTGCTGGACGAAGCAGACCGGCTACTGGATCTGGGGTTTGCCGACGAGCTGCAAGACGTACTGGATCTGCTACCGGTCAAACGACAAAACCTGCTGTTTTCGGCCACTTTCCCGGCTGAGGTGCAGCGCCTGGCCGACGCCCTGTTGCGCCAGCCCGCGCAGCTGCACGTGCCGGAAACGGTGGTGGATCTGGCCCGCATCGAACAGCGGGCCTACCGTGTGGATACCGCCCGCCGCACCACCCTGCTGCGTCACCTGATCGATACGCAGGATTGGAAGCAGGTGCTCGTGTTCGTGGCCAGCCAGTACGCGGCCGAACACCTGGCCTTCAAACTCAACGGGAATGGCCTGCGCGCCACTGCCTTCCATGGTGGCCTGACCCAGGGCGCACGGCGCAAAGTATTGTCCGGTTTCAAGCATCGCGAAGCCGACGTCATGGTGACCACGGACCTCGCGGCACGCGGCATCGACATCGCCCAGTTGCCGGTCGTGGTCAACTTTGATCTGCCACGCTCAGCGGTGGACTATGTGCATCGCATTGGCCGCACCGGGCGCGCAGGGGCTTCTGGAGCGGCGGTCAGTCTGGTAACGGCGGCCACGCTCGCGCACTGGCAATTGATCCAGAAGCGTCAGCAGCTGCAGGTACCGCTGGATACCGTGCCCGGATTTGAACCCACCGAAGTTGAGGTGCCGGCTGCGCCACTCACCGACGGGACTGGTGGCATCAAGGGCAAACGCCCCAGCAAAAAAGACAAACTGCGCGCGGCTGCCGCACAGGCGGCGCAAAAGTTGCCACAGGGCTGACGCGGCTCAATTGTCCAGGGCGTCGTCCGCCGCTGCAGACTCAATAGGGCGCTGCTCGTACCGGCGCACCGCCGGCTTGGCCCAAATTTCTACATACACCTCGGCGGCGCCTTCCCGAGCCACTGCATCGAGCTGGGCGCTCAGCGCCTTCAGATGCACCGATTCGGCGCTGTCCTCGCTGTGGCCCAGCCGGCAATCAAAACTCCAAAAGTCCACGCCCTCAGGCAAAGCCTTGCGACGCTCGCGTTTGACGTATTTGTTCAGCTCATGCTTGATGGCATCAAGCACGCGGTCCGGGTGTTTGCCCTCGATCTGGAGGGAGAAGGTTTTTTTCATGGCTGTCCTGCCCGCTACGCTCGGCGCCAACATAGCGTCGAGGCGGGAGCGCGATTATGCGGCCAACCGGGTCGACTCGGGTATTCTCGGACCACCACCATGACCCAGCCCCCACATTGCCCCAGCGCTGATGCCATCGCCTTGCTCGATCCGTTCGAGCGACTGCCGCTGTCACGCATTCACCTGGTTCACACCGTCGAGCAGGCCCGCTTGGCCGTCCAAACACTGCAACAGGCCAGCGCCTGGGGCTTTGACACCGAGTCAAAACCCACCTTTCACCGCGACCAGCGGTCAGACGGCCCGCACACGGTTCAACTGGCCACCGACCACGAGGCTTGGGTGTTCCAGTTGCACGATCCCGATTGCCGCGCTGTCGTGGCCGAATTGCTGGCGTGGCCACACGCTGTGAAAGCCGGCTTTGGATTGCGCGACGACCGCACCCGCATCCAGCACAAGCTGGGAGTGACACCGGCGAATGTGCTGGAGTTGAACACCGTGTTTAGGCAACGTGGTTACAGGCGGGAAGTGGGTCTCAGAACTGCGGTTGCCCTGTTGTTCAACCAGCGGTTCATCAAATCCAAAAAAACCGCCACCACCAACTGGGCCTCCCCGCAACTGAGCGAATCACAATTGCTGTACGCCGCCAACGATGCCTACGGTGCCATCCGCGTGTATCACGCGCTGAAACTGCCTGTCTGAACAAGCCGTCGCAGGCAAACCGGCACAGCGGTCACAGCGCCCTTGCCAGGCGCTGTACACCTTCGCGGATTTTTTCCACATCGGAGGTCGCGAAGCTCAGACGGAAGCTCGCACGATCGGGCTGTTCGCAATAGAACGGAGCACCCGGCACAAACGCCACGCCCTGCTCGATCGCTCGCTGGGCAAACGCCTGGCTGTCTTGCAGCTGCTCGCGCGAGCCCGTCAAACGGGCCCACACAAACAGACCGCCTTGAGGGCGGACGAACTCCACCGCGTCGCCCAGCGCACTCTGCAAGCCATCGCACATGGCCTTGGCCCGCTCCGCGTAAACCGCACGCGCACGCTCCAGGTTGGCGGCCATGCGGCCAGCCTTCAGGTACTGGGCCGCAGTGGCTTGGGCAAATGTGCTCGAGTTGGCGTCACTGAACTGCTTGCACATCACCGCCTTGGCCAGCAGCTCGGGGGGTGCGATCATCCAGCCCAGACGGAAGCCCGCCGACAAGGTCTTGCTGAGCGAACCGCAGTGCACCAGGCAATCCCGGCTGCCGGGCACCTGCTCGCTCAATGCCAACAGGCTGGGCGGCGGTGCCGCACCAAAGTACAGGTCGCCATAAGGGTCATCTTCAACGATCAGCGTCTGGTATTTCACCGCCAGTTCCAGCACTCGCTTGCGGCGCTCCAAGCTCAGCGTGGCACCGCTGGGGTTGCCGAAGGTGGGGATCAGGTACACAAACTTGGGCCGGTGTTCGATGATCAACCGCTCCAGCCGGTCCACCTGCACGCCATCGCCGTCGATGGGCGCACTCACCAGTTGCGCACCGTAAAGGCGAAAACACTGGATGGTGGCCAAAAAGGTAGGTCCTTCCACAATCACCTTGTCACCAGGCGACACCAGCGTTTTGCCCAACAGATCCAGCCCTTGCTGGCTGCCGGTGGTGACCACCAGCTGCTCGGCGCTCAAGTCTTTCACACCCTTGGCGGTCATGAAAGCCGTCAGTTGTTCGCGCAGCGGCTGATAGCCTTCGGTGGCACCGTACTGCATGGCGCCGGCTGGCTCCTGCTCCAGCGCCGCCAACGTGGCTTGCCGAATGCCCTCCACGTCCACCAGCCCCACATCGGGAAAACCGCCCGCGAAACTGATGATGCCGGGCTTACCCAGCAACTTGAACAGCTCGCGAATGGCCGAGGTTTCCACGTTGTTCAGGCGGTCGGCAAAACGGATGGCGTTGTTGGCACTCATGTGAAAATCACGGCATGAAAAAGGAACACATCGAGCTGTTTTTCGCCACCTTGCAGGCAGCCAACCCACAGCCCAACACCGAGCTGGAGTATACGAGTGTGTTCGAACTGCTCACGGCGGTTCTGCTCAGTGCTCAGGCCACCGATGTGGGCGTCAACAAAGCCACGCGTCGCCTGTTTCCGGTAGCCAACACCCCGCAGCAAATCCTCGATTTGGGTCTGGCGCAACTGGAAAATCACATCAAAACCATCGGTCTGTACCGCAGCAAGGCCAGGCACCTGATGCAGACCTGCCAGATCTTGGTCGACCAGCATGGGGGCCAAGTGCCTCGCACCCGCGAAGCGCTGGAAGCCCTGCCAGGCGTGGGCAGAAAGACCGCCAACGTGGTGCTGAATGTCGCTTTTGGCGAACCCACCATGGCAGTGGACACCCACATTTTTCGACTTGGTAACCGCACCGGCCTGGCACCCGGCAAAACCCCCCTCGCGGTCGAGCAGCAACTGCTCAAACGCATTCCTCCGCGCTACATGGAGGACGCGCACCACTGGCTCATCCTGCATGGCCGCTACATCTGTCAAGCACGCGCTCCGCAATGTGGCCGCTGCGCCGTCGCGGCTTACTGCAACTACAAAGCCAAAACACGCTGAACGGTGTCTGCCCCTCGAACCTTAGCCTGGTTGGACCCAGGCGCGCCATTTCCGCCGGTCGCTCAGGCGTGGGCTGCTGGCGACCCCATACCGGGTTTGCTTGCGGCCGGCGGCGCCCTGGACACTGCCACCCTGATCGCCGCCTACCGCCAGGGCATCTTCCCCTGGTACAGCGCAAACCAGCCCATACTGTGGTGGAGCCCAGATCCCCGAACGGTTCTGCGCCCAGACAATTTCAGATTGCACCCATCAATGCGCAAGACAATTCGCCGCGCAGTACAGCAAAGGCGACTGGAAATTCGAATCGACACCTCTTTTGAGGCCGTCATACACGCTTGCGCCCACACCCCACGCAAAGGCCAAAACGGAACCTGGATTGTCCCGGAGATGGCGAACGCATACATCGCTTTGCACCGCGCCGGTCACGCCCACAGTGTCGAAACCTGGTGGGATGGCGAAATGGTGGGCGGGCTCTACTGCATCAATCAGGGACGCATGGTTTTTGGCGAATCGATGTTCAGCCACCGCAGCGACGCCTCCAAAATCGCTCTCGCCGCTTTGGTGGCCTGCTGCCAGACCTGGAGCGTGCCCGCCATCGACTGCCAACAGAACACATCGCACCTGGCCTCACTCGGTGCGGCCGAGATGCCCAGGCAAGAATTCATCCAACTCGTGCAAACGGCCATTGCGCAGCCCGCCCCCAGTTGGGCATGGTCGCCCCTATACTGGTCCCGTTTGTTGATCGAGAGCAATTCCAACGAAGCTGGAAACGACCCATCCCGGCTGTGACGCACCCTCAGGAACTTCCACTGGAAGCCGTGCAGTTCTATGCCACGGCACCTTACCCCTGCAGCTACCTGGAGGGAAGGCAGGCGCGCTCCCAGGTGGCCACCCCCAGCCACCTCATTCACCACGACACCTACTCCGAACTGGTCACACGTGGTTTTCGGCGCAGCGGTGTGTTCACTTACCGCCCGCACTGCGACGGTTGCCGCGCCTGCATACCGCTGCGCATTCCCGTTCAGCGCTTCCAGCCCAACCGCAGCCAGCGCCGAACATGGCAACAGCATGCCCAGCTGCAGGCTCGTGTGCTGAGCCTTGGATTTGACGACGCTCACTACCGCCTGTACCAGCGGTACCAGCAGCACCGCCACCCCGGTGGCGGCATGGATCACGACAACCCCGACCAGTACAGCCAGTTCTTGCTGCAAAGTCGGGTGAATTCAAGACTGGTGGAATTTGTGCTGCCTGCCCAGGGCGGCCAGCCCGAGCAACTGAAAATGGTATCGGTGGTGGATGTGCTCAACGACGGCCTGTCGGCCGTTTACACCTTTTACGAGCCCCAAGACCACGCCGCTTACGGCATTTACAACGTGTTGTGGCAAATCTCACAAGCGCAAAGTCTGGGCTTGCCGCACGTCTACCTGGGCTACTGGATCGCTGACAGCCCCAAGATGCGCTACAAAAGCCACTTCAACCCTCATGAAGTGCTTCGTGATGGACATTGGGTGACACCCGACCCCTGAAATACCCAGAATAAGGCGCATCGACGACATTTCACCTTATAAAATGTCGTTTTCAACTGCATAGCCCATGACCCGCCGCCCAGACTCCCTCCCCAGCCAGCCCAGCGTTCAGGTTCTGGAGCGCACCTTCCAGTTGCTGGAGGTGTTGGCATCGCGCGAGGAGCCTGTCAGCCTCAAGGAAATCAGCGAAAAAACCGGGCTGCACCCGTCCACCGCCCACCGCATTCTGAACGATCTGACGATCGGCCGTTTTGTGGACCGGCCTGAGCCTGGCAGCTACCGTCTGGGCATGCGACTGCTGGAGCTGGGCAATCTGGTCAAGGCCCGCCTTAGCGTGCGTGACACGGCCTTGGGCCCCATGCGCGACCTGCACAAGCAGATCCAGCAACCGGTCAACCTGAGCGTACGCCAGGGCGACGAGATCGTTTACGTGGAGCGAGCTTACAGTGAACGATCTGGCATGCAGGTGGTCCGCGCCATCGGGGGCCGCGCGCCGCTGCACCTGACTTCGGTCGGCAAGCTCTTTCTTGCTGCAGACGACCCACAGCGCGTGCGTGCCTACGCCACCCGCACCGGTCTGATGGGCAACACCCGCAACAGTCTCACCCAACTCGCGGTACTGGAGCGTGAGCTGACGCAGTGCCGCCGCTTGGGCGTGGCACGCGACAACGAGGAACTGGAAATGGGGGTACGCTGCATGGCCGCTGGCATCTACGACGACCAGAACAAACTGGTGGCCGGTTTGTCCATCTCTGCCCCCGCAGATCGCTTGGATGAAAACTGGTTACCTAAATTGCGCGATACCGCCGATCTGATCAGCAGCGCATTGGGTCATCGAAAAGCGACCCCGTGAGTTTTCGCGCCCGGTGCGCGAATTTCACGTCCGGTCGTCTTGCGCCATCAAACCCTGGGAGAACAGGGCAGACTCTGCCCAACGGCGCAAACGCTCGGCATCACCAATGCGCGCCGCTGGTCCTGCAGCATCGAGCAAGACCATGATCAACTGACGACCCGCCACGCTGACCTGCATTACCAAACAGCGGCCCGCCTCGCGGATGTAGCCGGTTTTCTGTAAACCAATGTTCCAGCTTTCGTCGTGGACCAGCCGGTTGCTGTTGCGGTATTGCAGCACGCCACGGCCACTCGCCACTTGGTAAGACGGCGAAGTGGACAAATCACGCAGCATGGGGCGTTCGTAGGCAACAGTGGCCAAGGCAGCCAAATCGCGCGCGCTGGAGCGGTTGTCGCTCGACAAGCCAGTGGGGTCTACAAAACGGGTGTCCGTCATGCCCAACTCGACCGCGCGCTCGTTCATGCGCCGCACGAACGCCTGGACGCCACCCGGGTAGGTGCGCCCCAAGGCGTGCGCCGCCCGGTTCTCACTGGACATCAAGGCCAGGTGCATCGCCTCGGCGCGCGACAGCCGAGAACCAACCGCGAGCCGCGAGCCGCTGTTTTTCAACCGGTCCACATCCGCACTGTCGATGGTGATGATTTCGTCCATCGGAAGCCGGGACTCCGAGATCAACAGACCAGTCATCAGCTTGGTCAATGACGCAATCGGCAACACTGCCGTGTCATTCTTGCCGAGCAAAATTTCGTGAGTACTCTGGTCAATCACGAGCACAGCACTGGAATTGAGATTGAGCGGGTCATCCACCTTGCGGAGACCCAGTTGATCCCCGACCGACAAGACCGCTGGCGCAGCAGCCACGGCCGCCACCGCCACATTTTTGCCGGAACGCTGAACTCGACGAGCCGCCACTTCGCGTGTACCGGCTTTGTCCACGCGTTTTTTGGCGGTCTTAGCCACTTGGGTGGACTTCTTGCTCTGAGCTTGCTTTTTCTTCTGCTGAACCACCTTCTGTTTGGTAGTGGCAGCCTCTGCAACGGGTGCAAGCGCCACACAGCCGACGGCCAAGAGCGCGGTCAATAAAACACGGCGCGACACACTGAAAAAGCGGGAATAGAACATGGCGGTTCCCTCAAACTCCGAAGAACAGCCACAGTATAGGAGGAAAAGCGTGAAAAACAATAAAAAACATGGGGTTGCAGCCTCTTTTTAAGAGACCGCCACAACAGAAACGTCCACGGGCCTCACGCAGCACCCGTGGACGCAGACATCAACCTTGTGCAGCGACCCGATCGGCCTTGCTGTGCAACTTGTTCAGCGCGCTCAGGTAGGCTTTGGCAGATGCGACCACGATATCCGGATCGGCACCCACGCCATTGACCACCCGACCACCGTGCTGAAGGCGCACAGTCACTTCACCCTGGCTTTCGGTAGAACCCGTGGTAATGGCATTGACCGAGTAAAGCAACATTTCGGCGCCGCTTTTCACATGGGTCTCAATCGCTTTCAGCGAGGCATCGACCGGGCCATTGCCCTGAGATTCGCCCACCAGCTCTTTGCCGTCCATCGTGAAAATGACACGGGCGTGCGGGCGCTCACCTGTTTCGCTTTGCTGGGCCAGCGAGACCAAACCGTACTGCTCTTTTTCGGGCGTCACGCTCTCGTCGCTGACCAAGGCCAGAATGTCCTCATCAAAGATTTCGCTCTTGCGATCGGCCAATTCCTTGAATTTGGTGAACGCGGAATTGATGTCGGTTTCAGAGTCCATCTGAATCCCCAGCTCTTCAAGTCGCTGTTTGAAGGCATTGCGGCCGCTGAGTTTGCCGAGCACGATCTTGTTGGCGCTCCAGCCCACGTCCTCGGCACGCATGATTTCGTAGGTGTCGCGGGCCTTGAGCACGCCATCCTGATGAATGCCGCTGGCATGCGCGAAAGCATTGGCGCCGACCACCGCCTTGTTGGGTTGCACCACAAAACCGGTGGTCTGGCTCACCATGCGGCTGGCCGGTACGATCTGCGTGGTGTCAATGTCCACATCCAGACCGAAGTAGTCACGTCGCGTTCTGACGGCCATCACAATTTCTTCGAGGGAGCAATTCCCCGCCCTCTCGCCCAGACCGTTGATCGTGCACTCCACCTGCCGTGCTCCGCCGATCTTCACACCGGCCAATGAGTTGGCGACGGCCATGCCCAGGTCGTTATGGCAATGCACCGACCAGATCGCCTTGTCCGAGTTCGGCACCTTCTCGCGCAAGGTCTTGATGAAGTTGCCATACAGCTCGGGAATGGCGTAACCCACCGTATCAGGAATGTTGATGGTGGTCGCACCTTCTTTGATCACCGCCTCCACCACGCGCGCCAGGAAATCAATCTCGGAACGGTAACCATCCTCTGCACTGAACTCGATATCCTCAATCAGGTTGCGTGCGTAACGCACCGACTGTCG
>JACCDT011874277.1_pt1 | contig 12011 bp, 15 predicted proteins | sample 7446291 | NCBI WGS metagenome assembly JACCDT01 (sample SAMN15323446, study PRJNA562643) | freshwater metagenome | isolation source: river surface water | place: USA:Blue River Watershed | collected 2017-08-17
ATAGCTAAAACCCTTATTTTCTTATATAATTTAAAAATTATGGCATCACAAGACGAAATACGAACAGAGCGCATCCGCAAACTAGAACTCCTCAAAGAAAAAGGTATAGATCCGTACCCAGCAGAGTCACTTCGCACGAGCACTATTGCAGACTTTTTTGCTACTGCTGATTTTTCTACAGAAATCGCGACTGACAAAAATGCAACTCTCGCAGGGCGTATTATGTCTTTCCGCAAGCACGGCGCGCTCAGCTTCCTCGATATAAATGACGGCACAGCGACTATCCAAGTATTTTGTAAACAAGACAATCTCGGCGAGCAATATGAAGACCTACAAAACCTCGTAGACCAAGGGGACTTTGTCGAGATCACAGGTCCTGCGTACATCACCGCAAAAGGGCAGCAAAGTATTTTTTGTACCTCGTGGCGCATGATAAGCAAGAGCATCCGCGCCCTTCCAGATAGCTGGTATGGCCTCAAAGACGAAGACGAGCGTCTCCGTATGCGCTATGTAGATATGATCCTCACGCCAGCACTCCAAGACATGGCTCGCAAACGGTCACTTTTTTGGAATACTATCCGCACATATCTCCTCGAAAAAAACTTTATAGAAGTAGAGACACCGGTACTCGAAAACACCACTGGCGGCGCAGATGCACGCCCATTTATCACGCACCACAATGCGCTCGATATCGATGTATTTCTCCGCATATCAGCGGGGGAATTGTGGCAGAAAAAGCTCCTTGTGGGAGGGCTCCCTCGCACATTTGAAATTGGGAGAATCTTCCGCAATGAAGGTATCTCTGCTGAGCACCTCCAAGACTACACACAGCTCGAGTACTACATGGCATATAGCGACTATGTAGAAGGTATGAAGATGACAAAAGAGCTCTACCAGCTCATCGGAGAAAAAGTTTTTGGGACCACAAAATTCACTATCAAAGGCTTCGACATAGATCTCGCCGGTGAATGGGAAGTATACGACTATACAAAGATTTTGAATGAGACATACAACATAAATATCCTCTCTGTGTCTGTAGATCAGCTTGCAAGTGTGCTGACCCTCGCAGAGATTGCATACGACAAAAATACGCTCACTATGGAGCGTGGGATAGACCTTCTCTGGAAGAAAATCCGCAAGTCTCTTGCAGGTCCCGGATTCCTCATCAATGTGCCTGTATTTATGGAGCCTCTCGCAAAGCGTAGCCGCGAAAATCCGCATACTGTAGAGCGATTCCAGGTGATTCTCGCTGGGAGCGAAATGGGCAAAGGCTTTAGTGAATTAAATGACCCAATAGATCAGCTCGGCCGTTTCGAGCACCAGCAGGCACTTCGCGATGCAGGAGACGATGAAGCACAAATGGCAGATATGGAATTCGTAGAAGCACTCGAATACGCGATGCCGCCAGCATTCGGCTTTGGGCTCTCAGAGCGCCTCTTTAGCTTCCTTATGGATACCTCAGTACGCGAAGCGCAGCTTTTCCCCTTAACACGCCCTCGCCAATAATGTATTCAAAAAGATATAATAGGGAAGTCGTATGAAAACATTTACCATCACCATACTCATAGTGCTCGCAATCACTTGGATCTGGCAGGCAGTGAGTAGAAAATAAAAAAAATGCAGTACATAAATATGTACTGCATTTTAATTAATTTAATGTAGGATCTTGTGGAATCACAGAATTCATAACCTCATCGAAAAGTTTTTGTTTTTCTGTAAGGGTAATAAGTCCATCATTATACATTGTACCTAGTGCTTCAATGGCAGTTTCTTTTAAGCTAAATTTAGAAGAAAGCATACCTCTCCCCATAAATCTTCCGTGCATTTTACAGCTGGAACATACTTTAAAAGAAACAGTTTCTGATTTGATATCTGCCTTGTTTTCTTTAATAAGAGGAATACCTTCCATAATTTTGGCAATAATCACGTTATCAAAAAGCTCTAATATCCCTGTTCTAATTACCTGAGTAGGAAGAAAAGGAAGAGCTACTTTGTCTGACATAATTTCTTTTACCAACGAATTGGCATTTTCTTCTGTCATTTTTTTCTGACCAAGCAGACCAATGACAATTTCAAAAAGCTCCATCTTATTGTCACAAAAAGCGTTTTCGCTATTTGTTTCCGTGTTTGAGACTGTTATCTCATCTCCTTTTTGTAAAAGGAAAAATTTTGTATTTTGCATAAAAATTATTTTGCACACAGAATAGCACATAATATATTTTTAGTCAATACTATTAAAAAGAATCCCATAAACACCTAGCAGTGTTTATGGGATTTTCTTGAGCCGTGATTCATTTTGTATAATCTTTTTTTATACTCTTTTTTACAGGAGTCTGCATGTTGTTTTTTTATTTTTACAAGCAATTTCCAGGGAATATTGTACTGTTCTCGAATAGTTAATTCAAAAACTTGTTCAACATAATTTGCGCCTGCTACATATGCGGTCTTTTCTTTTAAATGTGCCACCATAGGCACACTGTGTTCTATAGGATGACCAAAATTTGAACTAGTAATCATAAAAATAATTTTTACTATTAAAGCATTATTTAATATATAAGTCAATATAGCAGCGGGGGAGTAGTGGCGTATAGTTTTTGCCAAGTTTTGACAAAGAGGTGCTTTGGTATAGAATGGGTAAAAAATTAAAACCATGTTACAAATTACACGTTTTTCGCAAAAGAAAGGTACGTCAATACAATACGGAATAGATCTTTATAGATTAAATCCCTTGAACAAAGAGATAAAACATCTTCTTGAGACATTTTATTTTAGAGAAAAAGAAGGGGGTGGTATCGATGAGGTCAGTACAAGTGTCAGTGGTATGGAAAAAGGAATTGCCAGAGTTATCGTTGAAAGAGGGTACTTAAGCAAGACCTCTTTGGACACAGAGATAATATATGATATGGTACCGTACCACAATCTATCTGGTAGGGATCATATATCAGTATCTGAAAATAAACATTTTTCTTTTGATCGCTTAACAAAAGAAATTGAAAATTTACTGAATCCAGAAGCCTAAAAACTTCAAAACAAAAAAACAACAAAGCCACCTACACACAACGTAGGTGGCTTTTTATATTGGCGCAAAGCATAACTGCGAGCCGAGCTGCGTAGTATATATAAAAGGTATTTATTTCAATATCTTGTCGCAAAAGATATATTGTGCGACATCTATATAATTATAAAGAGTACTATGACTTAGGAGCGGCAGCTGTGTCTTTCTTTGCACTACTCTTCTGGAATACTGCAATACAGGTGTTGAAGTCTCTCACCTCTTCATTGTAGCGAGCGATCTGTGTCTTCACTTGAGCAAGGAGAGCATTGTACTGTGCGACAAGATTGTTGAATGTATTTACGCGTGTCTTGTAGTCGGATGCAATGATTGCCTCAGTACCTTCGAGTGCTGCACGCTCTTTCTCTATTACCACTTCCCTGTCTTTGAGATCCTTGTTGGCAAGGTCGATATTTTTTTTGAGATTTGTTTCTATCTTTGGGCACACAGACTGGCTCGTACCAAAATGCTGCACTGCAAACCACACTCTATTGCCTTCATAGACAGCCTGTCTGGCATAAACTCCAATTTCTTGATATTGCGGATTCATGATATTTGCTTTGTGGCCGGGGCTTTTCATCCATGCATCGAGGAGCTCAGCTGTAGTGAGGAAATCTCCTACCGCTAGATTCTCTCCGAGGATAATATATGAGTAGCCCTGTTCATCTGCGAGATCTGAGACAGTCTTGCCTGTTGGCGAAGTATGCTCAAAGTATTGGAGCGCTATCATGTCGTCTACTTTTTTCTTTGCAGATTGGATAAGGCGTGTATTGGTCGCAAGCGGTGTGAGCCCGGCCTTTGTGCGCTCTTTATTGGTAGCATCTATGATCTCATTTACCGAAAGCGGCCCTTTGTATGTTTGTACAAATTTTTCTTTGTTTTGCGTATCACTGCTACCCACTGCATCATCATTTGGAATGATTTCTATATCTGTCGCTTGTGGGGTCTGTACTGTAGTACTTTTTACATCACCACTAATGAGCTTTTTTGTATAATCACGAATTTCTGGCGCGTATACAACCGCTACGATGATCAGCAGCAATCCGAGGACTCTCGATTGTAATAGTCGTCTTAACATGATCCTTTGCTATACCCTTGCAACTTTGCGTCTTGGGCATCTTTGAAGTAAATAATATTTGCGGGTTTTATGCGCTTTGTACCACTACACCCTACAGTATAGTACTTTTTGCCATTTTTAGAGCCCATATACATTCCCCCACTTGTACTTGACACACTAGTATCTTGTGTTGTAGTACTTTTTATTGTACTTGCAGTGTCAGATTTCTGGCTAGTAGTTGCCACAGCCCCTAGCGGGATAGCGAGCGTCGAGAGGACATCTTTGTCGCACAGGAGCGCTACACGGCTCTGTGCCCCCTCTTTGCCCTCTATAAAGCCTATATAGTAAGCCAAAAGTGCTATAGCGAGCACACACAACACCACGAGTATTTTGTACCATCGATGGATAAAACTAGTGAGTGTTTCGCTCATATAGCTATAGTATATATGAAGCCAGATATATTGACAAAACTATCTGGTTTTGATACCATACTCATACATTATATAAATATTTCAAAATAATATGGCACATAAGAAAGCACAAGGAGCAACAAAAAACGGGTCAGATTCTAATCCACAATATCTAGGTACAAAATTGTACGCTGGTCAAAAAGCACTCGCTGGTTCTATTATCGTACGTCAGCGTGGGACAAAAATCCTCGCAGGAGCAAATGTAGGGATCGGAAAAGACCACACACTCTTTGCCCTCAAGCCAGGTACTGTAAAATTTACAGACAAGCGCAAGGACAACTTTGATGGTACTACATCAGTCCGCAAAGCAGCTCACATCATCACTGCATAATTAAACTCTAATATAAAAAACCTCTCATGTGAGAGGTTTTTTATTATTCTATTTATTTTTCGAGCTCTACAGAAAGCGTTGCTGCAATTTTCATCTTGCCTTCTGTTACTGTGAATGATGCAACACCGATAGATTTGATAGTACCTCCCTCTATAGTGATATGCTTTGGATCGATAGATACGTGAATAGTTTTTTCTAAAAACTGCGCAAGTGCATGTGCGTCTATTTTTGAAAAGAGTGTCCCCTGCCCATTTGCTTTTGCAGTGTAGACGATATTTTTATCCTTGATGCTCGCGAGTGCAAGTTGCACCTCTCTGAGGCGCTCGTCTTTTTCTTTTTGAAGACCCGCATTCTTTTTTTGGAGCTGTGCTATAGCTACATCGGTAGCAGGAATAGCGAGTTTCTTTGGGAAAAGCGCATTTTGCGCATAGCCAGCACTAACCTCTAGAATATCGCCTGTTTTACCAAGTTTTGGTACTGATTTCTGTAATATTACTTTCATATATCTATATATATCTTATTTTGAGAACATTTGCACGACCATTTCGAGCTGTGCGTCTACACCCACCTCGGTATTTGGCTTGAGCACTACAGACGGCTTGAGGCCGCTATCTGAAATAGACACACCCTTTGGTGTATACCATTTTGCTACTGTTACTTTCATTTCTGTCTTGTTTGGGAGCTTGATCACCTCTTGTACAGAGCCTTTACCAAAAGTCGTATCACCGACAAGTGTCGCTACCCCATGCTCAGTGAGCGCTCCTGCGAGGATCTCTGACGCTGATGCAGAGCCTTTGTTTGCCATGATGTATATCTTGTACCCCGTGCCAAACTCTCCAGGACCTGCACTCGTGTGTACATTGCTTGCGCCATTGCGACCTATTTCTTTGACCACGACTGCGTCTTTTGGAAGGAAATATTTTGAAATATCTACTGCAGCATCGAGGTATCCGCCAGGATTGTTGCGAAGATCAATAATCAAATTTTTGTATCCTGTCGCCTTGAATTTTGCCATTGCATCCGCAAAGAGCGCAGGAGAATTTGCAGAGAATGTATAGAAATGTATGACAAACACTTTTGCGTCTTTTTTATCTTCTGTGTCTACGGTCGGGATATCTATCTTGCCTCGAGTGATAGGGATTACGATAGGTGCTGTAGCACCAGCGCGTGCGATAGTGAGCGTGACAACAGTGCCACCCTTGCCGCGAATCAGACTGATAGCGGTATCTACATCCATATCTGCAACACGATCGTCTATCTTCATGAGTTTGTCGCCAGATTTGAGCCCTGCTTTTTCTGCTGGAGTACCCTTGAGTGGTGCAATAATAGTAAGCACACCATCTTTTTGGCCAATCTCTGCTCCTATACCTTCAAATGCGCCAGCTATCTGGCTATCAAATTGTTGTGTTTCTTTGGGAGTAAAGAATGTCGTATATGGGTCATTGTAGCTTGCGAGCATGCCTTTGATAGCGCCGTAGACTTTGTCTTGGTCGGTTGTTTTGCTCGTATTTACAAACTTTTCATTTGCAATTTGCCATGCATTCCAAAAAAGATTGAAATCGGCTGTTACTGGCGTGAGCGCTTCTTTATTTGCGATGCCTGATATCTGCTCCACAGCTGGGCGGCGCGCATAGCCAATATAAATCCCAAAACCAAATACAAGGACAGAAAATACAATTCCGCCAAGCATTTTGATTCCCAATTTGATATGTGCGTTTTTAGACATAATTGTTTTTCTTTGGTGTTTGTTGATCTTTTAATTCTTTGTAGGTGCGGAGCAAGAGCGATGCGTGCTTGTGGGCGCTATACGAGAGCCAAAGGATAAAAAATCCAAGCAAGCACTCTATGACATGCATGAGAAATGCAGGCAGCGTAAAAAGCGGCAAAAAAAGTACTATGCCTCCAAACAAACATAATAATCGTAAACGAAATAGCATGACTATAGTATACCAGAAATAGGCGCGAGGACCACTACAAATTCCCCACGGATTTTTTCGGGATGTGCTGTATAATACGCGAGCATATCGGCAGCTGTTTTTACTGGGTATTCTTCAAAGGTTTTTGTCATTTCGCGGCCTACCATTATCATTCTATCTGGCATAAGCTCTGCGAGCGCCTCTAGTGTCTTCAATATACGGTGTGGGGATTCATAGCACACTACCGTGTGGTCTTTTTCGAGAAATGAATTAAAAAGTGTCTGGCGCCCTTTTTTGTGCGGGATAAAACCGATGAATTCAAAGTGAGACGATGGAAAGCCAGATACGCAAAGCGCGGCAATCACCGCAGACGCACCAGGGATAGGTACTATGGTAGCCTCTGGATACATTGTGCGGAATTCATGGATAAAAAGCGATCCTGGGTCCGAAATTGCAGGTGTACCAGCGTCTGTCACCAGTGCGATAGACTCGTGCTCGCTACAACGTACAAGCGCCTTCTGGAGCGCCCCAGGCGAGCTCTGGGCATGACTTGAGACGTATTCCTTCTCCCCTTTTTCTATACCGAGGAGCTTGAGTAGCTGCCCCGTGGTGCGCGTATCCTCTGCGACAATAAGCGTCGCCTCACTAAGTACTTGTACTGCCCGTGGTGAGCAGTCTGCGAGATTCCCTATTGGTGTTGCAACTATAGAGAGTTTCATTTTGTGCGTGTACATGGAATCGGACCATGGACCTCTGTCTTACTGAAAGTAGCGAGTTACTACAAACAAATACATTCCGCCCTCTGTGCGTGTACATGGAATCGGACCATGGACCTCTGTCTTATCAGGACAGCGTTCTACCACTGAACTATACACGCACACAAGGAATAATGTATTTGTTTGGAAACGAGCGACCTTTCAAGATATCTATATATCAGGACAGCGTTCTACCACTGAACTATACACGCCTTCGCTATGCTTCGGCGATGCAAGCACGCTTTAGCTGAAGAACACTATAGCAAATTTTCAGGAAATTTCAAATTATTCTTCGTCCTCGCTTTCCCCTACTGTCCCAGCCTGGAGTGCCTCGATCATCTTGTCGATTTTGCCCATCATCATACCCTCTATATTTGAGAAGTTCTGGCGGATACGGTGATCTGTCACACGATCCTGTGGGAAGTTGTACGTACGGATCTTTTCGCTGCGATCCGCTGTCCCAATCTGGTTTTTGCGGTCGCCGGCGTATTTTTGTGCTTCTTCTTCTTCCTTTTTCTGCTGGAGCTTGGCTGTCAAAATCTCCATAGCCTTTTCACGGTTTGCGAGCTGGCTGCGCTCACTGGTACAGCGCACATCGATACCGGTCGGTATGTGGATGAGGCGCACCGCAGTCTCCACCTTGTTTACATTTTGTCCGCCAGCACCTCCTGAGCGAGAATATTCCATTTCAATATCACTTGGGTTTATGACAAAAGTCACTTTTTTGCGAATTGGGAGCACCGCAATAGATGCGGTCGATGTATGGATGCGGCCGTTCTTTTCTGTCACCGGCACGCGCTGTACACGGTGCACCCCTGTCTCGTAGCGAAGGAGCTTGTATACGTCTTTACCTTTGATTTCGAGGGTATATTCGTCGAGGTGGCGAGAGCTCCATCCTGGGCGTGTGTCTGCATAGCGCTCGTACATTGCCACGAGCTGCTGCGCAAAGAGTGCTGCTTCATCCCCCCCTGCGCCTGCACGAGCTTCGAGTACTATTTCATTAGGGAACTCCTCTTCTTCTTTTTCTGCCTCCTCTATTGCCTTGATTTGTTCAACAAGTGCAGATTTCTGGAGTGCGATAGCAGCGATGTCTTCCATAGCGAGCTCTTTCATACTAGGGTCACTCTCGATCAATTCTGTAACTTCTGCCTCTTGCTTCTCTAGCTTCTCGTACTCCATTGCGAGGTATTGTGTGCGAGGATTCTTTTTTAGTGTTTCTATGTCCATAATATTTTATAAGTATACAATAAAAAAATACCTCAATGTATGATAACTGAGGCATTTTTTATAGGCGTTATTTTTTTGCAACAGCGCGACGCTTGTTGAAGCGGTCTACACGTCCTGCAGTGTCGATAACCTTTTCTGTGCCTGTATAGAATGGGTGTGAAGCACTTGAAATTTCTACACGGTACATAGGGTACTCCTTGCCGTCGATAACAGTAGTTTCTGTAGTCTTTACAGTAGAACCAACGATAAAATCTACATCAGAAGAATTGTCGTGGAATACCACTTCTCGGAAGTTTTGTGGATGAATGTCTTTTTTCATAGTTCGTATATAGTACCAGAAAGGCTGTTTTATTTCAAGTCCTTTATTGCTGTAGAGATTTTAACGTCTAGAAACACCATATTTTTCCAAATAATCAATATCTGCCTGGATTCCAAGCTCGATTTTTATTACACTTGAACCATAGAAGCTATTTGGCGGGCGCTTGCTATCACATGCTCGCCCTGAATAATAGCGGCATGCAGCGTTTTTTTCTGCAGACGTAGATCCTCCTGCTGCACCGAGCTTTTGGAGATATATACCAGCTGCCATAATAGCATCTCGTGGGCTCCAAGGGTTTGCAGCTGCAACACCAAGTGCTTTTGCAACAGCATCGTCTACTGTTTCCCAAGTAGAAGGAATAAACTGAGCAGGACCTATTGCTCCTCCCCAGCCACCACCGGCAATAGGACAAGAGACCGGTGTAGTATCTGGATTTAGTCCCAATGCTGCAGTAATACGCAAAAATGCTGGCTGATCACGTGTCGGATGCATGATATTTTTCCAAGATTTAGATGCGGGATCCCCTGCGCGATTGCAAGTCCCCACATTTTTTCCAAGACTAGACTCTTGCGTAAGTATTGCAAGGATAAATGACGCACTTACCCCAGTTTGATTTGATGCCATTTTTGCGTATGCATACGCATCTTTAAACGGAATAGCTTTGCCTCCACCAGCGAGCTGGAACAATTTGCTTTGAATAGCTGCAACTTTTTTTTGCTGCTCAGCGAGCGTGTCTTGTACAATCTTTTCTTCGGTCTTACTAGTATCTAGCATTTTACGAACTTCTTTTTCAGAACTTGCGATCTGATTTTTCTGGAATTCGAGATTTGTCTTTGCATCAAGCGCGAGAGATTGCTTGTCCTGGAGTTGCTCTTTTTGATCCTCTGTAGCAGATTTTACTTTCTTTACTTTATTTACTGACGCATAGAGCGAGCCCTTGATAGAGAAAAAGTCATCCAGATTTTGATAAAACGATGAAATAGAATTTGCACTAAAAAGTACATACGCGGCACCTTGGCGGTCGAGCTCGTCACTTTTTTTGATGAGCTGCCCCATAGATGCATGCTCGCGGTCGAGCTCATTGCCAAGCTCATTTATAACCTTTATTTTATGGTTTATTTCTACAGAAAGCTTTGCGATTGTTGCTATCTGCGCCTTGATCTTTGCCTGAGTCGCAGTAATCTTTGCAACAAGCTCATTTACATTTTTTTGGAGCCCGCCAGTTTTTTGTTTTTGCTTTGCAAGTTGTGCCTGCAGTGCTTGGAGCTTCACATTTTCTGCGGCATAGTCTGCACAAGCCTGGCGGATATCGTCACTCGTTGCAGTCTTGCATACATCTGGCGTATCTGCATTCTGCGCAAATACTATATCGCGAGAGAAAAGCGATAGACAAAGTACGGTTATCAAAATAAAAAACCCCTTTTTCATAGGGATTAATTATATCATAAAAAGACTATCTTTATAAATTATTCAGCAGCTTCGTCTTCTTCTTTCTTGCCTTTCTTTTCTACTTCGATAGCAGAGAGGTCCATAGGAGCTGACTCTTCTTTTTCTTCTGCAAATGCTGCAACGAGTGCTACTACTTCTTCAGCGTCTGTTACGAGTGTTACACCCTTTGGAAGCTTAAGGTCTCCTGCAGTGATCTTGTCATCTTGTGTAGCAAGTCCAGATACATCTACATAAATCTCATGTGGGAGGTCTGCTGGGAGTGCGCGTACTTCTACTTCGTGGAGGACTTTTACGAGTGTTCCGCCAGCTGCTTTTTCTGCTTCTTCTACACCAGTAAATACGAGAGGTACAGCAACTTCAGACTCCTTTTTCATATCGATTACGAGGAAGTCTACATGGCTCACAATACTAAGGCGTGGGTCAGACTGCATGTCATGCACGAGTACATTTACTTTTGTGCCTTCTACATCGAGCACGATAGGAGTAGTCTCCCCTGCTTCGCGAAATACTTTTGTAAATTCCTTAAGTGAGATAGTAATAGCTTGTGATTCTTTTCCAGCACCATAAAATACTGCTGGGATATTCTCCATTGCGCGGATTGCCTCTACCTTTTCATTTGTTCTTTTTGTTGCAGATAATGTAATCATAGTGGGTACACTATACACAAAAAGCCCGATTTTGTAAAATCTAGGGCTTCTTGACTATCTTATTTCTTTGTTGCCTCGCCATAGTCGCCGTGTGAGAGGTATTTTGCGATGTCGTCTTTGGTCACCCCTACTTTTTTGTGTGGGTTGCAGATATAGTGCGGATCAAAAATTTCTTTTGTCTGCTTGAAAAGGCCGACAATCTCTGCGCCATACTGCTTCTCGAGATACGGACTGCGGATAATCCCATCATTGTGCTCTGCGGTAATAGAGCCTTTGTATTCGAGTACGAGCGTATATACCTTTTCTGAAAGATCCAGGATAATCTCGCGAGTCTTTGGGTCTTTGAGATCCATCAATGGGATGATATGGAAATTCCCATCACCAGGGTGCCCCGCTATCGTATAGGTGAGTTTGTATCCATTGAGGATAGTATCGAGCTTAGGGAGGAATTCTGGCAAGTATTTTGGCAAAATCACAAAGTCGTCTATAAATGGCGCCGTATGCTTGCCCTGTACATGCTTGCGGAGCAGGTTGAAGCTCTCGTGGCGGACCTCCCAGTACTTTTCTTCTTCGATTTCGCTCTCTGTCACATGAGTGAGGACTTTGTATTGTGTCTTGAGATCCTTTGCGAGCGCTGTGGCTTTTTGCTGAAGAGCTGCTGCATCATCTCCTGCAAACTCTACGAGCAAGACCATCTTTGGCAATCCTCCCATCACCGTCATGAGGAATTCTGGGAAAAATGAAAACATAAATTTGATCATACCCCAAAACTTTTTCTTTTTGAGAAA